>Ga0307508_10003663_pt1 | contig 15401 bp, 17 predicted proteins | sample 9_EM_MG_FD_203089 | JGI IMG/M metagenome (GOLD analysis project Ga0307508, IMG submission 203089) | Populus trichocarpa ectomycorrhiza microbial communities from riparian zone in the Pacific Northwest, United States - 9_EM | ecosystem: Host-associated > Plants > Roots > Unclassified | place...
CCAGTTCGTCCTCGACGGTGTCGGTGACGAAGTGAGCCAGGGGGTCCTGGCCCACGGTGCCGACGGCGTCGGCCAGTTCGCGGGGCTTGTGGGTACGGGTGTCCCGCCCCGCGACCGTGACCCGGCCGCGCAGGGTGCCCCCGCTGAAGTGCGGCACCAGCCCGGAGACGGCACCCAGCAGTGTCGACTTGCCGACTCCGGAGGGGCCGACGAGCAGCGCCAGCTCGCCCTCCGGAACGGTGAGTTCCACCCCGTGGAGGGCGGGCCGGGCGGTGCCGTCGTAGGTGACGGACACCTGCTCGAAGCGGATCACTGGGTGACCTCCTCGGGGTTGCGGTCTGGTGCTGGTGCTGGTGCCGGTGCCGGTGCCGGTGCCGGTGCCGGTGCTGGGGCTGGGGCTGGGGCGACGAACGCCGGGAGCAGCCCCAGCAGGACGCCCGCCGCGGGCCACAGCGGCAAGTCCGGTGCGGCGAGCGGCACGGCGGGCGGGTTCAGGGCCTCCGGTGCGTACGAGGCGGCCCAGATCATCAGCGCCGCGACCGCCGCCCCCGACCCCGACACCAGCCAGGCCCGCACCCCCCACCGGTCCGGCCGGTAGCGGCTGCGGACCGACCGGCGCCCGCCCAGCCACAGCCCGCCCAGCGCGGCGGCGAGCCCGGCCAGCAGCAGCGGCAAGCCGTACACCGGGCCCTGCGACGAGAGCAGTCCGTACGTACCGCAGCAGACGCCGAGCAGCCCGCCCAGCGTCAGCGCGGCCGTCGTACGGCGCACCGCGGGCGGGACCCGCGCGGTGCGGCCGTAACCGCGCGCGTCCATCGCCGCCGCCAGTGCCACGGACCGCTCCAACGCGCCCTCCAGCACCGGAAGCCCCACCTGGAGCAGCGCCTTCATTCCACGGTCGGGCCGCCCGCGCAGCCGCCGCGCCGCCCGCAGCCGCTGGACGTCCGCCACCAGATGGGGCGCGAAGGTCATCGCCACGACCACCGCCACGCCCGCCTCGTACAGCGCGCCCGGCAGCGACTTGAGCAGCCGCGCCGGGCTGGCCAGCGCGTTCGCCGCGCCGACGCAGACCAGCAGGGTGGCCAGCCGCAGCCCCTCGTACAGCGCGAACACCAGCCCCTCGGCCGTGACCCGCCCCCCGATCCGCACCCCCTGCGCCCAGCCGGGCAGCGGCACTTCGGGCAGCGTGAACAGCACCCGGGTGCTCGGGATCGGCGAGCCGAAGAACAACGCGAAGACGAGCCGGATCGCGAGCACGATCAGCCCGAGCTTCAGAAACGCGCCGTACGAACGCGCCCACGGCGCATCGGTACGGCGCACCGCCACCACGTACCCCGCGACCGCGACGATCAGCCCGAGCAGCAGCGGATTGCCGGTACGGGACGCTGCCGTCCCCAACCCCAGCGCCCACACCCACCAGGCCCCGGCATGCAGCGCGCCCCGTGGCCCCATCGTGGTCACCTCCGGCGGCGGCGGGTTTGCCAGGCCGCCGCGGTGGCGAGTACGGCCACGGCTGCCGCGCCGCCGATCAGGCCCGCCGATGGGCCGCCGTCTTCGTCCCCTGAGTCCTGGTGGGACGCCACCGACTCCCCGCAGCCCGACGTCGGGTAGCCCGCGATGGCGCACAGCAGGGCGGAGGAGTTGTAGCGCAGCGGCTTCGCCACCGCCGCCAGTGCCTCCCCGGCCGTCGCGTCCGCGCCGACCCGGGCACACGCCGTACGGGACTTCGGTGGCGTACGGCCGTCCGGCGCGTCCTGGGCGGTGCCGAAGTCGAGGACGACCGCGATCCGCTTCGTGCCGCCCTTGGCGGGCGTCTCCGCGTCGCAGACCGCGTCGAAGCGGGCCGTGCCACGGGGGCGGGCGGCGTCGCGGGAGTCCTCGCTGACGGCGAAGCGGAAGCCGATCATGCCGCCGTCGCCGGGGCGGACCGCGGAGGGGCCCTGCGCCGCGTACGTCCAGCCGCCGCTGTCCCCGCCGCGCTGCCAGAACGACCAGTAGCGGTACCCCTCGGCGTGCGCGGGCGCGGCACCGGCGAGCACGGCCACGAGCGGCAGCACGAGGACGGGCAGCAGCCGGATCACCGCACGGCCGAACATCAAACCCGCTGCCGCTTACGGCCGCTGAACAGGAAACCGATGCCCATACCGGCCACCGCGCAGCTCCCGACGATCCACCAGACGCTGCCCGTCCCGCCGTTGTCGTCCTTCTCGCTCTTCTTCTCCGACGCCTGCTGTTCGACGGGGGCCGGTCCGGTGGCGTTGAGCTGCTCTACGAGGTCGGCGTCGCCGAAGTGCCGCGGATCGGCACCGGCCGCGTGCGCCGCGAGCACCAGCTTGGCCAGCGCCCCCGGGTCGCCCTTCGCCCAGGCCGCCGCGCCGCTGTCCTTGCCCTGCAGCCACTGCAACGGCCTGGCCGCGGCCGCGCTGTGCTCACCCGCGGCGAGCGCCATGATCGCGTCGGCGGTGGCGCCGAAGTCGGGCTGGGCCTTGGCGGCGCCGGGCGTCGCGGACTTCAGGTGCATGCCGTTGTCGGACATGGTGGTGGAGAGGTAGGCGAGCGCGGCCTCGGAGGCGTCCTCCGGCGCACGGTCCGCGCCGCCGTTGCCCTCGTTGCCCTCGCACTTCAGCGGCTTGGGGCTCTTGTGGCCGTCCTTGCCGACGGGGTCGAAGACGAAGCCCGAGCCCCGGGTCGCCAGCGCCGCGCTCACGGTGGCCAGATCGTTGGCGGCGGGCTCGCCCTTGCCCGACGTATACGCGAACGCCCCGCGCTGCCCCGCCTTCGCCGAGCAGTCCAGTTGCAGCCCGAGCAGCGCGTCGTACGGGGTCTTGCCGCTCGCCGCGGCCGCGACCTCCACCGGGTCCATTCCGGCCGCGGCGAAGGCGCCGACCGCGGCCGAGGTGGAGTTGGCGTCGCTCGTGCCGCCGGGGTTCATGCCCCAGCCGCCGTCCTCGTTCTGGCTGTGCTTGAGCCAGCCGATGCCCTTATCCACCGCCGCCGACCGGCCGCCCACCGCGGCCAGCGCCTGTATCGCGGCCGAGGTCGCGTCCGTGAACTCGCCCTTCTTCGGGTCGCACGCCTTCCCGGTGTCCGCCCGGTACGCGGCGAAGCCGCCGTCCGCGCACTGCTGCCCGGCGAGCCAGGCGATGGCCGAGTTCGCCGGTTTCACCCCCGTCGCGTCCTGGGCGAGCAGCGCGAGCGACTGCCGCCACACCCCGTCGAACTTGGGGTCCTTGGTGCCGTACGGCCCCGCCGCCCGCTTGGCGTCGTCGGCGGGCGCCGCGGGGATGGCCGACGCGGCGGGCGCGGTGGCCACGGCGGTCGCGCACAGGGCGGCGGAGATGGCCAGGGCCGCGGCGCTGCGGCGTACGTTCATGGCTGGGGTGCCTCTCGATCAGGGGCGTTACGCAGCCACGCACGGCCGCCCACCCACGCGCGGAACGCTCCGCCACGCGGTGGCACCGGGCTCAGCTCCGCATCCCACGACGGTGCCGCCGCCGGACACCCGGACGGCGGGAGCCTCCTGCGTCGCGCCCGCCCAGGTACCCCGGCTCGCACGGCCCGCCGGGCGCGTGCTCACGGTTGCGGGTCAGCGCCGGTTTTGCACCGACTTCCCCTGATCGGACGCGGATGAAGTTCTCCCGCCCACTTTAACCGGACGCATCAACCCCCCGCGCCGGAGCCACCGCCCCCGGCCGCCTGGCCCGCCTCGCCCGTCTCGACGAACCGCGCGAGCTTCGCGAGTGCCATCCGCATGCCCGTCTCGTTGTCGGCGGCGGGCACGGCGTCGGGAACCCCTTCGTGCACGACGAGGACTTCGGTGCCCTCGCCCGCGTCGGTGAGTGTGGTCGTCATCGTCATCGTGCCGCGCAGCGCGGGGTCCTCGGCCTCGAACTCGATCGCCTCCACCACCCGCTCGTCCGGTACGAGCCGCACGAAACGGCCGTGGTACGTATCGGTGCGCGGGCCCGACTTGCCGGTGCCGGTCGGGGCGTCGTAGGTGAGCGAGACGCGGAACCTCCCGCCCTCGCGCGCCTCGAACTCGCGCACCCGGCCGCTCATCCCGTCCGGCACCCGCCACGCCGCCACCGCGCGCCCGTCCACCAGCGCCCGGTAGACGGCCGCACGCGAAGCCCGTACATGCCCGGTGACCCTCGTGGTGTACATGGGGCGAACATAGCGCCCCGTCACCCCGGCAGATTGATCAAGACGCAGATCGCCCAGCCCGCCACCAGGAGCACCCCCGGCAGGGCCAGCACGAGCGTACGCACGGCGAATCCCACGGTGGGCGGCCGGCTGGCGCGGGTCGGGTGCTCCGGATCGTAGATCAGCTCGACCGGCTGCCCGGACAGCGCGCCCTCTTTAAAACCCCAGATGGTGACGACCGACGGAACGTCGGGCATGCGCCGCTTCTTGACAGTGGTGAATGTCATCGTCGAGAACACCCAGAGATGTCCCCCCTTGCTCCAGATCTTCACATGGCCGGTTACCTTGCCCACCACTCCGATACCGCGCCTGCGCAGCAGCCACAGCGAGCGCACACGGCGCCCCACCCGCCACAGGATGCCCCCGCCCGCCAGTCCGGCCACCCCACCCGGGGCGAGGGACGCCACGGCGAGCCCGGCGCCCAGCGGGCCCGCCACGCCGAGTACGGCCAGCAGCACGGCGTACACCGTGACACCGGCCGAGATCACCGCGGCGCGCCGCGCACCCGGGCTCAGCCTGAACGACCGGCCCGCTCCCCGGTCCACCCGGACCAGCGCAAGCCCGTCCGCCGCGCGCCTGGTCCGCGCCATGGCGGCCGACACCTGCCCGTGGAACGCCTGCGCGGCCTGCGCGTTGGGCGCCCGTAACTCCACGGTCCGCCCGAGCCCTTGGGCCGCTCCGGCCGCATCCCCCTCCCCGCTGATGTCGATCCGTACGGTGTGCCCCGCGATCAACTCCGCGGAGGCCAGGGCCTCGACTGGCGCAGTCCACGTCGTCCGGCCCCGGACTATCAGCAGGCGCGACCCGTCGAAACGGGCCGAGGTGCCTCTCCCCGCCAGCACGGTCTCCGGGACGCCGGAATTCGCTCGAATATTCGGCATAGTGTGGATGTTACGGAGGTATCCCTATCGGTGGGTTTGGTGCTCATAAGCCACCGGCTTTCACGCACACGCCCGGAGACCGGCGTCGCGTAGTGCATCCTGCTCACCGGCCGCGACTCCGAGCGGGCCAGGTGACGGTCTGCCCCTCCGGAGTCACCGTGATTACGAACCTCTCCAGCCCGGGCGCCCCTTCCGCACGCCATCGGCTTACGTGCTCTTCCACCGCGTCCCAGATCGGCTCGGGCCCGCCCTGCCGCACGGTCCAGCGGCCGTCGGTTTCGCACAGCGCTGCCCAGGCGCCGGACTCCACGTCGATGAGGATGTGTTCCGCGCGTCCCCCCTGCGTCATCGTGAACCGTTGCGCGCGAGGTGCCGCGAGCTGGGCGACGAAGCGGGTGTTCCAGTCCTCGGTGAGCGCGTCGGCACCCAGAACCGTCCGGCGCTCCTCCCCGCCGCCGAGGTCGGGCAGCAAGCCGAACGGGGGCGGGAGTTGGGGGCGGGCCAGCATGAAGGAGACCTGCCCGCCCAGCAGCCTCCCGGAGGCCGTACCGTCCCCGTGGACGGTGAGCCGGGACAGCTCGGAGGCGTACAGCCAGCCGCACACCGTGGCGAGGACGGTCCCGCCCGGCCGGGTCTGGTCGATCCACGCTTGGGGGACGGTGAGGGCGCCGCAAGTGGCGATCACCCTGTCGTACGGGGCCCCGGCCCGGTGCCCGGCCAGGCCGTCACCGACCACCAGCTCCGGCGTCCAGCCGCAGCCGCCGAGCGCGGCCCGGGCCCGCCCCGCCACCTCCGGGTCGACTTCCACCGAGGTGACGCGGTCGTCGCCGAGGCGATGGCACAGCAGCGCGGTGGAGTAGCCGGTGCCGGTGCCGACCTCCAGCACTCGGTCGCCGTCTTCGATGCGCAGCTTTTCCAGCATCCGTACGACCAGGCTCGGCATCGTGCTGGAGGAGGTGGGGGCTCGCATGATCGCCCCACCGATGTCGCGCGGCACGACCGTACCCGCGATCTGGGTCACCAGCGACTCGTCCTCGTAGACTCGGTCCAGCCACTCCGCGTCGTCCGGCATGACCGGCCGCCAGGCCGTGGGCCCCGGACCGTCCACCCGCTCGAAGAACCCGTCGCGCAGGAATACATGACGCGGTACGGCCTCCACCGCGTCGCGCCATATCTGGGTACGCAGACAGCCACCGGTGGCCAGACGATCGGCGAGTCGTGCGCGCAGCCGCGCTTCGTCCATCACCGCGTTGTCCCCTCCAGCAGATCAGCCATCGCTGCCACCATGGGCAGCCCGGTCTCCGGCTCCAGCCACGCCCACTGGCCGGATGGATTGCATTCCAAGAACCACCATCGACCCTGCCGGTCGACGGCGAAGTCGAAAGCGCCGAAGAGCAGCCGGAAGTGGTCGAGGTAGGCGAACAGGGCTTCGCTGATGCCATCCGGTGGCCGGGTCACGGAGTACGCCAGCCGGGTGTAGTCGGTGCGCCAGTCCAACAGGTCGGATTCAATGCGGACGTAGAAGACCCGCTCGCCGATGACGGTCGCCCGGATGTCGGCCACCTTCTCCACGCGCTGCTGGAACAGGTGGGCGGTACCGGTCACCTCTTCGTCGATTTCCCCGGCCGCGACCCCTGCCACCCTCACGGTGCACGACACGCCGTCGATCCGGTACAGCGGTGCGGACAGCGGCTTGTAGACCACCTGCCCATGGCGTCTGATGAATGCCCGTGCCGCTTCGGAGGAGGAGGTGACCAGCGTCGGAGGCACACGAAATCCCGCCTCGACCGCAGCGGCCAGTCCTGCGGGCTTGAACTCCGCGTCGCCGATGCGGTGCGGGTGGTTGACGTACCGGCATCCGGGCAGAGCGGCAAGGACCCCGCCCAGGCCGTACCGGGCCTGGGTGACGGCGAAGCGGGCGGTCTGCTCGTCCAGATGCGGGAAGGCGAAACCTGACGGCCTGCGGTAGTAGAGGGACCGTGCGCGGGCCAGATCGGCAGTTCTGGAGGGCGTGGTCAGGGTCCCCTCGATGCCATCGGAGGTGACGGTGGCCGCTACGGACAACGTGGCAGGGAAGTCGCCGGAGTCGAAGCGCACGACCGGGACACCCCGGCCGTACAGCTCTTCGACCACCAGGTCGGTCGTGGGGTCGTCCAGGTTGGTGACGATCAGCACCGGGCGGGAGTCGGTCACTGATCGCTGTCGTTTCCGGTGTCCTGGTCCCCGCCGCCGGCGCCGCCCGGCCCCGCGCCGTCGGAGGGGTTACCGGTGTTCGTGGCGGGGTTGGTGCCGGTGCTGGTGCCGTGGTTCGGCATCTCCATCACCTGGTCGTCGGCGTCGAAGTACCGGGCCGTCTGGGTCACGGGGTTCAGTTCGACACGGGCGTAACCGGGCGCGAACGCCGGATAGGGAGCCATGCGCCGTAGACCCCACGGCGCCGGGGTGAGGGCGCCGCTCGGTAAGGGTGTGCCGGTCGGAAGACGGTCGGAGTGGTTGAACATGTTGGGTCTCCTTCGTATCGGATGCGTTCGTGGGCGGTAATCACGGCTTGTGCTCGACGCGCAGTTCGGCCCAGACGCGCTTCCCCCAGGGCAGCCGGTCGGTGCCCCAGCGGTCGGAGACGGCCTCGACGATGCCGAGGCCGCGTCCGCTCTCGTCGTCGGCGTCCGCTGCGCGTCGTACCGGGAGCGTGCGGGACTTGTCGGTGACGGCGATCCGTACCCAGCGTGAGCCGGGACGGCTCACGGTGACGCGCAGGCAGCGGCTGCCGCTGTGCACCACCGCGTTGGCGACCAGCTCTGACACGATCAGCTCCGCGGAGGCGGTGAGATCGGACAGACCCCAGGCGCCGCACGCCGCACGAACCAGCCGCCGGGCGCCTATCGCCGACGCGGCCTCGCACGGCATGGTCTGGTTGTAGGCGGGCCGACCGGTCGCGGTGGGGCGTACGCGATGAGCGGGCTGCGGGGGCATCGTGGGTCCTTCCTGGCGGAGCGGTGCGGGGGCGCGCGGTGGGCCGCCGCTGCCGTGCGCAACCAGATAACCGGTGGGGGCAACGGGTCGGGCATGCCGCTTCCGGCAAAGGCTCATGAGGCCCGGGGTGTCGTTTTGGCCCTTTCGTGTTCCCCGCGCGTCGGACCGATGCCTTAACTTCCTGTCATGGAGCGAACACGGAACGAGGCGCTTGCCGCCTGGATGCTTGAGCACCAGGTCACCGCCAACGAGCTCGCGGACCGGGTGAACTCCGCGATCGCCGAATTCACGGGCTCCTATGGCACCTGCACGGAACGAGGCGTGTTCCGGTGGCTTTCGGGCGAGATCACCTCGCCGCATGCGCGCCAACGCGTTGCGCTGGAGCGGGTCACCGGTCGAACATCGCTTCAACTGGGTTTCCGACCGAGGGCCCGGCAACCCGGCCCGGCCCCGGTGTCCCCGGAGGAGGACCCCGTGTACCGACGTGCCTTCCTCGCGGCGGCGACGGCCGCCGGAGTGTCCGCCACCAGCCCGGGGGAGGGCCCACCCCGAAGGGTGGGCATGGCCGATGTGGCGTGCCTGAACACCGAGTTGACCAACCTTGTGACGGCAGACCACCGGCATGGTGGCACGGCCGCGCACGAGCAGCGGGCAGTCGACCTGGCCCGGCAGACCCTGGAGATTCAACGCCACGGCACCGCCAGTCAGCGCGTACGAGGCCATCTCTACGCGACGGCGGCCGCGTTCACCTCCAGCGCGATGTGGGCCGCGATCGACGGTCGGCGACTGGACAGCGCACAGGAGCATCTGTATCGCGCCGTCACCTTGGCGGGGCTCTCCGGGGACCCCGCCGCTCAGTTCCGTATCTGGAGCCACGCGGGCATGCTGTACCGGCAACTGGGGCGCCGCACCGATGCCGTAGCCGCCAGAGAGGCGGCGCGCTCCACCAGCATCGTTCGCCGCGACCCGCTGTACCTCTCCCTCGCGCACGCGCGGATCGCCATCGCGCACGCGGATGCGGGCGAGGCCACGGCCGCTTTACGCAGCCTCGGTCACGCCCAGGACGCGCTGAACCGTGCTGACCCGGCGTTGCCCCGGCCGCCGTGGTTGGACTTCTACGATCAGGCCGAATGGGAATCCCTGGCCGTGACGGTTCACCTCGGGCTCGGCAGATGGGCCGAGGCCGAGGCGCACGCCCATCGGAGTCTGGCTCTCCTCCGCCCTCATCTGGTCCGCAACCGCGCCATGGTGGGCGCACAGCTCGCCCGCGCTCAGCTCAAAGGCGGGGCCGTGGAATCCGCCGTTGCCACCGCATTGGCGATCCCCACTGATATGGCCCGGAGCAGTGGGCGCCTCCGTGGGCTCCTCGACGGATTCGGCGGCCGTCTGGAGGCCGTGGCGCCGCACACCCCCGAAGCCCGTGCCTGGGCAGATCACATCCGCAGCCTCAGGAGGACCACAGCATGACGGAATCCGCTTCCTTTGACTTCCGCCGCGTCACGGATGTCGAGCAGGTACGTCAGCTCCTGCTCGATGTGCACGTCGAGGTGCGAGGTGACTTCGGCCTCCTGGCCCAGCCGTTCCAGCACGTGGACCGCTTCAACGAGCGCCTGAGCGGCTACGCCGCACGGCCCGGCTGGGAAGTCGTCCTCGGCGACGTGACGGGAGAGGCGGGCGGATATGCCTTCGGCGTCCCTCTCGCGCCCACCACCCGGTGGTGGGCCTCCATGGCCAACCCGCTTCCGGAGGAGTTCACCACGGAGACCGGCACCCGCACCCTGGCCCTCAACGAGATTCTGGTGCGCAAGCCATGGCGTGGCAGGGGTGTCGCCCGACGCATCCATGACGAGCTGATCTCCGGCCGGGCCGAGGAGCGCGTCGTGCTTCTGGTCAATCCGAAGCACGGAGACGGCAAGCTCAAGGCGGTGTACGAGAGGTGGGGATACGGGCAGATCGGAACGCAGCAGCCGTTCCCCGACTCCCCGGTGTACGACGTCATGATGCGGCCGCTGTGATCAGTCGGTGAGGTCCACACGCACGGTCAGCAGATCGGTGCCGAGCGCGCGGACCGCGGTGCTGTTGTAGCGGGGGAGGGCCTTGAGACGGGCGCGGGCGTCGTCCTCGGGCAGGGGGTGGGCGGTACCGGTGTGCCAGGTGCCCTTGATGCGGACCCGGACCCTGGGGTCGGCCCGGAGGTTCCGTACGTACTGCGACTTGTCGCCGAACTCCGAGACGAACCAGAACGCGTTGCCGATACGGCGTCCGCCGACGGGGGTGCGCCGGGGCAGTCCGGATGTGCGGCCGGTGGTCTCCAGGAGGGTCTGGAACGGGAGCCGGGAGAGGATCGGGTTGCCGATGCGCCGCTGGAACGCTGTGACCGCCCGGTGCTTGATCTCGTGATAGCGCGACATCCGTCCATGATCCTCCCGTTCGTCGGTCTGCCGTCGGCCTCACCCCGGCACGCCGCCGCCGGCCTCGTCGCGGGCCGCGGGTGCCGCGCCCGGTAGACGGCCGCCCGCGAGGCCCGTACATGCCCGGTGACCTTCGTGGTGTACATGGGGCGAACGTAGCCGGTGCGGGCGACGCGCAGGCGCGTCAGTGGTGGTGGCCGTGGCGGCCGAGGGTCTCCACGGGGGTCGCGCCGGGGCGGGTCCACTGCGGAACGGGGCGGCTGGTCGCGCCCCAGGTGGCGTTCCCATCCGCGTCCGTACGCCAGTACCAGCAGGCCTGGCGGTCCTCGGACGGGTGCCACTCGGGGTGGTCCTCCCATGCCTCGCCGCGGCCGTGGGGCGTCATGTCGAGCAGGGCGAGGGAGCCGTTGACCGGCTCGTTGCCACGGCCCGTCGTGGAGTAGGCGAGGAACACGCGGTCGCCGTCGCGCAGGAAGGAGATGAGGTGTCCCATTCGTCCGCCGATCGGCGCATCCACGCCCCGCACCGAGTACCAGGGCTGGGTGTACCCCATGAACGCGACGTAGCGGGCCACCTCGTCCCACGGGCCGGAGGTCAGGACGGCGAACGAGACGCCCCGGGCGTTGAGGTAGGCGGAGTCGTTCAGGTGCCAGGCCGTGGTGGTGCAGCCCTCGCACTGCCCCTGGTGCGGTGCGCCGTCGTACCACATGTGCTGGTAGACGACGAGCTCGTCGCGGCCCTGGAACAGGTCGAGGAACGGGACCGGCCCGTCGGCGCCGGTGACCTCGACCGTGCCGTCGAGCTCGACCATCGGCAGCCGCCGCCGGGCCGCGGCGATCGCGTCGCCCTCACGGGTGTGCGCCTTCTCGCGGAGCAGCAGCTCCTCGCGCGCCGCCTGCCAGGTGGCCAGGTCGACGACGGGCGGCTTGCCGGGGATGCCGCTGCTCGCGTGGCCGGGGGTGGGCGTCATGGTGTCCTCCGTGGTGTCTCGTACTGGGCGGCGTCGTACGACGTTCAACGACGCTCGACGTGCTACGGCGCTCGGCGTCCTGCGACGCTCACCAGAAACAGACTCCCGGCCCGGCCGGAACTCATCGCGGCGTTCCCGGGCGCGCCCTCAGAGGGCCCGGTACGTGACCGGGTCGGTGCCGGGGACGGGTTCGGCCCGGTGGAGGGTGACCAGGCGGCGGAGGTGGGCCTCGGCCTCCGATACGGCGATGTTGCGGGAGCCGTAGGGGATGTCGGGCCAGGGGCGGTTCCACTCCATGCGCTCGGCGAGCTGCCAGGGGGTGAGCGGGATGGCGAGCAGGGCGCGGAGGCCTGAGAGGCGGGCCTCGTGGTGGTCGAGGAGGGCGCGGACGCGGGCGGGTGCGTCGGTGAAGGCGTGCTGGTGGGCCGGGAGGACTTCGGCCGGGTCGAGGGCGGCGACGCGCGTCAGGGAGTCGAGGTAGTCGCCGAGCGGGTCGGTGCGGGTGGCGTCGGCCGGGTCCTCGTACAGGCCTATGTGCGGGCTGATCTCGGGGAGGAGATGGTCGCCGGAGAAGAGCCGCCCATGGCCGGGGAGGGCCGCGGGATGGGCTTCCTCCAGGTGGAGGCAGATGTGACCGGGAGTGTGGCCCGGGGTCCAGAGGGCGCGGAGCCGACGGCCCGGGAGGTCGAGGAGTTCACCGGGGGCGATCTCGCGGTCGGGCAGGGCGGCCCGTTGCCCCGGGAGGTGCGTACGGCCCTCGGCGCGCGCGGCGTGCAGCGGGGCGAGGTGGTCCTCGGGGGCTCCGGCGGCGGCCAGCTTTTCGGCGAGGTAGTCGAGCCATTGGCCGGGGTCGGCCTCGCGGGTGCGGCGTACGACGTGGGCGTCGGCGCCGTGCATCGCGATCCATGCCCCGGAGGCCTCCCGCACCTGGCCGGAGAGGCCGTGGTGGTCGGGGTGGTGGTGGGTGACGAGGATGCCGTGGATCTCGGAGACGGCGGTGCCGCAGGCGGCGAGCCCGGCGGTGAGGGTGTCCCAGGCGGTCGGATCGTCCCAGCCGGTGTCGACGAGGACCGGTCCGCGGCCGGTGTCGAGGAGGTGGACGAGGGTATGGCCGAGCGGGTTGTCGGGGATGGGGACGGGGATGCTCCACACCCCGCCGCCGTGGTCGGTGACGCCGGTCGCCTCTGGCACGGGGTTCCCCTTTCCGCGCGTGCGGCCGGGCCGCAGCAGCGCATGCATTGCCGACTATAACGGGAACTGGTATCAGTTCTGATGCATCGTCAGATTCTCGGTGCGCGGGCGGGCTTCGGCAGGAGGCATCAGCGATGGGCGACCTCATCGAGTACGGGCAGCTCTTCATCGGCGGGGCGCTGGTCGATCCGGCCGGGGCGGAGACCATCGAGGTCGTCTCGCCGCATACGGAACAGGTCATCGGGCGGGTGCCGCACGCCGCGCGGGCCGATGTGGACCGGGCGGTCGCGGCGGCGCGGCGGGCGTTCGACGAGGGGGAGTGGCCGCGTACCTCGCTGGAGGAGCGGATCGCCGTCGTCACGCGCATCAAGGACGCGGTCGCCGTACGGCATGAGGAGATCGCGAAGGTCATCAGCGCGCAGAACGGCTCGCCGTACTCCTGGAGCGTCCTCGCCCAGGCGCTCGGCGCGATGATGGTGTGGGACTCGGCGATCACGGTGGCGCGCGACTTCACGTTCGAGGAGCGGCGGGCCGGGGTGCTCGGGCCGTTGCTGGTGCGGCGGGAGCCGGTCGGGGTGGTGGCGGCCGTCGTGCCGTGGAACGTGCCGCAGTTCGTGGCGGCGGCGAAGCTGGCACCGGCGCTGCTGGCGGGGTGTTCGGTGATCCTCAAGCCGTCGCCGGAGACGCCGCTGGACGCGTATCTGCTGGCGGAGATCGCGACCGAGGCGGGGCTGCCGGAGGGGGTGCTGTCGATCCTTCCGGCGGACCGGGATGTCAGCGAGTACCTGGTCGGGCACCCGGGGGTCGACAAGGTGTCGTTCACGGGGTCGGTGACGGCGGGCAAGCGCGTGATGGAGGTGGCCTCGCGACGGCTGACCCGGGTGACGCTGGAGCTGGGCGGCAAGTCGGCCGCGGTGATCCTGCCGGACGCGGATCTGGAGGCGGCGGTCGCGGGCATCGTGCCCAACGCGTGGATGAACAACGGTCAGGCGTGCGTCGCCCAGACCCGCATCCTCGCCCCGCGCGCCCACTACGACGAGCTGGCCGAGCGCTTCACCGCCGCCGCCTCGGTCCTGGTCGTCGGCGATCCGCTGGACCCGGCGACCCAGGTCGGCCCGCTGGTGGCGCGGCGGCAGCAGCGGCGCTCGCTGGACTACATCGCGCTCGGGCAGCGCGAGGGCGCCAAGGTGCTGACGGGCGGCGGACGCCCCGAGGCGCAGGAGACGGGGTGGTACGTGGAGCCGACGCTGTTCGGGGACGTCGCCAATACGATGCGCATCGCCCGCGAGGAGATCTTCGGCCCGGTCATCTGCCTGCTGCCGTACGGGGACGAGGAGGAGGCGGCCCGGATCGCCAATGACTCCGACTACGGGCTGTCCGGCAGCGTATGGACGGCGGACGTGGCGCACGGCATCGACTTCGCGCGGCGCATCCGCACCGGTACGTACTCCGTGAACACCTTCAGTCTCGACATGCTCGGGCCGTTCGGCGGCTACAAGAACTCCGGCCTGGGGCGGGAGTTCGGCCCCGAGGGGCTGTCGTCGTATCTGGAGCACAAGATGATCCACCTGCCGCAGGGGTGGGACGGGGAGCAAGGCTGATGGGGGACCGCTGGCGGATCGAGGTCGACCACGGCGTATGCGTCGGCTCGGCGTTCTGCGTGAGCAGCGCCCCCGGTGGATTCCGGCTGGACGCGGCGCGGCAGGCGCAGCCGGTCGAGCCGGAGGCGGACGCGTCCGAGGCGGTGCTGGTGGCGGCCGAGGGGTGCCCGGTGGAGGCCATCGCGATCCGGCTGCTCACAAGCGGCGAACAGGTCTTTCCCTCCGACGGCCAGTAAGGAGGGCCAGGCGCGCGGCCCCGTCGTTCCCGTGGAACGACGGAGCCCGCCCGTCAGCGGGACGGCTGGCCCCTCAAAAGGCGTAGCCCTTCTCCGGTATGCGTCTGCGCGGACCTCCACCATCCGCGCGACGATCCCTGCGCGTGAGGGTGATCAGACCCAGCCCTCGCAGCGGGAGATGCGGATGGCGTCCACCCGGTTGCGCGCCCCGGTCTTCCGGGTGATCGCGGCCAGGTAGTTGCGTATCGTCCCGTTGGACAGGTGCAGGGTGCGGGCGATCTCCGCGATGGAGTCGCCGTCGGCCGCCAGCGACAGGACGCCCAACTCACGCTCGGTCAAGGGGATCTCCGCCGCCTTGAGGAAGCCGTAGCCCAGCGAGTCGTCGATGAAGCGCTCCTGCTTCGCCACATGCCGGATGCCCTCCAGCAGCCGCTGTGGCGGGGCGTTCTTGTCGATGTACCCGAGGGCCCGGGCCTTGTGCGCGCGGCGCAGCTGGCCGGGGCGCCCGGCGTTGGCCAGGACGAGCAGTCCGGACTCGGGGCCGCTCTCTGCCGCCGGGGCCTCGGCCATGAGCTTGCCCAACTCTCCCTTGCGCGCGGCCTTGTCGGAGCCGGGGCAGTCCGTGTCGACCACGCAGACGTGCGGTTGTAAGGAGCGGGCTCTGCTACGCGCGTCGCGCCATGCGGCGCACGCCACTTCGAACTCAGGTTCGGCTTGTATCAGTGCGGCCAACGCGGACCGCAGCAGGTATGAATCATGTACCAGAAGAACCCGAATCACGGAGTTCTTCACCCCCTGTAGATGTTGAGCCGTCGCACGCCGTCGTCGCTCTGTCGCGCGCCGTTCATGAATACCGGGATTGCCCAGACCCTGAACGCGAAATTTGAGCCAAAGGGGGGCGTGCGGGCGCACATCTTGCTGCCGACGCGCGCCCC
>Ga0307508_10003664_pt1 | contig 15401 bp, 14 predicted proteins | sample 9_EM_MG_FD_203089 | JGI IMG/M metagenome (GOLD analysis project Ga0307508, IMG submission 203089) | Populus trichocarpa ectomycorrhiza microbial communities from riparian zone in the Pacific Northwest, United States - 9_EM | ecosystem: Host-associated > Plants > Roots > Unclassified | place...
TTGCATGTGTTAAGCACGCCGCCAGCGTTCGTCCTGAGCCAGGATCAAACTCTCCAACAAAAACCATGTTGAAAAAAGCTGTCCCGACAACAAACAAAATGTTGCCAAAGGAATCCAAGCCGAAAAAGATTCGGCCAGGGTCAAACTAATTGGCACTGGCATATCAAGCACCCTGTTGAGTTCTCAAAGAACAACCACACACCGGTGAACCAACCGCCAGACCTGGCGGCCCGCCCCCCGGGGCACTCGTTCAACCTTACTAGGTCTTCCTGGCCCCGTCAACCGAAATCTCCGGGTTAGTTCCAGTCTGCCCCACTACATCCCCCGGCCTGAGCGCGCAGCGTCACTGCGCTCCGCAGTTCGAAGGATTTGGCAGGACGGCCGCTGCGGATCTCTCCGCTCGCTCGCCCGTTTCCCTGCCGGCTCGGAGAAGATTACAGGCTTGTTCCCGCGGTTCCAAATCGGGTACCCGGGTATCACGTCTTCGCAGCTCAACCCCCGAAAAGCGACGTGCGGAGACCACCACGGCGTGCACCGTGCGTGACCGAAACCGGCGCACCGCCCGGCTTCGACAGCACCGTGACCCCCGCCGTTTGAAGGCCGGCGCCCGCGGCTGAGGGCCGCAGGCCCTACACGAGCGCCTTGAGGGCATCGCCGAAGCCGCGGTGGAAGGTCGGATATGCCCAGATCGTGCTGAGTAGCGAATCGATCGGCACGCCCGCGTGCACGGCCACCGACATCGCTCCGATCATCTCTCCCCCGGACGGGCCCGCCGTGGTCGCGCCGACCAGCACCCCGCGCTGGCGATCCGCGACCAGCTTGATGAAGCCCTCGTTCCCCGGCCCGTGGATCCACCCGCGCGAGACGGTAGCGAGCGACACGTACCCCACCCGTACGTCCAGCCCGGCGTCCCGGGCCTGCTTTTCGGTCAGGCCGACCGCGCCGATCTCGGGGTCGAGGAAGGTGACCCGCGGCCGCGCCCGATAGTCGGCGCCCGGTCCGCCTTGGCCCAGGATGTCCCGGATCGCGATGTCGGCCTCATACATCGCCATGTGGGTGAAGCTGCCGTTGCCCGTGACGTCGCCGACCGCCCACACCTTGTCCGCGGCCCGCATCCGGTCGTCGGTGGCGAGGAAGCGGGCGTGCTGGTCGAGGCCGATGTTCTCCAGGCCGAGTTGGTCGAGCCGGGCGGCCCGGCCGGTGGCGACCAGCAGTTTCTCGCCGGTCACGGTGACGCCGTCGGAGAGCTGGACGGAGAAGCCCGACTCGTACGCGACCCGGCTCGCGTGGACCCCGGTCAGCAGTCGCACCCCGTCCGCTGCCAGCACCGAAGCCGCGACCGCGGAGGACTCCGGCTCCTCCATGGCCAGCAGGCGACCGCTGCCCTCGATGATGGTCACCTGTACGCCGAAGCGAGCGAACACCTGCGCCAGCTCGCAGCCGATGGCCCCGCCGCCGAGCACCAGCAGGGACTCCGGCAGCGACACAGCCTCGACCGCATCCCGGTTGGTCCAGTAGGGCGTGCCGGCCAGTCCCTCGATCGGCGGGATCACGGCCCTGGTGCCGGTGGCGATCACGAGGCCGCGCGTCGCCGCATACGCCTCGCCGTCGACCTTGATCTGGCCCGGTCCGGTGATCGTGGCCGTGCCCCGCACGAAATGCCCGCCCTTGCCGGTGAAGCGGTCGACCGCGACCTTGTCGTTCCAGTCGTCGGTCGCCTCGTCGCGGATGCGCTTGGCGACGGGTGACCAGTCGGGCGTCACCGTCGACTCGCCGGCGAGGCCGGGGATGCGCCGGGCCTCGGCGAGCGCGTAGGCCGCCCGGACCATCATCTTGGTCGGGACACATCCCCAATACGGACATTCGCCGCCGACCAACGTATTTTCGACGCCGACGACGTTGAGACCGGCAACGGCGAGCCGCTCCGCGACCTCCTCGCCGCCCACACCGAGACCCACGACCACGACGTCGACCTGCCGCACATCACCCATGGGGTCCAGCTAACCACCTGCCGGCGCTGCCGCGCTGCCCTGGGACACGGGCCGTCCGATCCTGGTCGCGCGCGACCTCATCGCGCTCGACGCGCCGGCGACGACCTGCGGCCGCGGTTCAAGACCGACATTTCCGTACGGGGTCTGCGGTCGCGCCCAGCCGCATCGCGGTCGTTCCCGCCTCGGCGTGCGGCGATCGGGACCTGCTCTTCGGAAAGGCTAAGGCCGGCGCGGCCACGGCCGATTCTGAACCCTCGCGGATGAGGGAACGAGGCGGCGGTCGTGCGGGATCGGTAGGGACAGGGCTGGTGTCCAAGACCCCGCCGACCGCCGCCTCGCGCTCAGGCGGAGGCGGCGCCCTCGATCATCGGGCCGGCACGGGCGTGCCCGGCCGGGTCAGCAGGCTGCGCACGGCGACCACGACTCGGCGCCGGTTGGGCACGGTCGCGCGGCGGGCGAAGACGTCGTAGCCTGCGGCCTCGACCTCGTCCAGGATGCCGCCGTAGAGCAGGTACGCCGTACGCATGCACGCCTGCGAGGCCGGCTCGAGCATGGTGATCCCCGGCGCGGCCGCCGCGTAGTGCTCGCGGGCGCGGCCCACCTCGTACGCGATCAGGTCTTTGACCCTCGGGTTTCCGGGCCGTAGGTCCGCGGCCGTGAGGCCGAACCGGGACAGATCGGCCAGTGGCAGGTAGACCCGGCCGCGATCGAGATCCTCGCCGACGTCGCGGATGAAGTTGGTCAGCTGGAAGGCGAAGCCGAGCTGACGGGCCGGCTCGCGGGCCGCGGCCGGATCGCCGGCGCCCAGTATCGGCAACATCATCGTGCCGATCACCGCGGCCGAGCCCTCCATGTAGTTCAGCAGGTCGTCGTAGGTGTCATAGGAGGTGACGGTCAGGTCCATCGCCATGCTGCGCAAGAACTTCGCGAAGTCGTCGAGGTCCAGGTCGAAGACCGCGATCGTGTGCAGCACCGCGGGCAGCAGCGGGTCGTCGACCGGCTCGCCGCGCAGCCCGGCGAGGAAGCGCCCGGACCACTCGCTCAGGAGCGTGGCGCGCTGGGCCGGCGGCAGCGCCTCGGTGTTGTCGACGATTTCGTCCGCATACCGGGTGAAGCCGTAGAGCGCGTGCACGTGGCGCCGCTTCCAGGCCGGCAGCAGGCGGGTGGCCAGGTAATAGGTTCGCCCGTGCCGCCGGTGCAGCGCGCGGCAGCGGTCGTAGGCGGCGGTCAGGTCGGACTCCACGACGGGCCTTTCGGAGAAACGCAACTCAAAATCCTACGGGTACGGTGTGCTTCGTGGCTCCTGGGGAGGGAACGCGGGGATGCGACGGGTGACCGGGCCGACGGACCGCGTCGTCGTGGTCGGCGCCGGGCTGGGCGGGCTCGCCTGCGCCCTGCACCTGGCCGCGGCCGGGCGCCAGGTGACGGTCGTCGAGCGCGAACCGGTCCCGGGCGGCCGGGCGGGCCGGATCAGCCTGCGGGGTTACGAGTTCGACACCGGGCCGACCGTGCTGACCATGCCGTCGCTCATCGCCGAGCCGCTCGCCGCGGTGGGCGAGACGCTGTCGGACTGGCTCGAGCTCACCCCGCTCGACCCGGCATACCGCGCATTCTACCCCGATGGGTCCACGTTGGACGTGCGCACCGACACGGTCCGGATGGCGGCCGAGATCTCCCGGGTCTGCGGACCCCGCGAGGCCGACGGGTACCTGCGGTTCGTCGACTTCGCGAGGTCGCTGTGGCGGCTCGAACGCGCCGACTTCATCGACCGCAACCTCGACACCCCGCTCGACCTGGTCAACCTCAGCCTGCTCAAGCTGCTCGGGATGGGCGGGTTCCGCCGGCTCCAGCCGAAGATCAACGAGTACTTCCGCGATCCGCGTACCCAACGGATCTTCTCCTTCCAGGCGATGTATGCCGGGCTGGCGCCGCGGGACGCGCTCGCGATCTATGCGGTGATCGCCTACCTCGACTCGGTCGCCGGCGTCTACTTTCCCAAGGGCGGCCTGCACGCCGTACCGAAAGCGCTGGCCGGCGCTGCCGAGAAACACGGCGTGATCTTCCGCTACGACACCGAGGTGACTCGCGTCGAGACCTCCGCCGGCCGGGCCACCGCCGTGATCACCGCGGACGGCGCGCGCATCCCGGCCGACGTCGTCGTGCTCAACCCCGATCTCCCGATCGCCTACCGCGATCTTCTGCCGCCGCGGCGGCAGCGCCGCCTGCGCTACTCACCCTCCTGCGTGGTGCTGCACGTCGGCTCCCACCAGGCGTACGCGAAGATCGCTCACCACAACATCCACTTCGGTACGGGGTGGCGCCGCACGTTCGACGAGGTGATCCGCAAAGGGCTGCTGATGAGCGACCCTTCCTTGCTGGTCACGAACCCGACGCACACCGACCCGGCCGCCGCGCCCGCCGGAAGGCAGACGTACTACGTGCTGGCGCCCGCGCCCAACCTCGTGGCCGGCCCGATGGACTGGCGTGGCGGCCTGGCCGAGCGGTATGCCGATTCGCTCATCCGCACGCTGGAGAAACGCGGCTACGCAGGCTTCGGCGACGGGATCGAGGTGCAGCGGATCGTGACCCCCGCGGACTGGCTCGACCAGGGGATGGCCGCCGGAACGCCGTTCGCCGCGGCGCACACCTTCTGGCAGACCGGCCCGTTCCGCCCGTCCAACCTCCATCCGACCCTGGAGAACGTCGTGTTCACCGGCTCCGGCACGTCTCCCGGCGTCGGCGTCCCGATGGTCCTGATCTCCGGGAAACTCGCGGCCGCGCGGATCACGTCATGACGGCCCTCGCCTTCGTCCACGTCCTCGCTCTCGTCCACGCCACGGCCGGGTGAAGTTTTCCCTGGTCAGCGGGGCTGCGGCCAGGAAACGGATACCGGTTTGGAGTCGGGACGGTGGATCACGTATGCTTTCCAAGCCTCAAGCGGGGCCCGGTTGGGGTCTACGCCGTTGGGTGTTGCAGACGTGCAATACTGGCGGAGTTGCCCTCATCGTCTAGTGGCCCAGGACGCCGCCCTTTCAAGGCGGTAGCACGGGTTCGAATCCCGTTGGGGGCACTGGTAGGTTGTACGTGACCTACCTCTAAGCAAGGTCCTGTGGAGCAGTTGGAGTGCTCGCCGCCCTGTCAAGGCGGAGGTCGCGGGTTCAAGTCCCGTCAGGACCGCACGTAAGCCCTGGCCAGGTAGCTCAGTTGGTACGAGCGTCCGACTGAAAATCGGAAGGTCGGCGGTTCGACCCCGCCCCTGGCCACCAAGCCTATCGCCGGGCTTTGAGCGTCGCCCACCTGCGGAAACGCACGGTGGGCGTTCTGCTGTCCGGACCGTGGCGCCCCGGTCGAACCGCCTTCCGACCGGGGCATTGCTCACGGATTGCTCACAGCGGCTTTTCGAGCGGGTCGATGGTGCGTCAGAAGCTTGGCAGCCGTTTCGACCTGTGCGGCGGTCTCCGAACGCATCAGGTGCGCGTAGACCCGGCGCGTGACCTCCGGTGAGGAGTGCCCGACGATCAGTTGCACGATCTCGATCGGGACGCCCCCGGCCAGCATGAGTGAGCACGCGCCGTGCCGCATGTCGTGCAGCGGGCACGCCCGCAGGCCACAGGCAGCCGCGTGCTGCTGGAACTCGACCGTCACCCGGTCCGGCCGGAGCGGAATTCCGTCCGGCCGGCAGAACACCAGGCCGTGGTCCTGGTAGTCGATACCGAAGAACTCGCGCTCCTCCTGCTGGGCACCGCGGTGCTGGGCCAGCGCCTCCTGAGCAGGCGCGGCGAGCGGCACCCACCGGCGACCCTTGCGCGACTTGGGTGCCTTGAACAGGCGGCCCACGTGGATCTCACGGCAGACCGGGCATTTGGCCTGCTCAGGCGTGACCTGAGCGCGGGTGACGGACACGATCGTCTGCCGAACACGCAGTCCGGCGCCGTTCGCGTCGATGTCCGACCAACGCAGGCCGCACAGCTCGGCTCGGCGCAGGCCGGCATATGCCGCAAGTTCGTACAGGGCAGACAGCCGGTCCTCGAAAACGTGCTCCAGGAACCGGGCGGTTTCCTCGGGCTGCCACACCTCGGTCTCGTCGTCCTCGTCGATGGCGTCCTCGACGGGGATCGAATCCATCCGCCCGACCGCCGGGTTCAGCGAGATCAGCCCTCGACGCTGCGCCGCCGACAGCGCGGCGCGGATAGTGCGCCGGTAGCCGTCGATCGTGGCCGGCGTCCGCTGCTCGATCCGTCGACCGACGTTGCCGGTGGGGCGCTCGCCCGCGATCGGCAAGGCGAGATCGGCTAGCACTCCCTCGATGTGACTACGCCGGAGGTCACGCAACAGCTTGTGGCCGAGTTCCGGCTTCCACGCGTCGCGGATGTGGCCGCGATAGTTCTTGATCGTGTTAGGCGACTTCTTGGCCGCGATCAGCGCCTCGATCCACTGATCGAGCCACTTGCCGAGGGTCATGCGGCGGTCGTCGGTCCACGTCCCGGCGTTGAGCTTCGCCAGCTCGTCGGTGAGCGCATCCTCGGCCTCGGTCTTGGTCTTGTAACCGCCCCGGGTGGTCTGGTGGCGTTTGCCGGTCGTGGAATCGGTACCGGCGTCCACTGTGTACGACCACGAGCCGTGCGGCTTACGGCAGTTCTTGACCTTCTTGCCGTTGCTGTCGCGGCACTGGCAGCGCTTGAAGACGGAGCCTCGCAAGCGGGCGTCCCCTCTCGTATCGATGGGTGTGGGCCACCGGCGGCGCGTGCCGGTGGCCCATAGGGTTGGCGAAGGCCGATCAGGCGGCGGGCTGGGCCGAAGTGTTGTCCTGCGCGTTGAGCCAGGCGTGGAAGCGGTGCACTGGCACGATCCAACGGCCTCGGATGCGCTTGGCGGGGATCTCACCGGCCCGAATCGCTTGGTAGGTTCCGCCGAGGCTGAGGCGGAGTAGGCCGGCGACCTCTTTGACGGTGTAGGTGGCCGTGGTGCCCGGCCGTGGGCGGTCGTTGGCGGTGACATCGGTGGTAAGCGCGATGACGTTGGCCATCTGGGTTTTGCCTCCCGTGCGTGCGGTGCGGTTGGGCCGCGCAGAACGGCCCTACGCGCCCGTTCTGCGCATGGGGGTGGTTCGTCGAGCGTGACGCCACTGCCGCCAGAGACGGCGTCAGGGCGGCCCGTTGAGAGCGTCGCTGAGCCAAGATCCCGGCACGGTTGGAATGACGGGATGCACCGATGTCTCAGCGGGTTCCTTGGCGGGCCGATTTCGGGGCGGGTTGGTCGTTGATCGTGTACGGATCGGCGTGTGGATCAATGGTTTCTGAGGGGGTAAGCCGTCCCAGCCGTCCCAGTCGTCCCGGCGGCGTGTTTGCGCAGGTCAGGGCTGGGACGGCTTTTCGGGGCTGGGACGGGTCAAGCCGTCCCGGTCTGGTCGTGGGACGACTCAGGTCGTACCGGCCGTAAAAGCCGTACCGGGGTGTGGGCTGCGGAAACGCCGTCTTGGGACGGCTGGTACGGCTGGGACGGCTCGGGGGACTCGCCGGGGTCGGCGGGCGGGCAGTAGCGCTCCCACGCGTCGGTGAACGCTTCCCGGTAGAAGCCCTTGACCTGTCCGGTCGGCGGCCCGAATCGGATGTTCTGTGAGGTGATCTCGTACTCGCGGAGCAGGACGCTGAGCTTCATCGAGGTCAACCCGGTCCCGCCGTTGTACTCCGCCCACGGCGACTCGGGCAGTGCCTTGAGCCGGTCAAGCAGCACGGTGGAGGGTAAGGCGTCGAAGTTGGCGAACACGGTGCGGCAGTCGATGAGCACCCGGAGCCGGTCGGAGAACTCGGTGTCGCCCTCGCGGGCCGCGTTCATCGTCTGTGCTGCTCGTCGGGCGCGTTCGGGCCAGTTACCCTCAGCGAGGTCGGCGACGGCGATCAGCGGTTCCCAGGTGTCGGCGGCCCGGTCTTCCAGCGGCATGACGGGTTCGGCGTTCTCCAGTTCTTTCAGGTTCGGTCGCAGCCAGGCGGTCAGGTCGGCGGCGAGCTGCCGGAGGGCGGGTCCGTCGCGGCGGGACCGGAACGGGGCGACCTTCTCGGCCGCGGTCCGGCGGCGCATCTTGACCACGACGGCGCGGTCTTCGATGGTGTCGGGCATCGACCCGATACCGGCCAGGGCCGCCATGGCGAAGGTGGGGATCCGCTCGAGTTCCTTTTTCGTGTGGTCCCAGCGGGTCATCGGTCGGCCGCGCTGGTGGCCGGCGTTAAGCAGGCCGCGAAGTTCCTCGTTGGACTCGGCCGCCTTGCCGCCGAAGACCGTGTCGGCCTCGTCGAGCAGGATCGTCGGGGGGTCGGCGTCGGTGATCGAGCGGCAGATCGCCGCGGTGGACGAGTTGACCGTCATGAACGGCCGGTAGCAGGTGCCGTCCACGACGTCCAGGAGCCGCGACTTACCGCAGCGTTTCTCCGGTGCCTTGATCACCAGCCGGGCGGCGTGCGTCCAGGCGTCTTGGGCGTGGGTCGCGGCGATCCACAACACGACCGCGTCGATCGCCTCGGCGCTGGGCAGGATCACGTATTTGATCAGGACGGTGTACAGCTGGTCGAGGATGGCCGCGCCCTCGGGCGGCTCGGGATGGGTCATGCGGCGGCCTCCAGGTCGCAAGCGGGTTGGGGTGCCGGCCGCGCAGCTGCGGCCAGAACGCGGGTGCGCCAGTGCAGGGCGTAGGGCAGGCAGTTCGCGCAGTTCTTGTGCCGCCCGGCGGTCGCGCACTCGGGCAGGGCGGGCCGGCGGAGCTTGCGGGCGACGTCGGACCACGCGAGGCTGTCTGCGCTGGTCAACAGGTGTCCGTGGGCAATCAGCCCGAGGGTTTTGAAGCCGAACCCGTGCAGCCGGCGCACGCCCCGGGCGTGCAGCGCCCGCAGGATCCGGCCGGCCTCGGCGGTGCCCTGCCGGCGGCAAACCGACCCGACGCCTACCAGCGACGCCGTGGTCACGTCGACGCCGATCATCCGGTCGTACAGGTCGACGCACCGTAGGTAGTCGTCGGCCTCCCAGCCCTGCACGACCGGGGCGATCGGCAGGTCGGGGGCCAGGTCGCGCAGCTGCGCGAAGTTGAGTACGGTCCGGCGCTGGTGTTCGGCCACCGGCAGGTGGGTGCCGGCGAACCGGATCGGTCCGGCCTGTCCGCCGTTGATGACGATCGGTTCGCACATCCAGTCCTGCGGCGCGGCCCACGACAGGTGCCCGATTTCGTCGTGGTAGCGCCGCAGCCGGGCCGCGTACTCGTGGGGGCCGATGGTCCAGCGGCCGAACCGCTGTAGTTCGCTGAACCCGCCCGAGTCGCAGCCCCACGGCATGCTCGCCCGGGGCAGGGTCTTGTAGACCCGCAGCCGGGTGTCGGAGACGAACAGCGGCACGCCGGCTTTGCCAAGCCATCCGGGCTGGTGAGTGCCGAGCAGCAGCAGCGGCGTGGAGGCAGCGTTCAAGCGGCGATCCCTTCTAGCGCAACGGATTCCGCGCGGAAACCGCCGGCGATGGCGGTGGTGATGTTGTAGTGGGATTGCTCGGCTCGCTGGCCGGCGTCGTAGAGCGCGGCGTAGGCGTCGTGCGGGGTGATGGCTCCGGCGGCGACCATGCGGGCCACGCCGCGGGCGGCGCCGTAGAGGGTCACTCGGCGGCGGCCCTGTGGGGCGCGGTCGACGGCACGTAGGTGCGCGGCGAGCAGGGCGGCGGGGTTTGAGATGAGCCCGCCGTTTGTCGTTGGGGTCGGGGCCGTAGGGCGGCTTCCGGCCGGCGGCGGCTCGGCGGGCCGGCACGCGGCGATCAGCGGCGGGCTCATCTCAATCACCGGCCGGTCCCCGACCAGCCGATACGGCCGCCGAGTGCTCGGGTGGATCGAGGGTGGAGCTACGACGTACCCGCCGTCGGCCTTGACGTCGATCCCCGGATAGCCACGGTGCTTGAGATCTTTGGCGAGCGGGCCGCCGGGGTGCCGGTAGTACAGGTGCCAGCCGTCCGAGCCGGTGAGCACGCACTGGGTGGGCGGCATCAGCTCGGGCAGCAGCCGGCCACCGTTGCGTGGGTCGATGTCGATGACCGCGAGATCGCAGATGGTGCCGGTCCGGATCGCCAGCAACCCGCCCGGCACCACGTCATGCATGGCGCGGATGCGGTCGGGGTCGCGGGTGGCGGCGTAGAAGCCGTGACAGGTCAGGTGACCACAGGCGGCGGGGTCGTGCCGGCGTTGGTGCCGGCCGTCGGGAGGGCAGGCGGGGCAGTTGGCTACAGGGCGTTTGGTGCGGCCGAGCAGGAACACTGGCAGTCCCTGCTCGGCCAACTCGAGCGCCGCGGGCAGCACGGCGGCTGTCATAGCGCTCAGGCGTCGGCGAGGGTTCGGCCGCCGTGCTGGTAGGGACGGGTCCGGTTGTAGGCGATCTTCCGTTCGTACTCGGCGGCCAGGTCGATGCCGAAGTGTTCGCAGGTCGCGACCAGGGCGCGCAGCAGATGCGCGGCATCGTCGGCGAGCTTGGTCGACCCGAGGTGCGCGGCCAGCAGGTGCAGCCAGGCGATCCAGTCGCCGAACGAGCGCAGGAATTGCCCTTCGACCGGGAACACGTCGGCCAATGTCAGATCCGTCTCGAACGGCCGGACGTCGCACACGTCGCAAGTGTCGAGCAGCCGAATCAGGACGTCGGCGAATTCGCTGCCCACCCCCTCGGGCTTGGCCTGCCGGTAGCCCTGGAAGATCGGCGCCTCGCACATCGCGGCGTGTGTCCAGATCTCCTGCGGCTTGCTAGTGGCGTCGGCGAGCCGGTGATCGCGGTACGCCTCCAACGCCTCGGACAGCTCGCTGTGCAGCAGCGCGACGTAGTCGCCGAAGCTGTTAGTGCCGAGGCCACCCTCGGCGGTGCGCCATCCCTTCTCGATGTTGACCGTCCGGATCTCGGCGAGCATCTGCTTGATCGTCTTCTCGTCGTTTGCGTGCCTCATGACCAGACCTTTCAGAGATCGAAAAAGCGATTACTCAAGTGGCAGCCGGGAGCGACCTCCCAGCGGGGAGGGACGATGCCCCCGATGCTCTTTTCGGGGTTAGGAAGGGTTTTCAGGCGGCGGAACGCCGTCCTTCTTGGTTCTTGGGTCGGCTCGGCTGGTTACGCCCTCGCGCTTGTTAGGGCAGGTGCCCGGTGACCGCGAAGAACGCGCCTTCGAGGCCGTCGTACCCGACGTAGCCGTACCGGTTGCGGGCACGACGTGTCCGGTATTCCTTGATGTAGAGGTCGGCCTGTTCGAGGTCGATGGGCCAGCCGGGGTTGACGGTTACGCTCGATGACCGCCGTAGCGAGGACCACCGCACCGTTGCGTGTTCGAGGGGTTGGGGTCGAGGCGGGCCGAGCTGGACCTCGACGGCGTCCGTCGGATGGTCCTCTCGCCTAGTCCAGACGACGCGTGCGACCCACTGGTGACGGTCCGCAAGAGCACACAAATCGTCGACGATTGTCTGATGGCGGCCGGTGAGCCGGGGATGGTCGCGGTCCATGGGAACGTCCTCTCGGGCACTGCCGTACCAGCCCTGCCCACGGGGTACGGCAGATACGGCAGGTTGGGCCTTGTCGGGTTAGACGGCAGCAGCAGCGCCCGCCGGCCCGGGATCGGGTCGGGCATGGGGTTCTCCTCACCGAGTGCGGGTGTACGGCTTAGCCGTACAGGCCCGAAAAAGCCGTACGCGGTCTGAGCTGGGGAAACAGAGATCGCGTACGGCTTGTACGGCTTGTACGGCTTGGGGGCGGGCGGTTATGCCGCGGCCAGTTGTGGCGTGTCGGCGGGTTGGTGGCTGCCCCAGCGGGGTCCGATGATCTCGGCTTCGGCTTCGATGGGTACCCCGCGGAACTCGGTGGTCATCGCCTGTTGCAGGGCTCGGCGGGCGTGTTGGGCGGCATCGGCGGGGACTTGCAGGACGATCTCGTCGTGGATCAGCGCCCACAGGTGTGGGTGCCAGCCTTCGACGGCGCACAGCCGGTAGACGGCTTCGACGAGCAGGTCGCGGGCGGTGGACTGTATGGCGTAGTTGGAGTTGGCGTAGGTGCGGGCCGGGTCGGCGGGGATCCGCCGCCGGGCGGCGTTGCGGACCGGGTCTTGTTCGGCCATGGCCGCACCGAACGCGGTGATCCGGGGGTAGGCCCGCCGGAAACGTCGTACGACGTCGCGGGCGACCTCGACGCTGACACCGGTCTGTTTGGCCAGGCCGGGGGCGCCGCCGCCGTAGATGGTGCCGAAGGTGGCCCGTTTGCTGAGCGTGCGTTGCGGGTCGGTGAAGCCGTCGCCGAACATCAACCGGGCCGTGTTGTCGTGGATCTTCACTCCGGCCCGGATGGCGTTGATGAGGCGGTCCTCGCGGGCCAGCGCCGCCGCGACGCGGACTTCGACCGCGGCGAAGTCCGCCCCGACCAGCACGTGGCCAGGTTCGGCGATGAAACAGCCCCGCAGCCTCGGGTCGTCTTTCTTGAACGTCTGCATGGCCGGCCACTTCACGCTCATGCGGCCGGTATGCGCAGCCAGCGTGCGGTATTCGGGGTGGACCCGGCCGTGGGCGTCGGCGAAGCTGGGGAACCGGGCCAGATTCGACGCGAAGTTCGCCGTCTCGGCCAACTCCATCGTCAGGGTTAGCATCCGCCCGACTTCCCCGCCCGGGTAGCGCATGAGCAGGTCCGGGACTGCGTCTTTGCTGGACAGTGACGGCCGTCCGGTGTCGGTGAAGTGCTGGAACTCGACACCCCGCGCGGTGAGCCAGTCGACCCGTTTCGGGCTGGCCGCCTTGCACCCCATCAGCGTCTCCAGCGCGTCGCGGGCGCTGGCGTGTCGGCCCTCGAACTCGCGGCGTACGAGGTTGGTGTGTTCGGCGTCGAGCAGGATCCCGCGGATCGACAGGGCGGTGGTCTGCGCAGCAAGCCACATTTCAACCGCGGGCAGGTACCCGAAGTCGGCCACCTCGGGCAGGAGCACGTCCAGTAGCCGGCGGACGTAGACGGCGTCGAGGCCGGCGTAGACGACGTACGGTTCCGCGTCGATCGGTACGTGCGACCAGCCGTAGGTGATCGGCTGGTTACCGGCCCGCTGCCCGGTCGGGGCCAGCGTCCGGAACAGGGCGTACAGGTCGTCTTGGGCGCGGCGTAGGCCGTCGTCGAGGTGCCGCTCGGTCAACGATTTGAGGCCGTGATCAGCGGTCACCCCCGGTTTGAGTAGGCACGCCAGTAGGTGGGTGTCGGCGACCCGGGTACCCAACGCGATCCCGAACGCCGCCCACACCGCGAGCACGTCGTAGTTGGTGTGGCTGACGAACCGGCACCGGGTGTCGGTCAACAGGCCGACGATCATCGCGTGTTGCTGCGGGTCGGCGGGCCGTAGCACCATCGCCTGCTCGGCGGTGCCGAACTGTACGAGGCGGACCCCGAAGTCGGGGCCGAAGAACCGCGGCCCGTCCTCGTCAATCGCGGTGGTCTCCACATCCAGGCCGAACAGGGACTCGGATGCCGTGAACCGGGCGAACTCGGCCGGGTCGGGGTCGACGGTGATCCGGATCGGTCGGCCGAGGACCGGGCGTGTGTAGACGGTGCTCACGCTGCCTCCTCGCCGGGGAAACAGCTCGGGCAGGCCAGGACGAACCCGGCCGGCGTACGGTACACGTGCGCCGCCCCGCACGACCGGCAGGCCGGCGGGGGTGCCGGGTTGAGGAGGCCGGTCAGCCAGCCGAGGCCGCCCGCGACCGCGGTGTCGACCGCGGCCGGGTTCCGCAGCTGCGCGAGGACCGCGTCGGGCGGCGGCTTCGGCCGCTCGATTTCCGGCTCGGGCAGCTCGAACAGCGCGAGGACGTCGACCGTGCTCATGCCGCTTGCCGACCTGCCGGGTCGGGGTACGCCTCGATGTCGGCCAGGACCCGGGTTGCCTTACGCAGGTCGGTTTGTACGGCGGTCAGCGCCGGGCCGAGGTAGTTGAGGGTGTCGTGCACGTACCGGATGTGCGGGTAGGGGTTGCCGCCGCCGTGCGTGCACATCCACCGGTTGGTGGTGAGCTGGTCGGCGATCAGGTCGCTCCAGGGGGCCGCGGCCGTGCGGGTCCGGCCGGCGACCACGGTGAGGCTTCGGGTGAGGTGCGCGGCGTGGGTCGCGTCGAGCAGGGGCGGCAGGTCGGCCACGGCGCCGGCGAGGAGCCGTTCGACGCGGTGCACGCCGCGCACCGCGGCGTGGTCAGGCGCGGCTGTCGGGCTGACGCTGTGCGGGTTGACGCAGGTCAGCTCGTGACCGGCACGTAGCGGCAGCAGCCGCAGTGTCAGCGGCCGGTTGTCGCAGTCCTCGCAGATACAGGGGCCGTCGATCCGGTAGGTGCCGTGCTGCTGGGTGAGGCTGCCGCGGTAGTCGACGGTTTCGTAGTCGGTGATGACGCGCCGGCACCGTTCGGCGGCGGCCTGGAGCCTCTCGTCGAGGCATCCGGCCAGCCGGGCAGCGCTGTCGAGCTGGGCGGACGCGGCCCGCCACCGACGATCCGTGCCGGTCCACCGCCGGGGTGACAACGGCGGGTAGATCTTCTCGTCGAGGTTGGCGACCGCGGCGCCGAGTCCACCGACGACCGAGGCCAACGCGTTCAGCACGGCGGCACGGCCCAGCGCGGTACGGGTCAGGTCCGGGTCAGCTTGCATGTTGTTGAGCAGGGCTACCACGGGTCGGGTGTTGAGTACGGGCATGTCACCCTCATTCCACGGTTGCGGCGGGCTGTGCGGGGGCCGGGGTGATCGGCTGCCAGGTCAGGCCGTCCCAGCGGGCAAGGCCGAGCCGTTGGGCTTCTCGCATCTGCCGGGTGACCTCGGCGACCCTCCGGCGGGGTAGGTGCCGTTCGATGAGGTAGCTGCGTCCGAGGCCGTCGTTTGTGACCACCCGGGTTGCGCTACGGATGTGGGCGACGACGTAGTCGACGGTCAGGGTGTCCGGCCGCGATTCGTCGGGCGCCGGCCGGGTGGATGGCTGGCCGTCGGTGGTCTGCCAGGCGTGGACCTCGGCGTAGATGAGGTCGTCGAGGTCGTTCTCGATCGCCTCGCCGAGCTGGTGGCCGGCACCGCGCAGGTAGGTGATGATCTTGTTACTGAGGGCAAGAGTGTGTCGGTGGCCGCGGCCGGCGTTGGTCGGGGTCATCGCAGCCACCAGATCGCGGTGCCGAGCAGGCCCGCGAAGCCGAGCACGAGCGCGGCGAGCGCGGTGCGCGGTAGCCCGGCGCGTAGTTCCCACCGGTAGCGGCGGGCCAGCCACACGGCGGCGGTGAGGCCAGTGGCGATGACCGCGAGGGCGGTCAGCCGGGGTAGCCACCACCCTGCGGTGCGTACCGCGAACCAGACCGTGGCGGCGAGGACGGTCAGGATCAGCAGGGTCGGCAGGACCCGCCGGTAAAGCCAGCGGATGATCT
>Ga0307508_10003666_pt1 | contig 15394 bp, 14 predicted proteins | sample 9_EM_MG_FD_203089 | JGI IMG/M metagenome (GOLD analysis project Ga0307508, IMG submission 203089) | Populus trichocarpa ectomycorrhiza microbial communities from riparian zone in the Pacific Northwest, United States - 9_EM | ecosystem: Host-associated > Plants > Roots > Unclassified | place...
CGCGGTCCAGCGTCGCGACGACTTCGCGCTCCTCGTCGGTCTCGGTCGGCAGGTGGCGGTACAGGCGCGCGAGCGCCGACATCACCGCGTCGTCCGGCATCTCGGCCAGATCCGGGAAGCAGACCGCTGCGTGCTGGAAGCCAGCGACCCAGGGCATCAGCGACTGCGAGACCGGGCTCAGCCCGGCCATCATGTCGACCTCGCCCTCGGGCACCGGCTCGCGCGGGTGCTCGTCGTCGAACTCGAGCACCAGCGGGTCGAACCAGCCGTCCTCGACGATCGCGCGGTTCAGTGCCGAGTGGCGGCGCAGGATCAGCGCCGTGGTGCGCTGCAGCCACTCGGGCTTGACGTCGTCGGGCAGCGGGCGGCCGTCGAAGTCGAACACGTGCGCGAGCCAGGTCGCGCTCTCGAGCAGCACCGGCTGGACGATCACGCCGCACAGGTAGCCGTCGAGCATCACCGCGTCGAGCGGCTCCAGCGGCTCGGGGGTTTCGAGCAGCAGGTCGTCGAGCTCGGCGAACTCGGCGTCGGTCAGGTCGTGCGCGCGGGCGGCGTTGGAGGGAGGGAGGTCTTTGGTCGGCATGGTGGCGAGGCTCGGCGCGTGGGAACGACGCCATTGTGATCTGTCACGCGACCCGGGCCGAGCGCCGGGCCGCTCCCAAGCCGGCCCGGACCCCCGCGGGGGGGTGGCTGCAGTACTCTGCGGCCGGGGGCTCCGTTCAAACGGAGAAGTGGCCGATCAGGCGATAGCGCGCGCCGGGGTGGTAGAGCCGCGCCACCGACGCGACCGCACCCTGCGAGACAGTGCGCCGCGACACCATCAGCAGCGCGCTGCCGGCACCGACCTCGAGCATCTGCGCCTGCTCGGGGGTTGCGAGCACGGCCTCGATGACCTGCTCGGCCTCGGTCAGCGGCGCGTGTTCGAACAGCACGAACGACGGCGTCACCTGCGTGAAGTCGCGCGTCATCAGGTCGGGCGCGAGGGCCGGGTTCACATGCCGGTCTTCGAGCTGGATCGGCACGCCGCTCTCAAAGTGCACGAGCTGCACGTGGTAGACCGCCGCAGCGCGCGGCAGGCGCATCGCGGCGGCGGTGCGCGCGTCGGCCTTCTCGCGCGCCACCAGGCAGACGCGGGTCGTGTGCGCGTGGCCGCGCTCGCGGATCTCGTCGTGGATGTCGCGCACCTGCAGCAGGTTGGAGATCGGGTGCAGCTCGGCCACATACGAGCCCGAGCCTTGGCGGCGCTCGATCAGGCCTTCTTCCTCGAGCTCGCGCAACGCGCGGTGCACCGTCATGCGCGCGCAGCCGAAGGTCTGCACCAGCTCGCGCTCGGAGGGCAGGCGCACGCCGGGCTGCCAGCCGCCCTGGGCGATGCGCTCGCGCAGCGCGGCCTTGATGGTGGCGTAGGGCAGGGTGCGCGGAACGGTCGCGGCGGAGGTCGTCATCGGCTCATTCTAACGAGGCGCATGCTAAAGTTGTCTAGACCACTTGGGGCATATCATGACGACGACGCACACGATCATCCCCGGCCAGCTCGATGCGGCCTTGCTCGAGCACGCCGCCGCCGGCGGCGCCCACTGGGCCATCTCGCCCGAAGCCGACGCGCGCATCGCCGCGAGCGTGCAGGCGGTGCGCGACCTGGTCGCGCAGCACGCGGCCGTGTACGGCATCAACACCGGCTTCGGAAAGCTCGCGCAGACGCGCATCGCCGATGCCGACCTGGCGCAGCTGCAGCGCAACCTGGTGCTGTCGCATTGCGCCGGCGTCGGCAAGCCGCTCGTCGCGCCGGTGGTGCGGCTGATGCTGCTGCTGAAGGCGGCGAGCCTGGCGCACGGCCTGTCGGGCGTGCGCCCGGATGTGATCAACGCGTTGCTCGCGCTGCTGAACGCCGACGTGCTGCCGGTCGTGCCGGAGAAGGGCTCGGTCGGCGCGTCGGGCGACCTTGCGCCGCTCGCGCACCTGACCGGCGTGCTGATCGGCGAGGGCGAGGCGGTCGTGCGCGGCGAACGCATGCCGGCGCTGCAGGCCCTGCTTCACGCCGGCCTCGCGCCGCTGCAACTCGGCCCGAAGGAGGGCCTAGCGCTGCTCAACGGCACGCAGGCCTCGACGGCGCTCGCGATCCACGCGGTGCAGCGGCTGCGCCGCGTGTTCGATGTGGCAGTCGCGGTCGGCGCGATGACGGTCGATGCCGCGAAAGGCTCGGACACGCCGTTCGACGACCGCATCCACGCCGCCCGCGGCCAACGCGGCCAGCGCGAGGTCGCGGCGCGCTACCGCGCGTGGCTGGCGGGTAGCGCGCTGCGCGCCTCGCACCTCGATTGCGACCGCGTCCAGGATCCGTATTGTTTGCGCTGCCAGCCGCAAGTGATGGGCGCGTGCCTGGACCAGATCGAGCATGCCTGGGGCGTGCTGCTGCTCGAGGCGAACGGTGTCTCCGACAACCCGCTGGTGTTCGCCGACACGCTGCAGGCGCTGTCGGGCGGCAACTTCCACGCCGAGCCGGTGGCGTTCGCCGCCGACAACCTCGCGCTCGCGATCGCCGAGATCGGTGCGCTCGCCGAGCGCCGTACCGCGATGCTGATGGACCCGGTGCTGTCGGGGCTGCCGGCGTTCCTGATCGAGCACGGCGGGCTCAACTCGGGCTTCATGATCGCGCAGGTGACCTCGGCCGCGCTCGCGTCGGAGAACAAGTCGCTCGCGCATCCGGCGAGCGTCGATTCGCTGCCGACCTCGGCGAACCAGGAGGACCACGTCTCGATGGCGACCTTCGCGGCACGCCGCCTGCACCCGATGCTGGACAACACCGCCGGCGTCGTCGCGATCGAGTGGCTGTGCGCGGCGCAGGCGATCGAGTTCCACCGGCCGCTGAGCTCGTCGGCGGCGATCGAGGCGCTGCATGCGCGGCTGCGCGCGCGGGTCGCACGCCTGAGCGTCGACCGCCTGATGGCGCCGGACATCGAAGCGGCGACCACACTGGTCGAGGCCGGCCTGAGCGAAGCGCTCTAACGGAAGCTGGCTAGCGCTCCATCTGAACAGCGCGCAGCGTCTCGACGCGGATGTCTTCGGTGACCTGCGCCTTCAGCGCCGAGAAGCGTGGCGTCGTCTTCACGGTGTAGTGGCGCGGGTACGGCAGGTCGATCTGCAGCTCGTTCTTGATGCGGCCGGGGCGGGCACTGAACACCGCGCAGCGGTTCGCCATGAAGATCGCTTCGTCGATGTCGTGGGTGACGAACAGCACGGTCTTCTTGTGCAGCTCCCAGATCGACAGCAGCAGCTCCTGCATCAGCGCGCGGGTCTGGTTGTCGAGCGCGCCGAAGGGTTCGTCGAGCAGCAGGACCTTCGGGTCGTTGGCCAGCGCGCGCGCCAGCGCGACGCGCTGCTGCATGCCGCCCGAGAGCTGTTTCGGGAAATGCGACTCGAAGCCGTTCAGGCCGACCTCGGCAATGAAGCGCGCCGCGATCTCGAGCTGCTGGGCCGGCGCCATGCCTTTTTCGCGCAGGCCGAAGCAGATGTTCTCACGCACCGTGAGCCACGGGAACAGCGTGTAGCTCTGGAACACCATGCCGCGGTCCGCGCCGGGGCCGGTGACGGCTTGATCGTCGAGCGCTACCCGCCCGACGGTCGGCGTGTCGAGGCCCGCGACGATGCGCAGCAGCGTGGACTTGCCGCAACCCGATGGGCCGAGGATCGTGATGAAGTCGTTGTGTGCGACCGCCAAGCTGGTGGGCTGCAGCGCCAGCGTCGGCGTGCCGCCGTTCACGCCGGGGAAGGTGCGGCCCACACCCTGAATGCTCAATCGACTCACAGCGCCGCCCACTTGAACATCGTGCGGTTCGCGCGCTTGAACGCGAGGTCGGAGACGAGCCCGATCGCGCCGATCGTGATGATGCCGAAGATGATCTGGTCGGTCGCGAGCAACGCCTGGCTGTCGGTGATCATGTGGCCGATGCCGTTGCTCGCACCGATCAGCTCGGCGACGATCACATACGTCCAAGCCCATCCGAGCACCAGCCGCAAGGTCTCGGCGATCTGCGGCGCCGCGGCCGGGATCAGCACGCGCCTCACGATGCCGACATCGCTGGCACCCAGCGTGTACGCGGCCTCGACCAGATCGCGCCGCGTGCCGCCAACCTGCAACGCGATCATCAGCACGAGCTGGAAGAACGAGCCGATGAAGATCAGCGCGAGCTTTTGGGCCTCGCCGATGCCGGCCCACAGGATCAACAACGGGATGAACGCCGACGCGGGCAGGTAGCGCGCGAACGAGACGAAGGGCTCGAAGAAGGCCTCGACCGGCTTGTACGCGCCCATCGCGACGCCCAGCGGCACCGCGAGCAGCGCGGCCAGCACGAAGCCGCCGAGCACGCGCCAGATCGTGAAGCCGATGTCTTTCGCAAAGCCCTGCTCGGTCAGCAGCACCCAGCCCGACCTGACACAGGCGATCGGGTCGGCCAGGAAGGTCTTCGGCACGAAGCCGCCGAGCGTGGCCACCGCCCACACGGCAAAGAACAGCACGAAGAAGAGAATGCCCAGCGCGCTGCGCCGCCTGGGGCTGACATCGAGAAGCGGCTTCAAGCGACGATGACCGACTGCTTACTTGATGAACGCCGTGTCGGCCAGGCCGCTCAGGCTGGGGATCTGCTTGATGATGCCGATCTCGAGCAGCAGGTCGGCGGCTTCCTTGGTGAACTGCTGGTGTTCACCGGCGAAGAACTTCTGGTTCGCCGCGCGGTCTTGCCAGCGCAGATAGGCCTGCGATTTTTCGAACGCCTCGCCGCTTTGCTTCACGTCCGCACCCATGATCTCGTAGGACTTCTTCGGATCCTTCTTGATCATGTCGAGCGCATCGAAGTAGCTGTCGGCCAATGCCTTCGCGGCCTTCGGGTTCTCTTTCAGGAACTTCGGCGTGCAGCCGAAGGTGTCCATCACCATCGGGTAGTCGAGCGTGGTCGCGATGATCTTGCCGGCCTCGGGCTTGGCGCGCACCGCGCTGAGATACGGCTCGTAGGTCATGCCGGCATCGAAGTCGGTGGTGCCGGCGATCATCGCGTTGGCCACCGGTTGCGGCTCGAGCGTCAGCACCTTCACGTCCTTCACCGACAGGCCGTTCTTCTTCAGGATCCAGGCGAGGCCGAAATACGGCGCGGTGCCTGGGGCCGACGCGGCGACGGTCTTGCCCTTCAGGTCGGCGATCTTCGCGATGCTCGGTTTCACGACCAGGCCGTCGGCGCCGTAGCTCTTGTCGAGCTGGAAGATCTGCGTCGTCGCGACGCCGTTGGCATTCCATGAGATCCAGGTCTCGACCGTGGTCGCGGCGCATTGCACGTCGCCCGAGGCAATCGCGAGGTGACGGTCTTTTTGCGGGATCTTCTTGATCGTCACGTCCAGGCCGTTCTTCTTGAACAGGCCAGCCTCGTTGGCCAGAGTCAGCGGTGCGAAGCCGGTCCAGCCGGAGATCGCGATCGCGACCTTGGTGTCTTCGGCCCAGGCCGGCGCGGCCAGCAGGCCGACGGTGATAGCGGCAACGATCGAGGTGAGGCGGCGCGTGGAACTCATCGGTTCTCCCGAGTGATGTTGGGTAGGTCAGCAGCCTGATGCAAGCCGCGTGCCGCGGCCAGCCGCTGGTATCGCGGATGGCCCTTCGGCAGCCGCAAGGCCCCTTCCGGGCGGTTGCGCGCAGCCTCAGTCTACACTTTGACCTCAACCTGTCTAGACCACTTGCACCATGTTCGTCTTCACACCAGGCACCGCGCCGCTGCTGGTCTCGTTCCCGCACGCCGGCACCGAGATCCCGCCCGAGATCGCCGCGCGCATGACGCCCGAGGCTTTGCAGCGCGCCGACGTCGACTGGCATCTGCCGCAGCTGTATGCCTTCGTGCAGGCAATGGGCGCGAGCACGATCGCGGCGCGTTTCGCCCGCCACGTGATCGACCTGAACCGCCCGCCCGAGGACACCAGCCTCTACCCCGGGCAGGACGTGACGGGGCTGCTTCCGCTCGATACCTTCCGCAAGCAGCCGCTGTACCTGCCGGGCCAGGCGCCCGACGCCGCGGAAGCGCATGCGCGCCGCGCGCGCTACTGGCAGCCGTACCACGACGCGCTCGGCGCGGAGTTGGAGCGGCTGCGCACTCAGCACGGCACGGTCGTGCTGTGGGACGCGCATTCGATCGCGTCGAGAATGCCGCGTTTCTTCGAGGGCAAGCTGCCCGACCTGAACCTCGGCACCGCCGACGGCCGCGCCTGCGCGCCGGCGCTGCAGGTCGCCGCCGAGGCCGCGATGGTCGCGCAATCGACCTACACGCACGTCAGCAACGGCCGCTTCAAGGGCGGTCACATCACGCGCCACTACGGGCAGCCGGAGCGCGGCATCCACGCGTTGCAGCTCGAGATGTGCCAGTGTACTTACATGGACGAGACGGCGCCGTTCGCGTACCGGCCCGAGCTGGCGTCGCAGGTGCAGCCGCTATTGCAGCGGATGCTGGACGCCGTGATGGATGCGCGCGCTCAGCGGGCTTGATCCGATCGCATACGACAGCTCGGCCGGGTGATCCACATCCCACAGGCACAAATCGGCGCGCTTGCCGAGCTCGATCGTGCCGCGTGACGACAGCAGCCCGAGCGCCTGCGCCGCGATGCGCGTGACGCCGAGCAGCGCCTCGGCCGGCGTCATGCGGAACAGCGTGCAGGCCATGTTCATCATCAGCGGCAAGTGTGTGCCGGGGCTGGTGCCGGGATTGCAGTCGGTCGCGACGGCCATCGGCACGCCGTGTTGTCGAAACAGCGCGATCGGCGGTGCTTTGGTGTCGCGCAGAAAGTAGTACGCGCCGGGCAGCATCACCGCCACGGTGCCGGCGCGGGCCATCGCGCGCACGCCGGCCGCGTCGACGTGTTCGAGGTGGTCGGCCGACAGCGCGCCGTACTCGGCCGCGAGCGCCGCGCCGCCCTGGTTCGACAGCTGCTCGGCGTGCAGCTTGACCGGCAGGCCGTGCGCGCGTGCGGCCTCGAACACACGCTGCGTCTGCGCCGGCGTGAAGCCGATGCTTTCGCAGAACGCGTCGACCGCATCGGCGAGCTTGAGCCGCGCGGCCTCGGGCAGGATGTGCTGCACGATCTCGTCGATGTAGGCGTCGGCGCGGCCAACGAACTCGGGCGGCAGCGCGTGTGCCGCGAGCAGCGTGGTGCGCACGTCGATCGGGAACTTCTCGCCCAGCGCGCGCGCCACCCGCAGCGTTTTCAGCTCGGCCTTTTGCGACAGCCCATAGCCCGACTTGATCTCGACCGTTGTGACGCCGTGCCGCATCAGGCTCTTCAGGCGCCGCGCCGACTGGGTCTGCAGATCGCCCGGGTTGGCCGCGCGCGTGTCGCGCACGGTGGACAGGATGCCGCCGCCGGCGCGCGCGATCTCTTCGTAGCTCGCGCCCTGCAGCCGCATCTCGAACTCGCGCGCGCGGTCGCCGGCGTAGACCAGGTGGGTGTGGCAATCGATCAGCCCCGGCGTCAGCAGCGCGCCCGCGCCATCGAGCTCGCGCCGCACCGGCACGCGCGGGTCGAGCGTGCTGATCGGGCCCATGCCGGCGATCAGGCCGTCGGCAATCGCGAGGAATGCGGGCGGCGTGACGCGGCACTCGTCATCGGTGCAGGTGACGATGCGCACGTTGCGGATCAGCAGGTCGATGCTCGGTTCGGTCATGTCCTGTCACGTGGTGCCGATGAGTGCGCTGCGCGCGCCGATGAAGCGCTCGCAGGCCAGGGCGCCGAGGGTGTGCTCGCCGTCTCGCACATGCGAGTGGCCGGCGACCCAGACGTCGCGCACGTGGTTGCGGCCGTGGTTCGTGAACACATGGTTGGCGAGCGCCTGTTCCGGGCCCAGCCGGGCGAGCGGGCCGCGCGTGTCGAGCACGACGAAGTCGGCCTGCTGGCCCGGCACGAGACCGGCGATGGCGCGGCCGCTGGCGCGCGCGCCGCCGTGCACCGCACCGAGCCAGAGGTGGTCGGCGACTTGCGAATGCGCGTGGCCCGCGAGCACGTTGCGGCGCTGCTGCGCGAGACGCTGTGTGTATTCCAGCAGACGCAGTTCCTCGGCGGCGCTGACGCTCGCGTGGCTGTCGGAGCCGATGCCCCAGACGCCGGCGGCGGCGCCATACGCGGCCGCGTCGAACACGCCATCGCCCAGGTTCGCCTCGGTGCTCGGGCACAGGCCGGCGACCGCGCCGGTGGCGGCGAGCGCGTCGCGTTCGTCGGCTGTCATGTGGGTCGCGTGTACCAGGCACCAGCGGGCATCGACGTTCGCGTTCGCGAGCAGCCACTGCACCGGGCGCTGGCCGCTCCAGGCGACGCTCTCTTGCACTTCCTGCTGCTGCTCGGCGATGTGGATGTGGACCGGCGCGCCCGCGTCGATGCCGGCGACGAGCTGCCGCAGCGCGTCGGGCCCGACTGCGCGCAGCGAGTGCGGCGCGACGCCGACACGGGTGCCGGATGCGCGCACCCGCGCCACGATCTCGAGCAGCCCGTCGACGCTGTTGACGAAGCGGCGCTGATCGGCGCGCGCCGGCTGGCCGCCGAAGCCGGCGTGCTGGTACAGCACCGGCAGCAGCGTCAGGCCGATGCCGGCACGCTGCGCCGCGTTGACCAGCCGCATCGACATCTCGGCCGGATCGGCAAACGCGTGGCCGGCCGGATCGTGGTGCAGGTAGTGGAACTCGCAGACCGCGGTGTAGCCGGCCTGCAGCATCTCGATGTACAGATGCGTCGCGATGTCTTCGAGCTGGTCCGGCGAGATCGCCAGCGCGAAGCGGTACATCAGGTCGCGCCAGGTCCAGAAGCTGTCGTCGGCCGAGCCGCGGTATTCGGAGAGGCCGGCGAACGCGCGCTGGAACGCGTGCGAATGCAGGTTGGGCAGGCCAGGCACGAGCGGGCCGGACGCGGAGGCGGTGCCGGCCGGCGGCGGCGCGTTCGGGGTCACCTGTGTCAACACCCCGGTGGCGTCCCAGCGCAGCAACACGTCGCGCGCCCAGCCGGTGGGCAGCAGCGCGTGCGGGGCGAAGAGGCCGGGGCTCATGGCGCCCGATCGTGACACAGGCGGACGGCGAGCAGTGCGGCCGCGCCGCCGTCGTTAACGGGACGGACACCGACCGTGCCCGGCGGCACGCGCCACACCATCCCTTGCATCGGCCCCAGCGTCTCGGTGTCGACGGCCCATTCGCCGGCGCAACACAGCAGCAGCGCGGCATCGGCAGCGCGCAGCCCGGCGGCGCTGCGGAGAACGTCGACCTCGCTGCGGCAGCGCCCGCGGCGCGTCATCACGTTGAAGTCGCTGCACGCACCGCCGAGCAGCGTGGCCGTCAGCGGCACGTCGCCCGAGAAGCAAAACGGCGCGAGCGGCGTGCTCAGGGTGTGGTCGAGGTGGCCGTCATCGGCGCGCAGCCGCATGCCCGCGCCCTGCAGCAGCGTGATGCAGCGATCGATGCCCGGGAAGGCCGAGAACGGCGCGTCGTGCGCGACCTCGGCGACGCTGATGCGCCAGTCGAACTCGGCGGCGCTCGGCCCGCCGAACGCGATCTCGCGCGTCAGGCCGGCGCCGTTCTTCCAGGGCTGCGGCGTGATCGTGCGCAGATCGAAGCGCTCGAACACGGCGCGGCTCACTTCGCGAGCATCGGCAGATTCAGCTGCTGCGTGCGCGCTGTCTTGATCGCCAACTCGTAGCCCGCGTCGGCATGGCGCATCACGCCCGAGCCGCTGTCGTTGACGAGCACGCGCGCCAGCCGCTTCGCCGCGGCGTCGCTGCCATCGGCGACGATCACCATGCCGGCGTGCTGCGAGTAGCCCATGCCGACGCCGCCGCCGTGGTGCAGCGAGACCCAGGTTGCACCGCCGGCGACGTTCAGCAGCGCGTTCAGCAGCGGCCAGTCGGAGACCGCGTCGGTGCCGTCGCGCATCGCCTCGGTCTCGCGGTTCGGGCTCGCGACTGAGCCGGTGTCGAGGTGGTCGCGGCCGATCACGATCGGCGCCTTCAGTTCGCCGCTCTTCACCATCTCGTTGAACGCGAGGCCCGCCAGATGGCGTTCGCCGAGCGCGAGCCAGCAGATGCGCGCCGGCAGGCCCTGGAACGCAATGCGTTCGCCGGCCATGTCGAGCCAGCGGTGCACGTGGGTGTTGTGCGGAAAGAGCTGCTTGATCTTCGCGTCGGTCTTGCGGATGTCTTCCGGGTCGCCCGACAGCGCGACCCAGCGGAACGGGCCCTTGCCTTCGCAGAACAGCGGCCGGATGTAGGCCGGCACGAAGCCGGGGAAGTCGAACGCGTTCTTGACGCCTTCGTCGAGCGCGACCTGGCGGATGTTGTTGCCGTAGTCGACCGTGGCCACGCCCATCGCGTGGAAGTCGAGCATCGCCTGCACGTGCAGCGCGCACGACTGCGCCGCGGCCTTCTTCAACGCCGCGTGCCGGCTCGAGTCGTTCTGCGCGCCGCGCCATTCGCTCAGCGTCCAGCCCGCCGGCAGGTAGCCGTTGATCAGGTCGTGGGCCGAGGTCTGATCGGTCACCAGGTCGGGCCGCATGCCGCCGGCCTTCGCGCGCTTCACCAGCTCGGGCAGCAGCTCGGCGGCGTTGCCGAGCAGGCCGATCGAGACCGCCTCGCGGCGCTCGGTGTGCTGACGCACCAGCGCGAGCGCGTCATCGAGGTCGCGCGCCTGCTTGTCGAGGTAGCGCGTGCGCAGCCGGAAGTCGATGCTCGCTTGCTGGCACTCGATGTTCAGCGACACCGCGCCGGCGAAGGTTGCGGCCAGCGGCTGCGCCCCGCCCATGCCGCCGAGGCCGGCGGTCAGGATCCAGCGGCCGACCATGTCGCCGCCGAAATGCTGGCGACCCGCTTCGGCGAAGGTCTCGAAGGTGCCCTGCACGATGCCCTGCGTGCCGATGTAGATCCACGAGCCGGCGGTCATCTGGCCGTACATGAACAGGCCTTGGCGGTCGAGCTCGTGGAAGTGCTCCCAGGTGGCCCACTTCGGCACCAGGTTCGAGTTGGCGAGCAGCACGCGCGGCGCGTCGGCGTGCGTCTTGAACACGCCGACCGGCTTGCCGGACTGGATCAGCAGCGATTCGTCGTCCTCGAGTACGCGCAGGCAGTCCAGGATCTTGTCGAAACAGGCCCAGTCGCGCGCCGCGCGGCCGATGCCGCCGTAGACGACCAGCTCCTCGGGACGCTCGGCCACGTCCGGGTCGAGGTTGTTCTGCAGCATCCGGAACGCCGCTTCGGTGAGCCAGGATTTGCAGTGCAGCGTGGCGCCGTGCGGCGCGCGCACGACGCGCCCGGGGGCGGAACGCGTGCCGCGCAGGGCCGCGTCGGCGAGCGTCTGGAGGTCGGTGGTGGAGTTCATTTGCGCGTCGCTTTCATGCTCAAGCCGGGATAAGTGGTCTAGACCACTTGGCGAAGCATGCAAGAAGACGCGCGCCGCGTCAACTCAGCGGCTCGGCGGCGGCTGACTCCGCAGCCGCCTCCAGCAGCCGCGCGCGCAGCCACTGGTGGCTGCTGACGCGGTCGTGCCGCTGGTGCCACAGCATCGAGATGTGCAGCCCGGCGAGCTCGAAGGGCAGCGGCCGGGTCACGACCTGCTCGCGGTAGCCGGTCGAATCGACGAAGAAGGCCGGCAGCACCGTCAGCAGGTTGCTGTTGGCGACGACGCGGCCGGCGGTGAAGTACTGGTTCACCGTGAGCACGGTGCGGCGCTGCCGGCCGAGCGCGGCCAGCCCCTGATCGACCAGGCCGTGGGCGCGGCCCGAGAAGCTCACCGACAGGTGTTGCGCGGCGCAATAGGCGTCGAGCGTCAGCTCGCCCTGGGCCAGCGGATGGCCCTCGCGCATCACGCAGACGTATTCGCTGTCGCGCAGCTTCAGATGGCGCAGCGGGGATTCGCTGGCCTCGCCGAGCAGGCCGGCGACGGTTTCGGGGAAGTAGCCGATCGCTAGGTCGGCGTCGCCGCGCTCCAGCAGCGCGCTCGGATCGCGGGTTGCGAGCGGCTGCACCCGGACATTGGCCAGCGCGCCGCTGTGTTCGATTTGCGACACCAGCGGGGGCATGAACATCGCGGCGGTCGCGTCCGCCATCGCGATGCGGAAGTTCATCGCGTCGGTCTGCGGGTTGTATTCGCCGGGCGACAGCGCGGCGCGCAGATGGCCCAGCGCGGTGCGGACCTCGGGCCAGAGGGCCTCGGCCCGCGGGGTCGGCTTGACGCCAGTCGGCGCTCTTGTAAGCAAGTCCTCACCTACGGATTCACGCAGGCGCTTCAACGCATTGCTGACGGCAGGCTGCGTGATCGAGAGGCGCTCGGCGGCACGCGTGAGGTTGCGCTCGGCCATCACCACGTCGAAGACGCGGAGCAGGTTGAGGTCCAGGGTTCGGAAATTCAGCGCGGTCTGCATGGCCATACACGGGCGTGATACCCGGGATTCATAAATTTGATTGGTGAATTATCGGGGTTAACCCTAATGTACGCACCATCGCCCCTCCAATCGGTTTGGCCGTTGAAAGGATTAATTCATGAATACCGCCGCTGCTTCGCTGCCCACACAAGTCACCGCCCCGAGCCTGCGCTCCGCGCTGGCGCGCTTCGGCGGCGCCGTCTGGCGCGCGCTGGAGGACACCGGCCGCGCCCGCGCCCAGCGTCATCTGCTCGACTTCGCCGACCAGTGCCAGGGCCTGCAGCCCGAGCTGGCCAAGGAACTGCGCGCCGCCGCTCATCAAGGCCCGATGGCCTGAACACGTATTTCACCCTCTTTCGTTAAAAGGAAACACCCATGACCACCGCCACCCTGCACGCCAATGTGCAACGCAGCCGTTTCGCCCATCATCTGCTGACGGCCTTGTCCGGCCTGGCCACGTCGGCCTGGAACCTGCCGCTGCGCGCCGCGCTGCCGACAGCGTCCCGCCTGAGCTCGACCGAGGCGGCCTCGCTCGAAGCCCAGAAAGTGCGCGACCTCGCGTACACGTACTCGAAGACCGATCCGGGCTTCGCCGCCGACCTGTACGCCGCTGCCGCGCGTCACGAAGGTCTGTACGAAGACTGACCGCGTCGTTTGATGGGGGTGGGGCAGCGGGCCGAGCGCCCGGTCCCCCAAGCCGCCTGGCCCGCATCCCTCGGCGATCGCCCGAGGGTGTCGTCGGGCGGGGCGTTTGTCAGACGGCCAGTCGCCGCTCGATCTTCTGCTTGGTCGCGGTCATGTCGGCCGGCAGGTGGTGCGCGAGCTGCTGGAACAGCTCGGTGTGCAGGCCCAACTCGGTCTGCCACGCCTGCGTGTCCAGACTCGTGACCTGGTCGAACTGCTCGGCGCTGAAGTTCAGGCCGTTCCAGTTCAGGTCGCCGTAACTCGGCGTGGTGCCGAAGGCGTTCTCACGGCCCTGGGCGCTGCCCTCGACGCGGCCGATCATCCACTCGAGCACGCGCATGTTCTCGCCGTAGCCGGGCCAGACAAACTTGCCGTCGGCGCCCTTGCGGAACCAGTTGACGCAATAGATCTTCGGCGGCGTCGCGCCCGCGGCCTCGAGCTTGGCGCCCAGGCCCAGCCAATGCTGGAAGTAGTCGCTCATGTTGTAGCCAATGAACGGCAGCATCGCGAACGGGTCGCGGCGCACGGTGCCGTTGCCGCCGACCATCGCCGCCGTCGTCTCCGAGCCCATCGTGGCGGCCATGTACACGCCCTCGACCCAGTTGCGCGCTTCGGTGACGAGCGGCACCGTGGTGGAGCGGCGCCCGCCGAAGATGAACGCGTCGATCGGTACACCGGCCGGGTTGTCCCACTCCGGGTCGAGCGCCGGGTTGTTGGTCGCGGCCACGGTGAAGCGCGAGTTCGGGTGCGCGGCCTTGGCGCCGGTGGCCTTCGCGATCGCGGGCGTCCAGTCCTTGCCTTGCCAGTCGGTCAGGTGCGCGGGCGGTGTGTCGGTCATGCCTTCCCACCAGACGTCGCCGTCGTCGGTCAGCGCGACATTCGTGAAGATCACGTCGCGCTTCAGGCTGGCCATGCAGTTGGCATTGGTCAGCTCGTTCGTTCCCGGCGCGACGCCGAAATAGCCGGCCTCCGGGTTGATGGCTCGCAGGCGACCGTCGGCATCCGGCTTGATCCAGGCGATGTCGTCGCCGATGGTCGTGACCTTCCAGCCCTTCAACCCTGCCGGCGGGATCAGCATCGCGAAGTTGGTCTTGCCGCAGGCGCTCGGGAAGGCCGCGGCGACATGGTGCTTCTTGCCCGCGGGCGAGGTCACGCCGAGGATCAGCATGTGCTCGGCGAGCCAGCCCTGAGCGCGGCCCATCGTCGAGGCGATGCGCAGCGCGAAGCACTTCTTGCCGAGCAGCGCGTTGCCGCCGTAGCCCGAGCCGTAGCTCCAGATTTCCTGCGTTTCCGGGTAGTGAACGATGTACTTGGTCGTGTTGCAGGGCCAGCTCACGTCCTTCTGGCCAGGCTCCAGCGGAGCACCGACGGTGTGCATGCACGGCACGAAGTGGCCATCGCTGCCCAGCACGTCCAGCACCTTGGCACCCATGCGGGTCATGATCTTCATGTTGACGGCGACATACGCGCTGTCGGAGAGCTCGACGCCGATGTGCGCGATCGGCGAGCCCAGCGGGCCCATCGAGAACGGCACGACGTACATCGTGCGGCCGCGCATGCAGCCGCGGAACAGCGCGTTCGCACCGGTCTGCAGCAGGGCGCGCATCTCGGCCGGCGCCATCCAGTTGTTGGTCGGGCCGGCCTCGTCCTTGGTTTCCGAGCAGATGAAGGTGCGGTCTTCGACGCGCGCCACGTCGCTCGGGCTGCTGCACGCGAGGTAGCTGTTCGGGCGCAGCTCGGGGTTCAGCTTCTTGAAGGTGCCGGAGGTGACCAGTTGGGCGCACAGGCGGTCGTATTCGGCGGTGCTGCCGTCGCACCAATACACATCGCGGGCCTCGGTCAATGCGGCCATGTCGGCCACCCAGGCGATCAATTTGGTGTGGCGCACTGTGGCGGGGACGTTCAGGCGCAGCCCTTCCAACGCGGGACGGTTCATGGGAGATCCAATCATCAGAGTCAAAAAAACGGGATTGGGCAAACCCGCGTGACCCGTTGCCGGGTCTGACCGGACTTGCCCAATGCCGCGAACAGCAGCATCTGCGTTGTGACCGCTCGGTTACGGCCGGGTTCCATCCGTCGCGCCGAGTGGGCTCTGACGCTCTGTAGCGTCGCCTGCAAAGCAATTGTCGATCCAGTGTAATGGCGCCGTAACCACCGGAATTCGGGGGATCATGCAGTTTCGGTATGACTTCATGCGTGCGCCCGACAGGCCGCCAGGCCCGGCAATAATGGCCGCCATGCTGTCACGCCGCCACCTCCTCGCCGCGCCGCTCGCCACCCTGCTGCCGGCGGTTTC
>Ga0307508_10003667_pt1 | contig 15391 bp, 11 predicted proteins | sample 9_EM_MG_FD_203089 | JGI IMG/M metagenome (GOLD analysis project Ga0307508, IMG submission 203089) | Populus trichocarpa ectomycorrhiza microbial communities from riparian zone in the Pacific Northwest, United States - 9_EM | ecosystem: Host-associated > Plants > Roots > Unclassified | place...
GGGTGCCGCCGGGCGACAACTCGGTGTGCGGGCGCGACATTGCGCTGCTCTTGCTGTCGGGTAGCGGCGTGCCAGCTGGGGCCGCTACGCCGATCGAACCGAGCTTGACGCGTGAGCTTTCGCCCAACGAAGTGTTCGCGGCCATCGGTTTCGGCCTGCAGTCCGCCACGGATCAAACCGGCGCCACCGCCGGCCACCGCATGAGCGTGAGCAACGCCAAGGTGTACTGCGAAGGCACGGCGTGTAACAGCGACATGGTCAAAGCCACCGAGTTCATCGCCGACAGCCCCGTATGCTCAGGAGATTCAGGTGGTCCCGCGCTCGACAAGGACGGGCGCGTCAGCGGTGTTACCTCGCGCGGCGACGACAAGTGCACCATCGCCATTTACAGCAGCGTCTCGGCTTGGCGCGATTTCATCGTCGAGAAGACCTTCGCAGCCGCGACCAGCGGTCACTACACGCCTCCGGCGTGGGCCGGTGTTCCCCCGGCCGGCTTCGATCCTGGCGTCGTGCCGAGTGCCGGGTCGAGCGCTGTCGGGGGTAGCAGCAGCAACGCGAGCGGTGGCAGCAGCGAGGCAGCTGCGGGCTCGGCTCCGGTCACGGTAGTTGGCGGCGCGCCCGGCAGCGGCGGAACGAGCAGCGCGTCGCCGACCATCGATCCGCTCGGCTTGAGCTGTAACGGCGACTGTCCCGGCTCGTACAAATGTTGGGCCGCGACCAGCAAGCCGCCCGGCATCTGCGTGCCGGAATGCAGCGCCGCCGACACCACCTGCCCGGCAGGTTACACGTGCGACACCATGCTCGCCGCGTGCATCCAGCCCACCAAGTCGACCGCGCTACGGCAAAGCAGCAGCTGCAGTGTCTCCCTGGCGAGCACGACCGAGGACGCTGGCGGCCTCTGGCTCGGACTCGGACTCGTCGGCTTTGCCTGGCGCAACAGGCGAGCTAAGCGCGCCGCCAACGGTACGCGAAGAAACCGCAAGCCAGCAGGCTAAGCGCCAGTACCCAAAGACCCGCCGTGAGACCACGCGGCCAAAATCGAAACGTCACCCGCGCGCTCGGAGCCAGGAGCAGCGTCGAAATGGCTTCACGGAACGGCTCTGCCGCGCGGCCGTCGACGCGCCAGCCCGGGTCGAAATTCTGGTTCAAGACCAAGCGATCGCCGTGGCGCGCACCGGTCACCTCGACCACGACTTGGTTGGGCGAGAACGCGACGATGCGGGCCGTACCGACACCCGATTGCGTGAAGGCCTCCCCGCGGTAGTCGCTCGTGCCTTTGCCCCGCGCGCCCATGCCCTGAGGACGACCGTCGGCGCCCTTGGGCGCCCAAATGTTGAGGCTCGCGTGCATGGTGCATTGCAGAACTCCGACACCGGCCAGCACTGCCGGCACGGCCTCGGGCGCGTAATCGCGACGCACGTATTGTAGCGAGCGGGGGACGCGCTCGAATTGCTCGAACACAGGTGCAGCTGTGAGCGGACCGACACGCATCCAGAAAGCCCGCGAGAGCGGCAAGCTTGCCTCGCGACCAATGTCGACCGCCAGCACCAGGCAGCCGCTGAGCAGCAAAAGCTCGACATTTCGACGCCACGCCAAGCGTGCCACGCTGCGCCCGAACGCCGCGGCCGCAGCCACCGCGAACAAGAGCAGGGCTGGATACAGCCAGCGCGTCGGCACGTGTTGCGAGCGAAACGGCCCGACGCGATGCAAAAGGGTCCACGGCGCCAGCGGGTGAAAGGCGCCCAAGCCGAGGAGCAAGGCCACGCCACCTGTGAGCTTGAGCGCAACGTCGCGCCGCGGAGCCCACCACAGCACGCCCAGCAGCACGAGCAGCGCCGGAGCCCAGCCAATGTACATGCCGTACTCGTGCCAGCCCCAGGCCGGAATCGCGATCGGGCGCGAGCTGGGCGTTTGGTCCGGAGCGACCAACGCCTGCCAAAGGATCGGAAGATCGATGGCCTCGGTCGACGGAACGAGCCGGGGGCGCTCACCGAAGTCGATCGCCAGCGCGAACAGTCGGGGCGCCGAAAGACCAACGGACAGCGCGCCCAGCGCCAGCCACGAAAACAGCGGCCAAACGTCCTTTTCGAGCGCGGCACGCGCGAGCGCGTAAACGCTGAGCAGCAGCGCCGCCTGGGGTAGCGGATAGATGCCGCCCGTGTAGACCATCATCGCCAAGGCACTCGCCCCCACGCCCAGCGGCAGCGACGCCAGGCGCCGCTCGGCCAGCAGCCGCTCGAAGGCCCAAAACACCCACGGCACGTAGCAATATTGAAGGTGCCAAAGGTGACCGGTCGCAACCTGCAGCGCGAAGCGACCGTTGGCGACGAACACCAAGCAGGCAAAGGTGCGCGCCGCCACGCTGCGCGTGAACTCGCCCACCCAAAGCCAGGTACCGAACGCGCAGATCAGCAGCGTTCCGACCAGCTCGACCCGTAGGGCTTGGCGCAGCTCGAGCAGCAAGTAGAAAGGCAAGAACGGCGATACCAAGTTGCTGGCGCCCTGCACGTTGCCCCACTCCGAGTAGCCGCCACACGCGTACGGCATCCACAAGGGCGCCTGTCCGTAGCGCAGCAGCGACTTTACCGTGAGCAGCCGATGGGCGCTCAGCTCGTCCCAATCGTGCCCGCCGTACAGCTCGAGGTCGTGAAAGACCGGGCGGAGCGCGATCGCGATGCACAGCAACACGCAGCCAAATCCGAGCCACGCGGCCGCGCGATCGAGGACGCCGCCGAGCTGCAGCCTGATGCGCGCGAGCACGAGCGGCACCTTACATCACCTGCCGTGAGTGCGTTCGAGGTAGCCGGTCAGCTCTTGGAGCAGCGGCGCGCCGCGCGGATCCGTGCGCGGATCGAGGGCAGAGAGCTCGCCCGGATCCCGGGCCAAATCGAAGAGCGAGAAGCGCTGACCTTCTTCGACGTAGATGAGCTTGAGCGGGAAGGCGACCAACGCGGCTTGATAGGCGTGACCGTCGTCCACCGCGAAGGTCTCGGCGACGAAGCTGTTCTCGCCTTCGGGCAAGTCAGGATGATGGAACAACGGCGCGAGACTGCGGCCGCGCAGTTGGTCGAAGGTCTGGCGATCGCCCAAAATGCGCGCGATCGTGGGCGCCACATCGGTGAAGGCGACGCTCGGGTCCAGCCGCTTGCCGGTGACCCCAGGCACGCGCAAGAGGGCCGCGGGTCGCAGTTGCGGATCGAAAAGGTTGGTGCCGTGCCAGCGATCTTGGTGCTCACCGAATGCTTCGCCGTGGTCGCCGCTGACGAACAGCACCGTGCTGTCCCATGCTCCCTGCTCCCGGAGCCCGGCGATCAGCCGCCCGAGCTCGTGATCGGCGTGCCAAATCTCGGCGTCGTAGCGCGCCTGCTCGTCGGTGCCGAACAGCGGCGCGTCGGGCGGCTGTTCGTAGCGAAAGTGAGGCTCGAACAGATGCAGCCACAGAAAGAAGGGGCGCTTCGCCGCCCGCACGTAACCTAGCGCTTTGTCGACCTGTTCCGCGGCCGGGAAGCCCCACATGGTACCGCCGCGGTACTCCAGCTTGGTCGAGATGTCGTAGTGCTCGAAGCCGCGCTCGAAGCCGGCGTTTTCTTGCGGCGTGAAGGCCGAAAAATCGCTGAGCACGGCGATGGTTTCGTAGCCGTGCGCGCGCAGCATTTCGGGTAGCCAGGGCGTGCGCTCGCCGAGATGCCGCATGCGCTTGGACGGATCTTGCGGCAACCACTCGAGCTCCGAGGGCGCGTAGGAGCTGAACAGCGACGCGATAGCCAGACGCGTATATGGCGCCGCGCTGTACATGCGTTCGAAAACCAAAGCTTCTGGCGCGAGCGAACGCAGCGTAGGCGTCGTGTCGCGCGCGCCGCCGATGAACGACGCATGATCATGGCGCAGCGCTTCGATCGTCACGAACACGACGTCGAGATTTCTGGGCGAGCCGTGGGCGCTGTTGCCCCAGCTCGGCCGCCGCGGCTCGGACGCCTTGCCGGCGTCGCCGCCGACGCAGTTGTTGTCGATGCCGTCGCCCGCAATTTCAACGGCGCCCGGGTTGATGGCAGCGTCGAACGGCGCGCAGTCTCCGCCGCCCAAAAAGCTCGAGTAGCCATCGCGATCGAAATCGGTCAGCCCCTGCAGCCCTGCAATCAGCGTTCGCGACCAGGCGCCGTGGGTCGAAAGCGCTCCGCTCGCCCTCGAACCGCCGACCAAGAACGACGCCCAAGTCAGCGCCAGCACGCAAGGCACGGCCAAAAGCACGGCAGCGCCACGCGCGCGCACGTAGGCCACGCGATCGAACAGCGCGAACGCCGCCAAAAACGCCAGCGGCGCCGCCAGCAGCCGCAGGTCGAGCTGCAGCAGGCCGGAGCGACACTCGACGACCACCCAAGTCACGACCAAGACCTTGAACGTCAACGCCAGCCACGGCAGCGCTCCCAGCCCGCGCCCGGCTTGCCGACGCCGACCGAGCGCTCGCAAGCCCGCCAGACCCGCGACACCGACCACCAGCACGAAGGCGAGCGTTACGACCGCGACCAGCGCCGCCGCCAGCTCGACATTGTGAAAGCCGCCGGCGGCGCGCGCGACAGCAAACACGAGTCCGAGCAAGCCCGGCCCAGCGAACATGCCGACCACGAGCGCGTCACGTCGCGCAGGCTGTGCCCACGCCAGCCGCAAAGCCTCGCCCAGCGACTCTTCATCGCACAGCACGGTCGTGAGCCACCCGAGCGCGAGCGCCGAGAGCAACACCGGCCACGCCCACAGCCCGAGCGTCCAGGTCGCGCACCAGAGCGAATCGCCGAGCGAGGCGCGTAGGGCGCTGGCGTGAGCTGCGCTCGCGGCAGCTTCCGCGAGCGCAGCCGCGGTCACCGATAGCGCGGAGACCGCGAGCTGGCTGCCGAAGGCGCGCCTAGTCAAGCTCCCGCTCTTAGCGGAAGCCGCCGCTGACGACTACTGACTAGCCACCCAGCGACTGGTTTATAGCTTGTGGCTCTCGCCGCAGCAGGTGTCCGGAAACGCCGCGCCGATCGTCGTGCAAGCCGTCGTCGTGTTACCGGCACCGCACGTATCGTCAGCCCCTGAGCGGTACACTTCGAGGTCCGTGAGCGACCACCAACCGGTGTTGATGCCGTGCTGCACGAGCCGCACGTAGCGGGCGCTGACCGGAGCGAAAGAGATGTCGGCGGCGACCGAGTTCGCTCCACAGGCGACAGGCGTCCAGGCGGTGCCGTCGGTCGAAACATCGACCTCGATTTGAGGCGGCGCATCGGTCGCGTCGGTGGTGGTAGTGGAAACACCGTTGATCATCACGGCTTTGCCCATGTCGACGTCGAACTTGAACAGCATGCTCGCGGTCATGTTGACGCCCGTCGAGAAACGCGTCGCCACGTCGGCGTCGACGGTGTTGCTGGGCGGATTGACGAGCGGAGCCGCGTTGCCAAGCGAGCACGACGAAGCCGATGCCTTCCAGCACGTTTTCGTGAGCTTGTCCGCCGCGTGCGCGGTCGCGCTTGGCATCGGGCAGTTCGCGGGGAAGTCGTCGGCAGCCGCGCCACCACTACCGCCCGTACCGGCGCTCGACGTGCCGCCTGCTCCGCCACCAGCCGCTCCGCCAGTTCCGCCTCCGCCAGCGCCAGCGCCGCCAGCCGTCGAGCCGCCGGTACCAGAGCTGCTGAAGGTGCCGCCCGCGGCCGTGCCAGAGCTGCCGAAGGTGCCGCCCGTGGCCGTCCCAGCGCTGCTGAAAGTGCCGCCTGTAGCGGTGCCAGCGCTGCCGAAAGTACCACCCGCGGCCGTACCAGCAGTAGCGGTACCCGCCGTGCCGCTGCCCCCCGTCGCGGTGCCTGATGTTCCAAAAGTGCCGGCGGCGGAGCCACCCGCGGCGGTAGCACCACTTCCAATGCCGATCGGCTGGCTGGGATCCGAGGAGCAGCCGCCGCTAGCCGAGAGGCAAGTCAGGCAGAATGAACTAAAAACGAAAAGATTTCGGAGGGTTTGCTTCACGGTGGCTCCTAAGGTCGCGCCAATTCATGTCCAGTCGCTCTCCGCTCCATGCGAAATGTTCACCGTGGACCGATCGGCAACGCCCGGCGACGCAATGACACCGAACAATCGCCGCCGCAACGTCAGATGCGCGCATTGCAATAAATTTGTGCTGCTGCTGCAGCAACTCTTTATATCAACCGCCGACTTCGGAGCGCTCGTAGATCTCGAAATCCTCGATCTCGCGCACCTTGCGGTACTGATTGTCGATCAGCGCCTTGAGCTCCGGAAAATTGGGCAGCTCATCGCGTGAATCGTACTTGCTGCCGGTGACTGAGGGGAACACGTCGTAGCGTTCGACCACGATCAGCTTGGGGCGATTGACCGACAGATCGCGCAGCAATTCGCGGCGCGTGTAGTCGCGCTGCCAAGGCGAGCGCTGCGGCACGTCGTAGAGCCAGCGACTGGCCAGCGGTCGCTCCGCCAAGAAATACGTGGATGGCTCGAAACCCCAAATGAAAATCGAGTCGCGACTGCTCGTGCGCGAGCGAATGTCGAGCGCGACCTGGCGATCAGCCTCCAAGTTGTAGTCGGCCACGTATGACAGCTCGTGATCGAGATCCGCGCGGCTCTGAAACGGGCCGCGGCGGAGCAGGAACGAAAGGCGCATCTGCGTCCGCTCCGTGAAATATTGCGGCAAGTCCGTCGCCGCGTCGCGCATGTTGAACGCGACCGCCACGAACCAGGCCAGCGCGAGCAGGCTGCCCGCGCCCGCCTCGAGACAGCGCCGAAAGAGTTTGTACAGGCCAAGCCCAGACAGAAACGCGATCAAAAGTAGCGTCGCGGCGTAGTGATACGGGAAGAACTTGCCCTGCATCACGATGCCGGTGATCTGAATGGCGATGATGCCCAGCACCAGGTAGATGCCCTCTCGCTCACGGGCGTGCAGCGGCGTCATGGCTACCGCCGCGATTAGACCGAAAGCCGACAGCGCCGAGAACTTCGTGAAGGCCTCGAGAATCGCGTAATAAAGCATGCCCGAGGGATGCGCATCGCTCCAGTTGAGCTTGGTGTATCCGGGCACGAAGTCGTGAAAGGTCCACCAGAACGCCGGCCAGGCGCCGCGCGCCGCGATCCAGAGCAGTGTCAGCGCGAGCGGCGTCACGAAGCCTGTGGCAATCAAGCTACCGGTGCGCAGTAGCTTCGGCCATTTGGCGGCGCGCGCTTGCTCGCGCGTGAGTAGGTACGCGCCACACACCAAAATACCGCCGCCAAGCGGCGGCTTGTAGAGCGCGCACATGCCGAACAGCGCGCCCGTGCCGAACGGAATCAGCCAGCGTCGCCGTGGCTCGACCTCGAGCGTCACGACCACCAGCGCCGCCACCGTGAGGAAGCCGCCGAAAGTCTCGGGCTGCGCGGTGTGCCAAAACTCGAGCTCCGCGTGGATCAGCGACGCCAAAGCTCCCGCGACCAACCCGGCTTTGGGGCGATCGAAAAACACGTGTCCGAGCCGCTGCAGACCGAGCACCGTGGCGGTGAGTCCCAGCACCTCCAGCAGGCGAATCGACAGCATCGACTTGCCGAACACGCCTTGCGCGAGCGCGTAGGTGAGAAAGATGCCGGGCGGCTTGAAATCCCAGGCGTCACGGTACGGCATCCCCCCCTTGAGCATCACGTCCGCGACGACCGCGTAGATGCCTTGGTCGCGCCCGAACGAGAACAGCAAGATCGACAGCGACGAAAACGCCACGACGATCCAGCAAAGGATCGCGAGCCATTGATCGGGATCGCGAACGGCTAAGCGTGGGACGACTTCGGCTGACGGCCGAACCGACTCGGTCGGCATGGCGCCGAACCTACCAAGAGCCGCGCGTTAAAGTCAGCTCATCTTTCGATACACCAGCCAGCGCAACTCCATCGGCGCCCGCTCGGCGGGCAAGTCGAACAAATCTTGCCCCCCGCACCAGCCTTCGTACCAACCCGTGGACGGAAATTGGCCTTCGGGCAAATGCTGGCGCTCGTACTCGGCTGCCTCCTCGTCGGCTTGGCGTTCGAACGGCAGGCCGTCCATCGCCAGCTCGAAGTCTCGCCGCGTGAACAATGAGCACCAGAGCACCTGCGAAAGTTGCCGCGCGAAGTCGTCGGGCTTGTAGCCGCCATCGCTGAGAAAGGCGTTCAGCACCAGCAAGCCGCCGGGCTCGAGCAAACGCGCGGCAGCTTCGAACAACTGTCTTAGCTGCGTGATGTTTCGGAAATGCGACGCCACCACCTCCGACAGCAAGATCATTCGATACTGCGCGCGCGGCAACGCCAAGGCCGGGTCGAGAATGTTGCCCTCGACGACGCCCAGCAACAGCTTCTCCGCCTCGACCGTGTCGCGCAAGATTTTGCACAGCGCCGGCGCGGGCTCGACGGCGTCGGTCTGGAAGCCTTCGCGAGCGAGCGGCAGCGCGTTGCGACCCGTGCCGGCACCGACATCGAGCACCGTGACGTCCGCAGGCGCGCCCAGCGAGCGGGCGATGTCGACGGCCTTGGCGTCCGGGTGTTGGCCGAACAGCGGCGGCGTGCGCGTGTCGACCCAGTATTGATACTCGTCTTCGAAGCTTGCCCCGAGCGCGGTGACGTTCCAGGTCAGGCTCGTTTTCGGCGCCGGATCGGTTTGGTAGGTGACGACTACCTTCGAGCTGGTCGAGATGTTGAAGGCTTGCTCGAGCCGCGCCAAGAGCGACTTACGAAACTCGTCGATCTCCGCCTCGGTGAATTTGCGACCGATGCTCTCCCACAGCTGATCGAAAATTTTGACATAGTGCTCGAGCAGCGCGGGCACGGCCGGCAAGTTGAGCTCGCCGCGCGCTTGCAGGCGGCGCGGCAGTCGCCGAATCATCGCCTGCTTCAAAACGGCGGCGTTGGTTTCACGCTTCGATGCTTTGGCCATCCGCGCGCCATCGTGGCAGAAGTGCCCCCTGCGGCTCAATGCCGTCGGCCGTCCGTCTGCGGGCCAGCTGCTGGCCGGCGATTCGCGCCCAGGGCATTGCAGCTTGGGGGAGCCGGCCCCACATGGCCAAACGATGCTGACTTTGGCCGAAATCGTGGCGACCTCGCGCGACGTCGGCGCGACTCGCTCGCGCAAGCAGAAGACGGCGCGGCTCGCCCAGCTGCTCACGCGGCTCGAGTCCGGCGAGGTGCGAGCAGCGGTCGGCTTTCTCTGCGGCGAGCTACGGCAGGGCAAGCTCGGCATCGGCTACCGCAGCTTGCAGCAGCTACGCAGCTTGCCCGGCGGCGCCGAGGCACAGGTCAGTGTGCTCGAGCTCGACCGGAGTTTTCAAACGCTGTGCGAGCTCTCCGGCAAAGGCTCCGCCAAAGAACGCGAGCGGCTGCTGCGCGACTTGTTCGGACGCCTCACCGAAGCGGAGCGCGACTTCGTGGCAAGGCTCATGCTGGGCGAGCTGCGGCAAGGTGCCTTGGAAGCGCTGGTGGTCGAGGCGCTCGGGCTTTCGACGAACATTTCGGGTGAGGCGCTGCGGCGCGCCATGTTGTTCGCCGGCGACGCGACCGAGGTCGCGGTGCGCGCGCTGTCGGGCGGCGAAGCCGCGCTGGCCGAGCTGAGCATCGAGCTGTTCCGTCCGCTCCGCCCCATGCTGGCCCAAACCGCAAAAGACGTGGCCGACGCCGTAAGCCGGCTGACGCCGTGCGTGTTCGAGCGCAAGCTGGACGGCGCGCGCATTCAGGTGCACCGCGCGGGCGAGCGCGTCGCCGTCTACTCGCGTCACGGCAACGATCTGACCGAAGCGCTGCCGGAAATCGTGGCACTGGCGCGCTCCTTCGACGCCGAGAGCCTGGTACTCGACGGCGAAGCCATCGCGCTCAAAGACGACGGCCGGCCACAGCCGTTTCAGGTGACCATGCGGCGCTTCGGACGCAAGCTCGACGTGGCGGCGCAACGGCAAAGCTTGCCGCTCAGCGCGTTCTTCTTCGATTGTCTGTACCGCAACGGCGAAGTGCTCGTGGAGCGCACGAACGAAGCGCGCTGGGCGGCGTTGAGTCTGGCCGTTCCGGCGACGGCACTCGTCGTGCGCACACCGGTGACCAGCACCGAACAGGGCGAAGTCGTCATGCGCGCAGCGCTCGAAAGCGGGCACGAAGGCATCGTCGCCAAAAGCCTGGCGTCGACTTACGAGGCTGGCCGACGCGGCAGCGGCTGGCTGAAGCTCAAGCCCGCGCCCACGCTCGACCTGGTGGTGCTGGCCGCTGAATGGGGCAGCGGGCGCCGTAAAGGCTGGCTCAGCAACTTGCACCTTGGCGCGCGCGACCCGGAAACAGGGGGCTTTGTCATGCTGGGCAAGACCTTCAAAGGGCTAAGCGACGAAGTTTTGCGGTGGCAAACCCAGAAGCTTCAAGAGCTGGCGACCACGACGAGCGATTGGGTCGTTCACGTTCGTCCGGAGCTGGTGGTCGAAATCGCGTTCGACGGCTTGCAGCAAAGCCCCGTTTATCCCGGCGGCATGGCGCTGCGTTTCGCTCGCGTGCGTCGCTACCGCGAAGACAAGCCCGCGAGCGAAGCCGACACCATCGGCTTCGTGCGCTCGCTCTACGAGCGCGGCCCGAGCGGCGGCAAAATCGGCGAAAGCGAGAGCGAGAGCGACGCCGACGAGTGACTCAACGGCTTTTGCGGGGAGGCCGGGTCGTGGGTCGCGCAGCTGCGATTTGGATCTTGTTCTCCTCCGCGCCTTGCAGGGCGCCCGTTGCGACAATTGCGACCTGAGAAGCAGCGGGCGCTCCTCGCCGAGTTGTCCTAGGCGGTCTCGATCGCCGATCGTGATCTTTTCTTCCAAGGTCTCTTGAGATTGTGGTGGCTCGCGCTTTGCGCGAGCTGGCACTCCGGATGAGCTATTCGTCGAGACCTCAGCCGAACCGGTTCCGCGCGCGCGGGGACCACCCGAAGTCTGCGACGGCCACGCCGCCGCGCGCGTCGAATTTGATGCCCTCTTTTTCGAGCAGGCGGCGCTGCTCGGCTTTGCCGCGAGGATCTTTGATGGTGATGTGCGCCGTGCGCGGGTTCTTGCGGCCGAGCACGCGTTGCCACGGCACCTCGCGGCCGAGCGCGCGCATGGCGTAGCCGACGCTGCGGGCGGCGCCGGGCATGCCGGCCGCGCGCGCCACGTCGCCGTACGTCATGACCCGACCGCGCGGAATTTTCATGACGACGCGCCGAATGCGCTCGAACGAATTGGCCAAAGGGGTGCCGCGATTTTACTCCGCGGCGCGGCCGGGCAAAACGCGCTTAAGTTAGGCGAAAATCGAGCGTATTTGCCGAGATGAGGTTTCGGGTCAGCGGATTCGTCGGCTCGGTGGCGGCGCTCGCCACGTTGGCGTTGGTGCGTCCCGCAGGCGCCACGGCAGGCACCCACGCGCCGTCCGTTTCGACCTACGACACGCGCGCTTCGAGCGTGGTGTTCGGGTACCGGCACGGCTTCAGCAGCGCCGGCAGCTTCAACACCTTCAGCTACAACGCCAACTTCACGTCGACCACTGGCCGGCTCAGCGCCCAGTTCGGCATCCACTACGTCAATTTCCTGCAGGCGGGCGCCGATACGCGCGCCCACGGCATCGCGGGCAGCGGCGTGGCGGTTCTCGAATTTCCGACCAGCCGCTACGACAACGGCGTGCCAAAGACGGCGTTCGCGCTGCACTTGGGCGGCGTGCCGACGGCGTACATCAGCGGCGAGCGCAACTTCTTGTCGTTGCCGTTCGTGCTCGGCTTCGGGGTGCCGTTGTCGCCGGCGCCGTGGCTCACGTTCACGCCCTGGTACGAGCTGGCGATCAGCGCCAACGTCGATACCATCGTGCGGCCCGAAGGCGTGACCATCGACGCTTCGATGGTGCAGATCGATCCGCAAACCGGCGCGGCGTCGCTGAAGCCCGGCGCGGTGCAGAGCGCGCTGTCGAAGGGCGTCACCATCGACGTGGGCGTTTCGGTACCGATGCGGGTCGGCCTGGAGGGTGCGCTGCACCTCGGAAAAACCGCGGATTTGAACCTCTACGCCATGTTCTCCACGCTGGGCGGCGCGTTTTCAGGCGCGTCGGTGAAAACCGTCGGCGCGGCGCTGGTCGTGCGCTGGGACGACATCGTGCCGGCGGTGCTGCCCAAGGCGGCGCCCGAAGAGAACGAAAGCTGCGAAGCAACCGAACGGCGCTTCCGCGCTTGCCCGAACGCGCGCTTTTGGCTGAGTCCCGAGCAGCGCGGTCAGGCGCCGGCCGCTCCCATTCCGAGCTCACCTGCGACGTTGCCCCCCACGCCAAGCAACGTCGCGCCCGTCCCGCCAGCCGCGCCGTCACGCGCGCCAGTGCCGCCAGCCACGCCGGCGCGCGCGCCAGTGCCAGCGCCGCCTCCCGCGCCGGTGCCGAGCCCGGCCACGCCAGCGCCGAGCCCGGCCGCGCCGCTGCCGGCTAGCTCGTCGTCGAGCAGCAGCTTTCCGGCGCCTTAAGGCGGCAGCAACGGCCGTCAGCGTCGCCCTTACCAGACCCAGACCCAAAGTAAGGTCGAGGATTTTCCGCGGGCCGCCCGCGATGGTTGCCCCATTTGGCTAGTGGTCAATAGTGGCCAATATTCCGAGCTGTGTCTCCGCGGGCCGCCCGCGATGGGTGCCCCATTTGGTTAGTGGTCAATAGTGGCCAATATTCCGAGCTGTGTCTCCGCGGGTGCGCGCCGCGGCGTAGCGGGTTCGGGGGCTCCACGTCAAGCCGCGACGTGGCGGTTCGGGGCCCGCGAGTGCACGCCGCGACGTGGCGGGCTCGGGGGCTCCACGGGTGCGCCGCGACATGGCGCGGACCGCCGGAAAGCTTGGCTCACTCGGCTGGCGCTGTTGGCGTTTCGCGCGCGGCGACGGCGCTTGCCGGCACAGCGCCGGCGGCACGGAGCCGCCCAGCTCACCCTCGGCCAACACCAGCCGGGCGTGTCCACAGATACACGAAATCAGCGCCGCCCAAATCAAGAGCAGTCTTGCCATCGTGCCCAGCACTACGCCGATGCGTGACCCGCTAGTCCGCGGAAGCAGCCAGAAACGGCCGTGTCACGGATCGGCGTAGAACCAGGGCCGGACTCTTTGCATGTTATCGTTTGCCGTCCTCGTGCCTGCTCCTGCCATCGACCGCCTCTCGGACGCCGAGCTCCTGGAACGCGTGAGTCAGCGAGCGACCAGCGCGACTCTGGCGCGCGCCGCCGAAGCGGAGTTCTACGCACGGCACGCGCGCTACCTGTACGGTGTGCTGCTGCAGCGCGTGCGCCGGCCGCTCGCACTCTCGGGACGCGAGGTCGAAGATCTGGTGCAAGAGACATTTTTTCGCGCCTTCGCGCGCGCCGCCACGTTCAGCGCCGGCGATGCCTGGGACGAAGACAGCGAACGCCGGCGCTCGCGCGCCCGGCTCGGCCGCATCGCGCAACGCTTGCTCGCCGATTGGCTCGCCGACGTGCGCGAGGTTTCGGCGTCACCGTATCTCGACACGCTGGCAGAAGAGGAACCCGCTCCGCCATCCTCGCGCTCGCCCAAGCTGCGCTTGATGCGCGAGGCGCTCGACACCTTGAACGAGCGCGAGCGCGACGTGCTGCGCGTCGCGGCGCTCTACTTTCGCCCCGGCGAGCAGCATCAACGTCTGCCCAATGACGTAGCCGCCGAGCTCGGGCGGCGTTGGCAGACGACGAACGAAAACATCCGCGCCATCCGAAGTCGCGCCACCAAAAAACTCAAAGAATACCTGGAAACACGCCTAACGGCGCTCACGGAGGACGCATGACCCGTGACCACGACGACGAGCGAACGTTGGACGACCGGGCCCTCGACGCTCTGCGCGAAAGCGACGACCTCGTGCCAACCAGCGAGGCCGAAGTCGAGCGCGCCGAAGCCAGCTTGCCCGCCGAGCTCGAGCTACCAAAAGGCTTGCAGAGTTATCGACGGCGCGAACCGGCCACGGGCAACGTGCGAAGCCACCGCCGCGAGCCGCGACACTTGGGCGCGTACGCCATTGCGGCGGCGCTTGGCGCCCTGGCGGCCGGAGCGGCGTTGTCTTGGCTGCGTCCAGCGGGGCCCACGCCGGTGACGAGCGCGGGCGGCGAGCTCGTGAAGTCGAGCCCGAGCGCTCACCTGCCGGCGGTGCCGTTGGTTCTTCACAGCCGCTGCGAGCGTGAGTGCTGCGCCGGCAGCGCGTGCAAGTCGGCCGGCGAGACACTGCGCTCGTGCCCGTCGGGTATCCGCTGCGCTAGCTGCACGTCCGACAACGTCGCCGGCGGGCCGTATCGCTTACGCATCGGAACCGTGATCGTCAGCGAGGCCGGACAGAAGCTATTGCCGCTCACGGCGCCGCTCGAGCTGTGCGTCGTTGCTTCGGCAAACGACACGATTTGTGTGCCCGCTTTGAGCGAGCCTGGCGGCGATTCGTGGCGGCTCTTGAAGACGGTCAGCCCGCTGCAAGACTTACTCACGGGCCTCACGGTCGAGCTGCGCAAGCGGGGCGAAAGTAGCGCGCTTGCCAGCTGGAAGCACCCCGTTTCGCCCACGGCCGATATCATGTGTAAGGGGCTGGCGATTCAGCTGAGCGATGGTACTGAGACGCTCGGCCGGCTCTCCGCCTTCGTCGAGCCAACGCACTTCGTCGAGCTCTCGCGAGCGGCCGCCGTGCCGGACCTGTTGCAAGTGCTGCGGCGTTTCGACGTGAACGGAGTAGCGCCGCGCGTGTATGAAACCTCGGCGGCCGGAGCCGCGCGTTTTGCACTCGTGCTCGGCCCGCTCGACAAGCCGGACGCTGAAGCGCTACGCTGGCAAGTCCTCGACCACGGCCTCGACGCCAACATCAGCCACGGGCTTGATTTTGTCGGCAACCCCAGGCCCGTCCAGTAACGACCGAAATAGCGGGCGCGAAGGCCGCTCTTGTTGCATAGTTGCCCCTGCGATGCCCATCTCTGCCAACAAGCGACTCAAAGAAAAGGCCCGTCAAGACAGGCAGCGGGACAAGGCTCAGCAGCGCGAGCAGCGCAAGATCGAGAAGGACAACCGTCCAGCAGCCGCTCCGGGCGAAGACCCCGATATTGCTGGCATCATTCCCGGACCGCAGCCCATCGAAGAGTTCCTCGAGTAGCGCGCAGCTTAGCCCCGCACGCCTGTCCGACGCCGACGCAAGACCAAGCCGCCTGCCATCACCAGCACGAGCCAGCCGCCCGCGCCTGAATTGCCGGAGCCTGACGCCGTGCAGCCACCACTGTCGTTGCTCGTAGCGGTTGGGGTCACACCTGCCGCAGAACCGGCGGCACCTACGGCGCTCGCGCCGGCCTGACCGCTCACCGGCAGCGTGCCCGCCGTGCCTACGCTGGGCGTGCCGGAGCTGCCACCAGTGCCGCCGATAGACGCGCCAGCCGTCGTCGAAGCGGCGCTGC
>Ga0307508_10003668_pt1 | contig 15390 bp, 13 predicted proteins | sample 9_EM_MG_FD_203089 | JGI IMG/M metagenome (GOLD analysis project Ga0307508, IMG submission 203089) | Populus trichocarpa ectomycorrhiza microbial communities from riparian zone in the Pacific Northwest, United States - 9_EM | ecosystem: Host-associated > Plants > Roots > Unclassified | place...
ATTCATACACTTGTTCTGGTGAGCAAAGAAGTTGTGAAGTCTATTGATGAGTGTATAATCCAATGCTACCTTTTAGGGCCTCGTGGACCTAGAGAAGGAAATTGCAAAATGCGACAAAAAACTTGACTTTGCCCGACTCAATCTGCAAAAGATCATGAAGGTTATTTCACAGCCTGACTATGAATCAACTGTTCCTGAGAATGTGAGAATGGCTAATGAGGAGAAGGTGTGTCGCATTAATCTTTCTTTGATTGGTGATTGATTGCTCTGTGATTCTTTTTCTTTTAGAAAAAGACATCAGAGGCTGAGATTTCAACTTTGGTAACTTCTAGAAATATGTTTGCACAGCTTCAGTAGAGTAAGATTTTGTGAACGGTGGACCTTTGATGCCGAGGGGAGTGGGCATGATCTCTATGATTCTGAGCACTGGAGGGTATTCCCTCTGAGAATGGCCGGGTTCAAGCTGGTGAGTTGCATCCGATGACCTAGTTGTCATCGCCCCTTGGGTTTCAGCGTTTCTTGAGTGCCCGAGCGAGTGCCGTAGATAGAATGCAAGCGGGAGGGAACGTCAGTTTCGGTGTTAGACGGATTGGAAATGGGTGCAAAATGTTTTAGGGTAGATGTCGCTTTGGCGATTTCGTCTTCATCGTCTAGTGTCTGAAGAACCAGGCCAGTGAAGTTGTGCACGGGAAGCATAGGCGGGACCAGGGTGAATCGGTCATCCCAGGACGCGGCCAAGCGGACCGGGCCCAAAACCTACCGCGAGCACGAAGTCTTTTGACATGGATCTCCGAATCCTTCTTGATCTTGGCTTTTCGTGAGCTTTTCCCAGGTCGTTTGCCAAGGTTAGGCCGCATCAATGCTGCAAAGTCAACAGACACATTCAACTATTTTGTTTGCGTCCTTTAAAGCTGAGTAGGGTCGGTCTTGCCTTACCTAGCCAGGTCCATCTCCCTCGTCACCCTGAACGTTTTATTATACAATCTCATAGTTCCTCGTGTTTATGGCGGCTTCCCACGTCACGCCAACCACTGGCGGCTGTACACAGCCTTGATAAGAACTCGAAACCTGGGGCTTGTAGACTGCTTCCTCCCGGTCTCACTGTCCACCCCATGATGCAGGGCGTTCATGGACCAACAAGTTCGATGTTTACTGGAAATGAAATAAACATCTACGATGGAAACTTCAATCAAACATTGCACATCGGTAGGCGGCAAGGCGAGTGAGCTAACGATCAACTTCGCCAATCGAACTCTCAATTTCAAACAGGATTTGACTTACTCACCGATATGACTTCTCCTTCTGCGTTTTACAACGCAGGACACACCTTCGATCTTCCTAAATGCCATCCAAATACACGTGTCGCGATTTTGGAAAGGCTCAAGAATTGGCTAGTCGGGAATGTAGAGCCGAATGCTTCAATCCTATGGCTCAATGGCGCAGCCGGCTCTGGGAAATCTTGCATAGCAAGGTCGGTTGCCGAATGGTGTCAAGAGCAGAACTTGCTCTTGGCCTCGTTCTTCTTCTTCCGGTCGGATTCGTCGAGAAACAGCGTCAAGCACTTCATCCCCACTCTCGCGTACAACATCATACAAACCGTTCCTGGTGCCCGACCTATCATTGACTATGCCCTGCGTTCTGACCCCCACATTTTCGCCAAGACCATCGACATCCAGATGCTTCATCTTGTTTTCGAACCGCTCGCTCGCCCAGCACCCCACATGTTTTCTGGGGCATCAAATTTCCAGGCGACTCAATTCACGCCTGAAATACACTCCAGCTCAGTGTCTAGCCTTCCCTACGTTTTCATCGTAGACGGTCTGGATGAATGCCTTGATCAGGCAGAACAGAAGGCCATCATTCGTCTCTTTGCTTCCGTTCTCGAAAGAAATATCGGGTGGAAGATTCTCATCGCAAGTCGCTCGGAGCAAGCCATCCGGTCATTATTCGATGCCTTCGTCCCTCGGGATCTTTCCTCTCGCATTGCGCTCAGCAACGAATATGACTCGGATGAAGACATTCGACGCTTCTTGAATGACAAATTCGCAGAGATCAAAACTACCCACTTTAGGAAGGCTTTTTTCCCCGTTGAATGGCCATCCCCTTTCCACATCGATCAACTTGTCCGGAAGTCATCTGCCCAGTTTATATATGCTGCAACTGTCATTAGATATGTATCCTCGGACTATGAGAGTCCTGTCGATCGCCTTCGTTCTGTGTTGGACAACGGTCGGATTCCGATCAGCAAATCTGGTATCAGTGATTCTCGAGACCTTCCGTTTACTGAGCTAGATACTCTGTATGCACAAATTCTGCAAACTGCCAGTGAACGACTCCGAGTCGACAACCTGAAGACAGTCCCGCTTGTGGCTGCCTTGTCCATTTTACTTGGCACACACAACGACTTTCTCGACGAATTTCACGAATCTCCAGCAGACGCATTTTCCAAAGTTCTTCGCCTTGACATAGATATCGTGAGCCTGATCCTGGCAGAGCTCAGCTCGATTTTAAGCATACAACGCTCCTGTATCGTTGTCTACCATGCTTCCCTTGAGGATTATCTCTTCGATCGTAGTCGGTCTGGCTTTTTCTGGGTCGATGAGTGCCAAGTGTGGACTGATCTCTTCTTCTATTGGCTGTCAGCGACAGAACTGCATTTCCGTTAAGTCTCCACTGCGAAGTATGCTCATACAGAATTTCTGATGTACATTACAGCACTAAGAGCGGTGACATATTGGAGAAAACTTACCAGGTTTATGGAAAGGGGGTACATGGCCGACGTTTCTGAACACCTGTCGTCATATGATATCCTCCCCGTCCTTGAGGCATATTGTCCTGGAGAAATACAGGGTTTCCGGTTTATGGAAGTCACAACATTCCTTACCTACTTACGCAAGACAAGTTTGGTGTGTAAAGTGACTTGTGAGACTTCATCGATTCTGACCTATGCATGATGTTAGGACAACCCGAACAAGGACTTGGCACAATCATACCACCGCTTTATGTCAACCTTTGATGATTGGCTTGCTAGGAAACTCGACAAGTTCAGCCAAAAGACATCCACGCATCAGGCATACGTGGCATTCCTATGTTCCCAAACAACTTTTGAACTTTGCCTTTTCGGACTACATGCCCAACGAGATTCTTCCCATATCGAACAAGATTTCGTACCCATCAAATACTCAGCGTGGTTTAACTTACTTCAAAATGCCGGAAGCCGATTACCAAAAGTCCGGGGTTGCATCTTCGACAACAAAATGCAAACGTCGGGTGTTTGGCTCTCCGTCCACTTCCTGGTACAAAATGCAATCGCTGATGGCATTATGCGCTTTCGGCGAAAATCATTTCCTTGGTGGATGTCAAGAAGACGAATGTGTTCGCGATGTGTTCGATGCAGCGGAGGAAATGGTTCTACTCAGCACTGGTGCCTTCCATTTGTCGAAAAAGTCGATGTTAAATGGCACCTCACTTCAAGTTTAGGAAGAACGATGGCGGAGGAGATAATGTCCCACGTACTTCCAGGCTTAATTGTCCTCCTGCATCGCAGCCCTCCTTCTCCACGGATCGTGTTTGCACTCAGAATGGCTGCATCTTTGGTTTGTGTGCAAAGAAGATATCACTCCATATGGCGGCAGCTTAGAAAGACTATCAGACGGTATCTTGTTGATGTAGCATGCTTAAAGGAGCGGAGGGGCTCCGGGTTGGGATTCGTGGAGGTGTCAAATACATACAGATTCCACGGGTGCAACAAAAGTGGTAGTACTGCCAGATGCCACAGAAGCCGACTGTCGTTGGCAATACGGCCGAGTCCACCAAGTTTCCAGTAATCTGGTACAACTTTCTGACTCTGTAGCTTGTCCAAGTCCATACTAGCACTACTAGTTGTAACAAAGACGCTTTGAAACTTTGGAATTTGAAATCCACCACTTGAACAAGTGTCGACACTCCTAGTAGAGTTCATCACCGGTCACCAGCTACCCACATGCACGGGTACGGGTTATCTGTGAGTTGGGGTACAGGTTGCCGTGGGCTCATGGGTTTTTACTGGGGTGTGGGTTTGGCAATAATCAATATACATAGTAATACATACAAAATACATAAAGAAAATGCCCCAACCTCATGTGAGTGAGGGGCAGCAGTGAAGACAGATGATTGGTAGCTAAGACATAGCAAGGAGGAGTGCATCCCTCCTCATCACGTCGATCGTGTTGTCGACGAGACGAGCGGGGACAGTCTCTCTTCGTTGTGTCAAACAAGTACACGAGGAGGTATTTTTGACAAGACAAGAAGGGGACACCTCATTGTCTCGTCAAACAGGTGCCAGATGTTCTCAACAGCCCCTCTTCGTCACGTCAATCGTGTGTGCAAGGTGTTGTCGTCGAGACGAGTCGGAGGAGGAGCTGGCCTCCTCATCACGTATGAGGTGTTTTCGACACGACGGGAAAGGGACGGCCCTTTCTCGTCGCATCGATTGTATTTTCAACGCAGCGAGGAGGGGCCGCCCCTCCTCGACGTCAAAATGTGACCTAATGTGGTAGAAAAGATAGATTAGTGGAATAGTTTTTAATGAATACGGTACCATGTTGGGAAGTACCACCCACTCCCTCTCCTTGCCTGTCTCCGGTATTGTGGCAGTGATAGTTTGAAGCAACTTGTTTAAGTTATATTTTCTCACTCTTTCAGCGACTCTGAGTCTGGACGCTGCTGTGGGGGTATCCTCGTTCCTCGGTGTCCAGTGGCAACGGTGGGGGAGTCTGTCAGAGCCACTCTATCCTTTCAAAACTTGCCGAACAACATATGTACCCCAACATCACGACCCTCAGTGAAGACGATGGCATAGTATACGAACTGAGCAGGATGCTCTCTGAATCTTCGCCACATTCAAATCCAATCTTCACACTACGGACAGAGTTCGCGATGTGCGGATTGTCAGTTCCAATGATCTATTACCTGGAGAAGATTTCGCCGATCCTAGCCAAATCTCTTAAGCCTCGTTCCGGTATCAGTGTAACTTAGGCGACTTATACCGTATGAAAAAAAAGTCATCTACAGCATGACATCTGATGAAAAGCCTGGAGAGTGTTAGAGTCAGACAGTAATGAATCAGACACAAACACGCCAAGATGCCCGGCGCTTATCCTTGGCATCTACGATTTTTCTTTGGTCCTTGATAATAGAATTTTCTTGGAAAGCCTCTTTCTCCAGAACTGCAGACGTGATAAAAATGCCATGTTACGATACAAACTACAAACACTAAGTATGTGGTCCGGTATAGAAGAGTGACCCTCCAATTGGGGTTCCCAATCCAAAATCCGCAGCAAACTGGCTAATATTGAAGTATTTGCGGTCCATTCCTGGGGTCACCTGTTTCTGCTCGTTGAATCGCGGAGGTTGTTTGAACAGCAAAAATATGTATCTGGAACCAAGCAGTAAGCATGGGGGCACGGAGAGAGAGTTGGGACATGAAAGGAGCAGGGTCCTACCTATGTGGATCCGTCACCTTGGGTGGATGAGGACTATAATATTCCGTGACCGCAGGCGTAGTGTTTACCAAGAGACAGTCGTGTTGTTTCCCTACAAAAAAGTTTCCGCCCAAGAAATGTCTGACTTGAGAAATATTCGGATTCTGAGGAGTCAGGGCGTCTGGGTCGACCAATGCGAGGACAAACGGGCCATGGCCGATGTTGGCAGGAGAGACATTGTAGGTAGGCGGAAGGGCAGTAGCTATACGCATCGTCAGTGCGAACTTGTCAATATATCTGGCAGGTCATATACCATTTGCAGAGAGTGCCATCCCCAGTTGGATAGTGATGGGAGGAAGCGAGCCTGCCTGAGGGAACGTCACGCCAAGCAAAGTCTTCGGATGGAAGGCGATGTGGAGATCTTGTGGAATCTACGTGGGTTCGTCAGTTGAGGTCCTCCAGGGAAGGATGCGACGTACATGAGCAGAGTCAAAGGCCCTCTTCACCCCAATGATATCTGAATACGTCGCCATTGCGGCGGCGGCGGCGGTAGCGATAACGACGGAGAAGAGTAAGAGATGCATGTCTCGCAGGTAGTACTGAAAACAGGCAACGCCTGTGTTCTGCAAAAGCCCCAGGATAAAGTCAACTCTTTATACCCAAGCCTTCGGTGCGGTTGTCCGAACCGCTTCCCAGATTTCGGTCCGTATATGTGCCGTATGAAAAGCCCTTTTGAGAGGTAAGGGTGCCTCCATTATGTCGAGAGCCCTTTTTCGGCAATAAGGAGGGGGAAATACACACCCATCCATTTTAGGTCTGAATTCGATCTGTGGCTTGGTTGAAGGACAATTCAGACCAGTCAAGGATGCAAGGACGCTTTTGTCAGTAGGTGACAGCCTGTCTAGTAGGATCCGCTAACTTCCCCGCGCAGACTCCCCACAATGACACAATCATCCGTTGTTAGGGTATTTGCCCGCCCTATGTGAACACCTTCCCTCGTCCTTTCCCTCATTCCATCACACCACCACCAACCAAAAGGCGATTACGGTAACAACATTCTACTCGTATGCCGTCTCATTCATGCCTTTTCTGGAAGAGGTTTTCCATGTTAGCATTTTTCACCTTCAGCAATATTTACGACCCGCGGGCTCTTCAACTCGCCGTACGCAAAATGTTGAGAGGATTGGTCTACAAGCAAACATATCAAATCGATATAGACAAGAAAACTGATGGTAGATTCGTACTCAGATGATCAAATAGAGCATTTCCAGTTTTTATGAAATTCCCACGAGGTTTTAGATGGCGGCCTTCCAAGTCAATTATATTCCCATCATACTGGTCATAAAATTATACGTGCTTCTACCTGGCGACAGAAAAAACCGTACGCCACTGTAGTCATACCCGAGAACTGTACTACTACTAGTGCAGCTAGAAAATGCTAGCTTGACCCCGTCAAATTATTATAAATACATGGGAGCATAGGGTCCTATAACTGTCACGCGTCGCATTAAGAAACCTCCGCAATTCGCGAAGTAACACAGACTCGGCGATTGTATCAACTCAATATTATCTAGTGGCAGAAGCTGTTGAGGGAAGCGTCTTGAGAAGTAATATTCCATGAACTCCGAGTACATCATGCACAACGATAACACTCAGGGGTGTCATCAGCTACTAGATCTTTTAGCAGATGGCGTAGATAGTGTCTCAGATATGTTGTAGGTTTCACCGGCAAGGTGTAGAATTATATTGTTTTACATATATACCGCTTTATATATTGCCTCTTATGTCTTAGACAGCGCGTGTCCCAACAAGATCTCAACTTTTTGACTCTGAATCACACTCAGTTTATTTACTCGGCGTCAGCAGTATTTAAACAGCTCGCCTATCAAATAGATCAGTGTATCTTGTTCCTCATGCTCACATGGCGAGAAATTATCAATTTGCGAACTGTCCGGGCAGATCGATAGGATGATTGGTAGCCCCAATTCTGGGTCTTTTCCTCGAGGGGATATCGTCAGTGATATGGCACCATTCATGTAGTTTTACACCCAATTATATTATAATAAGAAGGGGAACGGCCGCGTGGGACACCACTTTGGAAGAATTGTCTCAGAGTGTGAAACATTATGTAGGACATACAGATAAATCAACATTCTGGCCTTCTACCAAGGTTCTATAAAGGCTTGGGCGGCCTGGGGGTAAGTGCGATGAATAGCTGAACGTCACATGGATTCAAATTGGCGAGCTAAAGTGAAGGCGCCCGTGTAACGCCGATACCAACGGTGATGATCGTCTATGGTTAAAAATCGAAATGGGGTCTGATAGAATCGTTCGGGCAATGTACAGCAACTGCTCGATCACTGGGACTTGGACTAAGTTGAAGGTAGTGTATTTAATATAGGGCTACTACTATAGGGCGGCCACCGATGATCCTTTCCCCGCTACCCGTAGCTTGGGAGCAGGCTACCATTCTTCTTCCAAGAATTGCCATAATTTGCGTGAGATCCGACTCCGTTATCCAAGGGGCAGTGCAAATGCAGGAACCAGAACCCAGTGCGAAATGTCATCCAATGATTTTCGGGGGTTGACGCTCAAACCCTTTGTAGACCCCAACTAGTTAAACACCTTAGACTTGTTAATAATAAAATCGTACTAGCTCTATTGTAGAGAACTGACATTCCGGTCCAGAAAAGCGTAACTTGCCTCGTGTGTTGGATGGGATACGATTATTATGTAAGCTAAAAAAGTTGGATAGGCAAATGTGCTTTCGATGAATCGATTACGAACCTTTTTTTTGGGGGGTTTTTTTGTGAGCGCACTCGGAGGATAAGTCGATAATGTATTCACGCATACAAATTAAGTTCGCAAACGTTCCTCGTCAAACTCTCCTTCTTTAGCAACGCTCTCCTGGTCAAGAACAGTGATTCGATCACAGAGCTACACCGTCTCCTTCTCCCTCTTTCGAATTAGCATCACCACCAACGACTGACCTACCCACGTGTCCGGTATCGGCTCTGCATTGGATCCATGTTGGAAAGAAAGGGCTGTGGGAATTGAGAGACGAGGGAGAGCCTGGAGTGGAGATGGTGCGTTTGTGTGTCGTTCAGGTTTAGTGCGTGCGATTTATCATCGCTAGAGGAGGAGGAGAGGTATATCCTGCCCTCGATCGGCTGCCAGAGCCTCTGAAGGAGGCCGATTATAGTCTTGCCACATCCCGAAGAGTCGACGACCGCCACGCGCTCCCAGGGAATACCTTCATGTTGGGGTCTGAAGGAGACGTGGGAGAATAAGGTTGGATTGGGAGGTCTGGGTGTCAGTTTGGGAGAGTTGCCAGTGTTGATTTGGCGATTCTTTAAGCTTTGAGGGGTGGTATTGTTAGTAGTACTATTTATTCTGTGGCAAAAAAGAGGACATACTGAAGGTCATGAACTGCGACCCGATGGTAACTGAAAAGGCGACAGGATTTGTGACCTGGACGATTTGGAGATGTTTTCTTTGTAGAACAACCACGAAGTTCCAGTACAGATATACCTAGAAAGGCTAGATCGTCAATGATAGGCAGCGACCAAAGGGGTGAAAAGACGACTTGCGAAACTTAAAATTAAACAAAGAGCATCAGTGACCACCTTTGACATGTTCTTTGTCATGGGACAGTTTCCTCTTAAAACTATCGCGATAAGGTTCTCGTCTTTTCAAAGTTCAATTTCAGACCTGGGATCTCATACATCAGAGGATGTACATCTTCTGAGGGCCGTTTGATCAACAAGATCGTCTTCACTACGATCGCCACGAGGCGGTTTGCAGTCTAGCAAGTGGTAGAGAGGCGGAACGCTGATGAAACGGGTGTCATGTGCTTCGTAAGGCCGCCTCGGGTAACAATGGGCGTTATGGCCATAAAGGGCTCTTACCAAAATGGGATTGTTCATATGCCAAATAAAGGTAAATAACATGAATAAACTCACCGTCATAACCAATGTTACACGAGAACTTTCTCTCCAGTCTTTTGAGGTGGGGTGAATAATTTCTCGTTTTCGATCAAATCAAGAGGTACGGCCAAGGGGCTCGGCGTGGGACGTTATTTAAAATCTCAAAGCATGAAACGTTGTAGTATGTAATTGCATTGCAACAACATACACACGAACCTTGACTTCCAATATTTCTGGCCTTCTATTCTGCAGATATGTCATTTGTGGGCGCCGACCTAGCCCCCTTCCTCGAAACTACAGCTGCATCTCCGGATATATAAAGCCTTTGCTCATTTCACGTATCGGATGAATTTTTTTGGTGGCAACGGCAGTTGAACGAAAGACAACTGTCGACGGTTGAGCAATGGTTTCGGCGACTTTGGCTGTCTTGACTTTGTGCTTCGTTCTTAACCTATTCCACACTTCAGTTGTTGCCGAATCCTTAGATGCTGCTCATCTACATCACCACAGTTTATGCAAGCACCCACTGCAGCGCAAAGAATGGTATGGAGTTATGGCATCTGGTGCAACCCGTTAGCTCACTGGCTTCATTTATCATAGGAGGGCTCTGAGCGATGATGAGAAGAAATGTTATATCGATGCGGTAAAATGTCTGCAATCGCTACCTGCACACAACAATTCAAGACCAGCAACGTGGACTCGATTCGACGAATTCCAGGCTACCCATCTCGGGCTGGCTGTAAAAATTCACTTTGTGGTAAATCTTTTTTCAATTGCTTAACTGCCGACCTGTGTTTGATGTAAATGCAAGGGCCAATTTCTTCCTTGGCATCGATACTTCATAAAGTCATATGAGAATGCACTTCGAAATGAATGTGGATATAAAAGCGCACAACCGTATGTTTTTTTCTGGAAGATGCGAACATCGCCAAATATGTTTCGAATAGCTACTGGGATTGGTCTATAGATTCTGATCCTCCGAATTCGTAGGACTCATTTTCGTTCATGGCTACTCAATATGGCTTACCTTTATTTGCAGAATTTCGAAATCCCCTATCTGGGATCCCATCACCGGCTTTGGTGGAGATGGTGTCCCTGGCACTTACGCCATCCCTGACGATCCGGCAAAAACGTCAAGAATTATGCCTGAGACATACCGTGGATGCGTGAGGGATGGACCCTTTGCTGACTATACCCTTAAAATTGGTCCTGGACTCCTCGTCACGGAACACTGCCGGACTCGAGGTGTCGACGATACGATGAGCGTTTACCTCAACTCCTCAGCAATAGCATATACCTTAAGTTTCCCGACTTTTGAGCAGTTTAGGGTTGCCCTCGAGGGTACGCTGGATCCTTTTATCTTCGGAGCACATGGTGGTGGTCATGCCGCTATTGGTGCAGAGATGACCAACTACTACTCCAGTCCTGGGGGTAAGTAGTTCATTAGAACGCTGCCCACGGATCTGAAATCACCCATCTCATGTAGATCCCCTCTTCTATATGCATCATACTAACCTTGACCGCATTTGGTGGCGTTGGCAAGAAGCATGCCCTGAACGTCTCTACGAAATTTCAGGGCGAACGTCGAGTAGTCCTCCTTATGGCAATGTAACCCTCAGCTATCCACTGCAAATGGGCAACGTCGGGCCCCCTATCCCTATTCGTGATGTTATGGATATCCGAAAGGAACCTTCCTGTTATATCTACATTTAATTAGGCCATTGAATCGGCTTCGAGATCTATATCGATGACACCTATTTCCTACGATTCTCTGGCCATGGCTTGTGGTAATCATACTATCAATGTGCTACAGTTACACCGTCACGGGTGAAAGAAAATTGCGTTTTGAATAACCTTAGATATACAGTCCAAAGATGTAGGCAATCCGCACACCACAAGACTTTTTTCTTTGGTTGAGGAGAGAGGAGTAAACTAGACAGTCGGCGTGGCCAAAAATTGTAGCAATGAAAGTTGTTTGTGCAAAATGCTACGACTAACATGGAATTTCAAGTTATATATTACTTATAATGCTGGTATTTGTGATGGATGGTACGGGCATCCTGAGCACCCCAGATCCAACATGAAAACAAGAAGAAAAAAAAGATAAAATTGAACAACCCTTAACCCAACCCAAAGAAACATGCCAGTCGCTCGTCCTTCTTGAATACCATGCATTTGAGTTTACCGAAAGTGGCGTTATCAGGAAGTAGTGCAGTTACAAATTCGAGAGCGGCCGAGGTGGCGAGCATTGCAGGATGCTCAGTTAATATGGTGCGATCTTGGACTCCACTTTTCTGAACAGTGGAAACGCTGAGTTGGCAACATCAATCGATTCATCACAGGAAATCATCCAGTCGCCCATTTTGGCGCTCTTCGGAACTCGCTGTCACTATGATTTTATTTCATGTTCTCGAAGGGCATGAAAATCGAGTGAAAACGGCGGAGTAAAGCCAGACGGTTATGAGACAGAATCGGGGGGTTGGACGCCCAAAATGGGAACTCGCAGCAGTTGGCAGTATTTCCCCCCACTCGTAGCCACCCTTGAGCCTCCCACCAACAACGACCTCATGCGCATTCGCAGCCTTCGGCCCTTCGCAGCCTCCACCACAGCTTAGTCTGGTATCAGCTCTGCGTTGGATGCATAGCGGATTTTGGAGGCGATGCTCTCTGTGAGGGAGAGCTGTGGGGACTGAGAGACGAGAGAGAGCTTGGAGCGGAGATGATGGATTTGAATCTCGTTCAGGTTCACCATCACGTGCGATTTATCGTCGCTAGTGGAGGAAGGAGGAAGAGATAAAGATCCTACCCTCGGTCGGCTCCCAGATCTCTGTAAGAGGCCGACGGTGGTGGACTTGAAGGGCTTCCCAGGGAATATCTTCGTGTCGAGGTCTTTAAGGATTCGAGAGGTAGGGTTGGATGGATAGGCGAAGGAGACGTGGGAGAATACGAGGGGACTGGTAGTGGGGGAGGGAAGAGAAGGTAGGACATGTTGTTTGAGCATCGCATCGGGCGGAGTAGTGCATGGCTGAGGGATAGCAGATGTTGAGGGAAAACCTGAAGGCATGGGGCGAAGTCTAGGCGGTCCAGGAATGAGGCCAGTCGTATTTGGCCCGGATAATATTCAACACTTCATATACGTGGATAACCCAGACTCCGAGGATGTAAAACATTGGCTGGACGGTACGGTCGTCGCGGGTATGAATATCTACGCCGTATGGGTTTCGTGCAGTCAGCTTTTGGCGGGGGTGATCCACTGGGATATACTATATACACACCTAGCGTGTATAACAGCAGCAACGGCTGTGTCTACAGTTATGAAGCTCCCCCCCTATGGCAAGACCGCTGTTCATCAAGGTCCTCCATATGGTTGTATTAGCAGCGAGTGACATAACTTTTGAACGATGAATATGATCCCTAAATGTCATATGACCACTGACGAGGAGATCTGTGTGCTGGATGGAGGCAGGGAGAGTAGAAAGGAACATGAGATGAGACCAGTGTGCATCAGAAACGAAATCCAGGTTGAGATATTGGTAGTAAAGGTGGAATGATAAGTGCTTTGCGGAAGAAGCCGTTCCAAGGAGTTGCACTATGGCAGGAAGAGAAGTGATGATCGTTCCTTCGTGAGTTTGAGGGGCCAGGAACGTATGGATCGTCAGATGCTCCAAGTTGATGAGAGGGGAAAGGGTGAGCCCTGCAACAGCAGAGTTATTGGGAAGGGACACTGTCTCGGAGAAGCGATGGCTTGTACGATCTAGAAAAATTCAGGTGTGAAAACTAGCAAAGAAATGGAAGAACGGGAAAAAATTACATTTGTCTAGAAAGTCGAGTCCAAGGTCTGTTATGGCGGAGCAAATCCGAATGATATCTGAAAACAAGGCAAGTTCGCCGACACCGGGTATGCAAACGTCAAGACGCCTTAGATTGAGTGCATTTTTCCAGGTAATGATACCTGGAAATATGCCCGACTTGAACCAGTAATATATTGAGAGCGATTCGAGTCGAGGGCACAGTTCAGTGGACAATTCAAACTTTCCATCGAGCGACAACTCTGTGAGGCCTTTGCACTGGTCAAGGGCTGTCATCGGGAAGTCATCTATTCGTAAAATCGACACTTTCTTGATCGAGGGTAAACTGAGGCAATTGATAAAAGCCTCACGGAGGGGCTTGTGCAGCCATGACCACTCAATGTTCCAATAATGACCTCTAATCTCTATCGTTTTCAGCGCCCTCAGCTTGGAAATTACGAATAGCATGTCCTCTAGTTCCCTCAGAGCGACGAGAGTAAGGGAGCTGAGGTCGACTCCTAAGGCAATCACATAGTTGGCGATATGTGGCTTGGTAAGGAGAACATCGCTTAAATCAGAAACACGGAAGGCGCATCCAACAGTGGGGTTCCTGGAGATTCGAATGTTGGAGAACAGACATCGTTCGGCGGAGGTGAGAAGGAATGGGTGAGCCTGGGCACAGGCTTTGAGATCGTTATATCCAGATGGAGAGAGAACAGCCAGGAAGCTGAAAATGTGGTCGACGATCTCTGTAGGGATGGTGATCATGATGATGGATTCAAGCGGCAACAACAGTGCAACACCATTGTCTTCGTTTGGAGTGTCATTGTTTGCACAGCATCCCCACGCACAAAGTGAAGTGTTCCTGGGAGATGATGTTTAACCCATTCGTAACGGAGAGTCCATTCTATTTCATTTCCATCGGAATACAAGGTAAGCTACAAAATGCGGAACGAAAAATGCGGGTTAGAGAGTAATGTATATATGTGTTATGCGAGATCATGATGTGTGTGTGACGCCGAAAGGTAACCAAAAAATGAGAGGTAGATTTACAAAGAAATCGTAAAAGAAGATCGTCAATCAAGGCGTGAGAGGTGGTTTTTAAAAGAAAGAAAGAAAGAAAGAAAGGGGGGGGAGGAACGGGGTACGCTGTACCTTTCCTAACAAAAATGGAAGGGATCCCAGATCCAACATGAAAACAAAAAGAAAGAAAGGAAAAACGAAGGAGTATAACGATAAAATCAACAACCTGAACCCCTTAACCAACCCAAAACAACACGCTCATCCCAAAAACTCTCCCCCAGATGCCAAACTCGCAAAGGTTCCTCTCCTCTTTATCAGCTCGTCAAACGTTCCTTCTTCATTAACACTCCCCTGGTCAAGCACTATAATCCGATCACAGAGCTGCATGACGCTGATTTTGTGCGTTATTATCAGCGTCGTCTTCGCCGCGTTCTCTTCACCGTTGACGATCCCCCTGATCGCATCCATGACTTTGCCCTCATTCTCCACATCCAACGCGCTCGTGCATTCGTCTAGAATGAGCAGCTCTGCACCGTCAGGAGCAGGAATCCGAATCCTCGCGATAGCTCGTGCAATTTGAAGGCGCTGCATCTCGCCACCGCTTAGTGAGCCCTGTCCGTCTCCTTCTCCTTCTTTCGCATTGGCACCACCACCGACGACGACACACTCGTATCCACCCTTGAGTCTCCCACCAACGACGACCTCGTGTGCATTCGCGGCCTTCGCAGCATCTACCACTGCTTCGTCTGGTATTAGCTCTGCGTTGGATCCATAGCGAATGTTGGAGGCGATGCTCTCTGTGAGGAAGAGCTGTGGCGATTGAGAGACGAGGGAGAGCTTGGAGCGGAGATGGTGCGTTTGGATCTCGTTCAGGTTCACCATCACGTGCGATTTATCGTCAGTAGCGGAGGAGGAGGAGATGAATATGCCACCCTCGGTCGGCTCCCAGAGTCTCTGCAAGAGGCCGACGATGGTGGACTTGCCGCACCCTGAAGCGCCAACGATCGCAACACGCTCTCCGGGGAATATCTTCATGTTGAGGTCTTTGAGGACTCGAGAGGTGGGGTTTGATGGGTAGGCGAAGGAGACGTGGGAGAATACGAGGGGACCGGTGGTAGGGGAGAGGAGAGAAGACGGTTTGACCGTTCCTTTGGATTCGGAGGTTTCAGTGTCGGTTGGAAGGGAAGTTAG
>Ga0307508_10003669_pt1 | contig 15381 bp, 22 predicted proteins | sample 9_EM_MG_FD_203089 | JGI IMG/M metagenome (GOLD analysis project Ga0307508, IMG submission 203089) | Populus trichocarpa ectomycorrhiza microbial communities from riparian zone in the Pacific Northwest, United States - 9_EM | ecosystem: Host-associated > Plants > Roots > Unclassified | place...
AACAATTTGAATTCGAAGATTCGGATCGGATTCAATTTTGGGCCAATTCTATTCGAGAATTCAGGCAAATTCAAATTCAATTCGATTTGCGCGGAGCCCTAGTCGAAAGACGTGTTAATACAATTCGCAGGTATACACCCCGTGTCCCACATTTCTCCAAATACCCAAAAGCATGCCCATTACGGTGCCACGGGGTGATGATGACAAGAGGATGATCATCGGCGCAATAAACGCCTAAAAGGAGGATAATATTCTCGTGGATTAGTTGCCTGTGAGTGATGATCTCACGTCGGATACATTGCAAAATCTTTCCTAAATGAGTCGACGTTGATATTTCACTCAATGGCAGTTTACTCACTAATTTCCCATCAGCAGGGGACTGTGTGTCATCCGATGCCAAGAAAACCTTGCGGAGCACAACTTCGCGGAGACGAGAGCACTTCTTCAGTGTGCCGCGGTATGTACATGCTTCCCCACCACTGCTCAGGGGACTCTTGGGCGTGATGTCATGAAGATAGTATGAAGCGGGCAATGAGCCTGTGGCTTTGCAAATGTCTTGGAGCATCCTGATGACAACGGGCCGACGAGGGTGAAGATCAATCTCCGATTGAGCGTCCAATATCTGCACACTCATAGCTTAATCATGATCCGCATCCCTAGCATGAGACTTTACTCACAGCTTGAAGGCAATGCATAATTACCTGTGCATTTTCCCCTGTTTGGCTGACAAGCCTATGACGGGAACGTGGATTCGGATCGATGACGGAGAGGAAGTCTACAATGGCACAGAGTGTCTCAAGCGAAGACTCAGGCTTCGATTTGTCACCATACTCCGTCGGGGGTGGTTGGCCATTCGCCGCTTGGGCGGTGTCAGGTGCGATATCTTGCAAGAGAAGATAACCGCGTTGCAAGATGTCGGATCGGATAGAGGGGTAGAGAGCTTCGATGTTCTGTGATACTGGTATGAGGGTCACAATTATATGTCAAAGGATATTGCATACAGCAGTGAGAGCCCCAATGTCCTCATCGTTGCCATCCGGCTCCGTTGGGCCTGAGTTCATGAGCTGTGGCACGATGTTAGCTTACTCCCGCGCAGCAAAAACGATCCATCTCACTGAGCTGATGTAATTTTCGCGGGGTAGGAGTGCTTGAAAGCGGCTTTTAACTCGGGCACGCGATTCTGGGGAGAGATGCGCGTTTCGAATACCTCCCTTGACATATTCGCCGAAAGGAAACAGATTCTCCTCGATCACTGAGCAGAAGTACCAGCAGTTATCCTGCTCACATATCAGGAATATTCTCCAGGTTATTATATTGCAGACGCTCGCACTGGATATATCCGATAAACTTGGGATTCTTCGTGAACAGCTTGAAGCAATTCCACAAGACGACGAGTCGTCAGGGCGCCTTGGCGGAATGTAAACGAACTTTCAAGCGATTCGCCATCACTGTTCAAAAGGAGAGCGTAATGGCGAGCTACCATGACCTGAACAGAAATCCCTTTCAGCCGAAAGTGCAGAACCCATCCGACGCATGACTGACCTCATCCCGGGCGGGACGTGGTTTGGAAAAGATGGATTTTGTCAGCGACGTGTTGAGCGGAAATAGACGTTCCATTCGGATGTAGAATGTACGAGGCTCCTGACCCAATCTCAGCAGGAGAAAACGGTGAGAGAGCGCGTATGCGCGGCGCTTGTAGCGATCCGTGTCCGAGACGACACGCTCCTGGAGAAAAGGAGAGGACTCGTAGAGGCGGATAAAGTCCGTAAGCGACTGCCTAAATACACCCTGCGAACGCAGTAGGGTATCAAATGCATCCATGACGAGTGCCAGAACGTCAAGTATCTGTCAAGTATTGCGTGTGTCCACGAGCGACGCAGCTGAGAGGTAAAAATCCTATCACGCAAGATATAGCAGTTGTAGAGTGTAGAGTGCGTTAGTCTGGCGCCAAATGAAGTGCACTGTTGTTTTTCAGCGCCACGCCGCCATTGGATATGCATAGCTATACCTATTGATATAGCCACTTGTCCGCTTGACTCCCTTTAGTCCTACGATAGCGAGTCATATTTCTCTATTATTCGTGTATGTAAGTAGCCAGATTTCTCTCTCACGGATTGGGACCAATAGCCTCACGACTCCGCTGTTATCTTCGCGCTTTTCCTCTTCGGTCTCTTGTCTCAATGGGCGCGCAATGACTGGACTGTACCCGTGTCATCGGAAACTGTCTCGCAGGTCTGGGGCGGATTCCCTCGCGCGCGCAAACAGGTAGCCCCTTGAATACCAGCCCCCCTAGACCGTCCCACGTGACAGCTGACAGGGAGACCACAAACAGGTGTCAGCAAATCTCACCTCACGTCGGATTTCGCCAAGTGCCGCAGCCTGAAAGCTTCCTGATCAGACGAGCGTTCGAGCCCAATGTGTTAAGTCGTTTAAACTGCCCCGCTGGGTGGACAAGGGGCTCGCGGACCTCGGGAGACTTACTTGGGTCACCCTGGGACTCACCCACCCACTGCCAACTAAAATTTTTCGTGTGTTACTCCAGTGTGTCTTCATCCATCCGCATGTTTCATGTGTCCCCCGATGCCATACTTTTTTACGATATCTCTGTCATGCGAACGTTGCAATACGATGCAAACATTGATATTCCTACAATTGCTCTGGTAAAAGTGCAATTGTTTCAAGTCTATCTTGATCAAGGAATGATGCCGCTTCATGCAAACGGGTCAACACGGCAGCAGATGTACGTTCAGCAGGCCTAGGATTGTGCTCTCCAGCATTCCCCAGAGAGCACGAGCGATTACATCTGGTAAATCCGCAACGCCCGAGGGCATTTCGGGACGTCCCCTATTTGCGCAGCAGTGGCAGCACAACAGGGGAATTCATGTCTCACTGAGCGGTTCTGAGCGCTCCAAGTTGCAATTTTGGTCATGGAACCAAATACATGTTGGTTGTCTGCGTCGTGCGGGGCTTCAATGGTTCGTTGGGCAACTCTTTTGCGAGGTAGCCAACTTGGGGAGCGTTCATGATCGTCCAAGGCGCCGTCTTGTACTTCAGCTGACTCATGCCGAAATCACGAAGGGGTGCATTTCCATCGTTAACTCCTGGGGAGTGGAATATCTCTTTTTTTGGTCGATGAGGGTGCGAATATACATACACTATGAAGGTTTCCATGGCACACGAGGGTTTCTTGATTGGAGGTTGTCGAGAGCCGTGCTGATGCCAAGAACTGGAAGCTGTCTGTGAGTCTCATGAAGGGAGGGACGGTCATTACGAAGGCTGAGAAAGTCCATGAGTCCTCATGTTCTTGCATCCTGCGAACGCAGTCAAATATACCGCGCGCCCATGAACAAGCCACCACGTCTGAAGTCTACTGTGGAGATCTCACACTTTTTCCCAAAAACTATGTGCGGTCAAGAGTCCAGCATCGATGGCGTAAAAGAGGTGAATGGCAATCGCTGTCGGCGAGCTAGACGATGAATCTATGTCACTGAAACGGTCTATCTGGGGCTGATTCCCCCCGTTCAATTTAGGGGGGGGGTGGCGAGCGTCACGTGAGGAATGAAAACAACAGGCGTCAATAAACTTGACAGCGTACACAAGCGCCACGATACACATGACTCTTCTAGTGACAATATTCCTCATTGTGTTGTTGACGGAGATCGTGGAGTGGATCGGAAAGCCTGTGTTGCTTCAATTCGTGAGTGGTTTGCGAATCATGTCCATTGTGTAGACGTGGTGTGCGGGCTCAAAAGTCATTCAGTGTTTTAATTTTTATCTCTCATTCACATCGGACTTAGCCAAGCGTCGTCGTTTACTCAGAAAACGCATTCTCGAGGACCAAAAACTTCTTAAGCAGACGAGTGCTCAAGACCAATTCGCCAAATGGGCCAAATTGCGCCGCCAAGTGGACAAAGGGCTCGCAGACCTAGAGAAGCTTAGTTGGGTCGCGTCCACCAACCTTTGCAGCTTGATTTAGATTGCCTAAGCGGATTGTTTTAGATACTGAGGTGGCGACGCAACAGGCATCCTTTGCAATCAGGTTTAACACAGTTATCTGGGTTTTCACCGCCGGGCTTCAATTCTTCATTGGTTGGTGGTACCGAAAACAAGCCGTATTCTATCTACCGAAGGGTTGGTTCGGTCCAGCAGAATGGTGGCTTGCATTACCGTTCGCACCGAAAGGTACCTCCACACCTCTCATTCGATACCGCTCTAATGTTAATTTCCTTAAACGTTTTGGATCGCAGGGTCTGTTAGCTGTGCAACGTGGCAGATGGCATGTCGAAGGACAATAAAAAGCGTGGAGATGATAGTTCGCCAAGCGGTGATAGAACGTGCGCCATGAGTCATCTTCCACGCCAGTGACGGCACTCACGTTGCGAACGTAGCCCTAGTCCTCAAAGCTGCAATGCAGACCTCCGTACCGTCAGAAAACCCGGAGAGGAACGGGCTTAAAACTTAGATCTTCGCTGTCCAATACACGTTTCACACTTGATGATTGAGAACCGCAAGGTAATTTAGCATTGCCCATGATATTCTACAAGCCTGAAGCCATGACGCGCAATCCGTCGAGCTTCTTAAGCACCTCACCCACTGTTCGGTCAAGGTCGCTGGCGATAGCAGCTTGCCTTGTCGCAGGCAACCATGCGAACCTCTCGCAAAGATCTCCGTCAACGACAGCTTTCACCGGAACATAGTAGCCTCTGTAGCTCATTTGATCGCGGCCGACCAGACTCTGCCCCCCGGCGCCTTGGCCACCAGGTCCTTCTGTGCGCATGTGCTGCTCCAGGGTGGAAAGGAAATCAATATCTTCCTTTGACACGAATGGCATGAGGATCCCGATTGTGCCGTGTATACCTGTGAAAAGCAGCACGTCCCTCCCTCCGCCCACGAGCCGAACCTTGTGAATACTGGTAATGATGTCACCGACATGGAAGTGAGCGAGGAGCTTTGTTTTATGTGGTGCTCCCATGAGCACACTTTTCTCATGAAGAATCCCAGCGCCGGTCGGATCTTCATCAACTAACGGTGTCACGTTTGAACCTAAACGATTGATGAAAACGTTGCCAAATTTATCGCCAGCTGCAACAGTCTCATAGTCAACCATCGTCGTGGCCGTTACCCATCTGGATGAGGTGTCGTCTGCGAAGATGAGTAAACGGTTCTCTGGAGCCTTGTAGACACAATAGTGCAACGAGTCTTGAGCGTCGCCCGCTATTATACGAGAGCCTTGAGTGTTTAATGTCACTATGACCGATGCAAAACTCTGGGCGATGGCATGAGCTTTCGTACTAAGACAGTGCGGAGATTCGCATACTTTATTTTCACATTTCCTGAGAAGCTTCTTCTTGCCAATGTCATAAATACGAAGAGCCTTTCCTACACCAGCTAGCAAGCGGCCGCGGAATGGTTGAAGTGCAAGGGGGACATCGTCCACCTCCGTCTACGAGAAAATCCTTAAGTGGGCACCCAGGTGTTGCGGAAGAATTCATGAGCGCACCTCGTGCAAAAATTCTAATTCCCTTCCATCTTCTGAAATTTTGTAGGTTCTGAGAATGCCAGTGCTACAACTGCGCGGTGCCAGGAAGGTATCTCTCGCAGCACCAACAACAAGATGGAGATCACCGCCTCGTTCTGAGAACGGTACAACAGCGAGGGAAAATGCAGCTTCGTTGAGGCCGAATTGAATCGGGGGTAAAGAAGTCCACTTTTGCCAACCCGTTAGAATGCATATTTATCCTCGAGCTGTGAGCACTCGCCTGGACGGGATCAATGATTCGCAGACAGGAAGCCCAACGCCCACTTTCAGCCTTGGGGTACCCGAATACTTCTGGAGGTAGATTGACAACATTTTCCTGGATTATCTTCCCGGAAGCAGCCTGATGATATGGATACGCGTCAGATGATGTGCATGAGGCGATGAGATGTCCCCAATCCACCGTTTCCTCCAATAGTTTCTGGGCAGCGTCTGCTCCAAGCGTGCGGTGATCTGCTTCCACAAGATAGAAAAGCTTGTGATCGGGGTGTGAGACAAATTTTCGCGGGGTGTATAATAACGGCATGGTTTCCTGCTTAAGCTTCTGGCCCAATTTTGTAATTTGGAAAATTCTAGGGTGTAAATATGAGGAGCGGGTATGGCGGGGCATCAGCATCGCGGGTCCATACCTCAGCATATTACCAGCAATACCAATCAGGCCATCCGGGCAAAGTTCGGCGGAGAAGCTCCACGCATAGTCCAAATTCTCAAATATAAGGGGTGTAAAATGAAGCAGATTTTGATAAGTGTAATTGAGCCAAGTTCGACTCGAAAGGGCGAGAATGCTTGGATTCCCTTGCACCGCAACCCGGACCAGTCTGACTGGTCTTGTACCAAGGAATCTGCGCCACAAATGGTTTCATCAGTTACATGGTTAAGGCATTAAGCGATGGGATGGCGTACCTTGTTCGTGTATCCGTTAGCGAGCCTTGCACTGGATCGAGCATCGTTCTCAGCAAGACCCCATTGTTGAGACCGATGTTCACAAAAAGAGTTGGGCGGTTTTTGTCAATACTTGCATCCAACATCTCAGCTACACAGATTGTGGTTGGCGCCGCAGTCAGAGCCTAGAGATGAATGGCAGCAATAAGAGAAGGCGGTCGCTATTTATGATGATTATTCCATGATGATTATTCCATACCTGGAGACTAATGGTTTCAAGTGTGCTATCCGGATCCAGCGATATTATCCGCACAGTTTGATCTTCACAGCCAACTGCCTGGAGCATGATTTAGCGAGAAGTGCCTCCACAAATGAGTTCAATCATGTTGGTCTCACCAAATATGGTGTCCGCTGTCGTCCTTCTGGAACCTCTGCGATGCTCAGAGCTAACACAGTGCTGCCCATCGATTTTCGGTCCTGATACTCATTGAGTTGACCTTCTAGGTCGAGCTCGAAATACACAAGCTCAGCGCTGCTTAATGCCACGACCACTTGTCGCTTATTTGTCGCAGCAGACACGATTGTTCTACCGGGCGGCACCTTCCATTCGTTGACGCGGCGGTCAGCGAGTACATGCCGAATCCCATGCGGATGCACTTGCAGCAACGCATCATCCCCGATTTGCTGCACCGCAAGTGTGGGAGCACTGCTTAGGAAGCCTGTGTCAGCAACTTCCTCAATGGTCTCGCCGATCGAAAGCACCAAGGTGCCGTTGACAAATGATAGGATGATATAAGCATCGAATGCGTCGTCCGCCCGCAGCTTTGTGGTCCAGACGGCATTGGGAATGCCAGGTAACTCAGAAGAGACGCTTTCTTCTGCCTCAAGACCATGGCGCAGCATGCGGAACGTACTTCGCGCACCTCGTCCGCATGCGGCGAATATTTGTGGAGTTTCAGCAGCTGCCTCTAATAAATTGACCACTCGACCATCTACGATGGGATCCAGGGAGTCGAGTTCATCAACCAGCATGAGATTGTCAAGTGACCTTGGCAGGAAGTAGGCTAGCGGGAGGGGCAGCGATGGCTCGGCCATGCCAAATTTGGGATACGCAGTGGATGAGAACTCGGTCTCGTCGTCTTCGTCGGCTAACTTCTGAAACTGATACAAATGGCTAGAAGAAAAGCAGACGAATCAGACAGCGTGCAAGGCTCTAACGACTAACCTACTTACTGATTACTGAATTCGGATGCGACGAAAAGGAAACCAGACTTGAGGATACATAAACTCGACGAGATTGGGACGGTGTCGAAATACTTGATTTTCAACGCTTTAACAACTTCCTCCTCATGTTCAATTGTCACTTTGTACAAATCTCCTTCTTCTGATTGCAGGAGGAAAAAGAAGGCGCCCTGCCAATCGAATGTCAGCACATTGTGATGATACCATTCGCCTGTGATTTACCTTCATTTTGTGCATGACGGCCGAAACAATGATAAGGCCTCGATCCTTATCCCGAAGAGGGTGCTCCCTTCGAGGAATTGGTACTCGATGCTGTTCGTGGTCCATGTGCCGGTAGATAATGTGGTCTTCGCAACAAATGAGGACACCGGATGGGCCATCAAACTTGTTCGTCGCAGAAGATTGGCCGCCAGGCACTTGGACAAGGAGGTTCGCGCGAGGGTCCGTGGGCTCGCTCCATTTGCGGACCACATGGTTCAGACCGAGGTCGAGCTCATAGAACGTCAACACCTGCAAAAATTAAAATTAGTAAATGAGTGAGTCAATTCGGGGGCAGAAAGGACCTTTTCGGCGTTGTTGAACGCCTCTCCTGTTGGGTCACGGTCAGATTCCGTATAATCCACCTCCAAGGCAGCATACATCGGGTTCTCGAATCCCACGTCAACAGCAACAATGTGATGGATGATGGCGTGATTCTTATGGGCCTCCAAGGGAGAAGAGATGGTGAGGTTTGCTGCAGCGTCACGATTTAGAATGTACACTAATTTTGCTTTCTCCACGGCGCCAATCATCACCGCCCTCCCTTTGGGGTCGACCGCAAGATATTGACCAGGGACAATCCTTCGCGCACCGGACTTGCCGAATGTTTCCTGATGGAGCTTGTTGAACGAATTCGTTTTTGGTTCATACTCGATGATAACAATTCGGCCTGAATCAGATCCCAAAACAGCATAATCTGCAGAATGGTCAGGGATGGCAACGATTGAACTACGAATATGCTCACCTTTGGTGCCCCCCGTCAGTCTGAATGACGAAAGTGATCGAATGCTTCCAAAAGCATCCTGCGCAAGCACAGTGGTCACCTTGCCATTTGAATCCACGCGCAACAATTCAAGCCGCGAACCACGCGAAACAAGGATTTCCTGCTGCCTCGCACCAGAAAAGTTCCCTACTACCGCCTGGTTAATAGCGGTCGGCGGCTGGAGCGTCAAATGATACAAATGCATCGGCCGCCTCTGTTTGACGGAGCCGCGAAATAGGCGCCTGTACCAAACAATCTAAGAAAGTCACCTCGCCTATGCGAATGTCATTTTCACATTCCTACTGCCTTGGATCCGCGTTTGCGGTTTATTTGTGTCTATCGACCATTACGTTGATTGAGGTGATATTCCGATGTCCGCACAGCCCTGTGCGGTGTGAAATTCGTGAGGAACCTCCCTGACACCCCCCGTTACCATCCGCTATGCTCTTTCCCGTGGCCTCCGCGGTCTCACTTTGCTGCGCTTGTTATATGTACTTCCGATGGTGTGAGTTTCAACCACCCTCCTCGCAAGTCCTCTGCTCTGTGCTGTCTGCGAACAACTGCCTTTCATACTGTTGCATGTCTCGACCGGGTCTCCTCCGTCAAAGGTCTTCATATGGACCCCTCTTGATTCTTCTCATACATTCAATGATGCCGATCCGAAAGAAAATGCTGTGCGCAATTCACATTCTCGCCCCGTTACGCCTCTGGCGCCCCGAGAGCAAAGGAAAACTGCGCCATGTGATGGCACACCTACGACTGCAGAGCCGAAGCGTAAACGACGCGTATCATTCTCCTCTCCTGAATCCCCGCTTTTAGGTCCTTCGACAGATACTTCTCCACACGAGCAGCCTTCCACACATCCTAACTAGCACGATGATCCCGGTCCCAGCGATGTTGCACCGAGACATGGCAGTGATCCTGGACCCACTTCTGGGACTGGATGGCTATATCGATTTGCAAAATCTCGCGAGCGCTCTAAATCTCTCTCCGGAGAGCGTCCAACACAGGGCGTGGGGCCAATTGTTCCTCCGTCGGATAAGTCCGCCTATATAGAAAAAGCCATGCAGATCATCGCCGAGCTTGTTCCAAGAGAGCGTCACGGCTTGCACACTGTGGAATCACCCCAAGACAAGATACGGGCAGAGATTGATGTGAACCTGCTTCTTAGGCGCACCCTCGAACCCCTTGAAGAGGTGGCGGAGTATTTGCCTCATGATTTAGCGCATTGTGCGTCTGATGAGGATGAGGATGTGGCGGCGCGAGCACTGACGCTTGATGTTGTACAGCCCGACACATGTACCAAGTTCCGCTACGATATCTATCACACCGCTGCTCTTCAGGTGAAATGCGGCGAGGATGTTCTCTGCGTCCCAGCTTACATGGCATTCACAGCAGAACAGCTCGTGCAGCGCAGTAAGGTCAACACCATCAGATTGCTTGCTCTCTTTTCTAACCGATCAAATCCCAGAACTCAGGAATGGGCCTAGTGATCTAGGGTCGACGCAAAAGAAGTCTGCTTACCATAATCTGGTCGCTAAGCTCGATTTACGCCATATGGACTCGAGCCACATTTCACATGGCTGCGATACTGGGCAGATATGCCAAGTTCTTCATCATTTCCTCTCCGGATTGCCTGAAGCACCACTTGAACCTACGCTTTTTCGTGCATTCTTTGAATGCTGTTTCCTGGCTTCCCGTGGAGAGTCTTCCGCGCACTGCACGACGGCAACTGCGAGGGCCAAGCGCGGCGAACTGAGTTCTGGTGAAGTCGGAAGGATCAAGATCGCACGAATTCTGTTTTGCCTCATGCCCGATGCGGATGCGGATGCGCTCACATACTTGCTCACCGTGTTCACCCTACTCGCGCGACCTGTTTACGAAGATGGCGGCTCACACGCGAGTGGAAGCGGCGCTGACGTTCAAGGGAGCCACGAAAAACGTCCGCTTACGAACTTTGGGGACATCGCAAGATCATTTGGGTGGGACGTTTGTGCTCCACGGGATGCAGTGGGATACCTTGCGTCTATCCGAATGCTCGGCCTGGTCGACACATCTGAGTCTCGCTTAAATGATCCCAGCCAAGTCCCTCTAATGGTTAAGGAGCGTGCTGAGGCCACCGTGCAACACATGAGTCGTCAGGTCCTTTGGTGGTTGTTGTGCTACTGGAGTGAAATACGCTTTTGGAGGGACGACCACCGCCTTCTTGAACCGTCTCGGGTGCCAACTGTCTCTCGAGACAGTCCAGCAAACGCAGAAGGTACGTGACGGTCCGCAGTAACGGATCATTGCTGGCTTGCTGGCTTCTTCCCGATTAAATAAGTTTCAATGCTAGGTGCGCAGCAGCTGCGAGCAATTATTCAAGACAGCGATAAACAGATTGCTTACCTTTCAAAGCGCCTGGAGGCTCTCGAGGCCATGGTGCGCAAATAAGGCGCCCGGCAATGCTGACGCTTGCATGCCTACGACGAGCCTTTGAGCTTTGTGGTAGTGTTTCCCAAGCGCGACCGTTAACATTCCTGTCCACAATCACTAGATGGGCGACGCCAAACACTTCATCTGAGTTGCAATTGCTCATAACGTTATCCAATTTTATTACATGTAATGCAGAGACGTAGAAATGGTTCCAATAACTATAGTACGTAATGAAATACAACTATCATGCAACCTAATGCGACAGTCTTGGGACAGACGCTTGAATTTGGGAGACCAAGGAGAAAAATACACCAACATTCGATCTGAGACGATTGCAAGGAGGTGCAGGAGGCGCTTGGACACGAAATGTTGGGATTCATGACACGAAACCTAAAACATGAAGATGTGATTAAGCTAAAGTGATATTATAAGATAACTGAGCCGGCATACTCGAGCCAATGCGCGCGTAGCTAGCCTCTTAGCTCGAAAGGATGCCGTACAAGTTCAGCATAAAGTTCTTGAGGGAGGTCTCGGACTAATGCGACCGCGATGCCAATTACAGCTTGGGCGTCAAGGTCGGGAAAGGTCCGCAGGAGCTTCATAGGGCTGATATCTATGGTTTTAGCATGGGCAAACACCACGCGTTTTAAGTCCAGCGCACCTCTTGCTGTCCATAACTTCTTCTCGCATGAGAAGGAGTTGTGCGATCACGCACAAGACATTAAGATGTACACCAAAGGCAAGGAGGAAATCCCATAATTGCAGGACCTGTGGCAGAGGGGGTGTACAGGCGCACAGAGTGAGGACAGCTGAAGAATTAACCCTGCTAATTAACCCTTGCGGGTAGGCATTGAATCGTGGAATGCACACACATGGGAAAGCATATATTTCAGCGGACAGGTTCTTGGATCGTAGATGCGCAAAAAGATCTGGGTCAACGATTTTGAGGCACCGATCAAGGAGCTCAGCACGAAACGTCAGGCCAAGGTAACTTTCGGCTGTAGATCCGCATACCTTGAGACCGCGATGAACACCTTCAAGTGTAGGCTGAACATAGCTCGGACACATCACCTCTATGAAGCTCGAGAAGCAATAAAATGCTTCCAGCTCGGATGGCATGGTGTAGAGGAAAGGGGCAGCCAAGACATTCATGCCTTGGACATAGGTAAAACCAGGGGAAGGTGCGTCCTCGACGTCTGCACATCAAATTGAAATGAAGTTATAGGTCCCCCAAAATATTCTTACCAGTGTTCCTCCATACGAATGCATCCAAGAGTCGCACTAACATGTCTTCACGAACCTTTTCCTTAAACAAACGATCGGTCGCTAGCGTTCTGCGCAAAAAGCGAGTCAGAGGAGACTATTCGCACGAGGAAATAGCCCACCTGAAGGTATCGTTGCGTATTTTCTCGCGGACATGGCATGGCCCTCGAGCAACGTATCGCAGATAGGCGTCTGCGGAAAGATCGTCCACGCGCAAAAGTAGCTTCCACAGCCTTGGGCGTATCGTTGGGTCCTATAAGTATAGCAGTGGGAATCGAGCCCATTTCGACGTTGAAATAAACCAGTGCATACGACTTCCGATGGTATGCCATTGACAAGGATCAGCCTTCGGAGTTTTTTCAGAGCTTCCTCAGCATCCTCGGGTGTTCTTATACGCGAGGAAGAGCCTTGTTTTTGATTGAGCAATTTGTTGAATTGATGAGCCTTAGAAGTTGTCGATGGAGAGGCCGAGGTGCTCATGAAAACGCGGGTGCGGGTCAGCTAATGTAAACAACAACAAAACGTCCCCTCGTCCCTAAACGCAACAAGGGGCGTCGGGAGGTTTCTACCTTATGGAAATGGACCTGCGGACGTCGGGAGCCCTCAGCCGGGCGCACTTTGCTCTCGTTCAACAAGCTGAGAATGCGTCTTCTCCTCAAGCCATTGACGCTATAATTCGAAAAGAGATTTCTACAATCCGCGGAAAGCTTCACGATTCCAATACGCCTTCAGTGTGTCTATCGCGTGTCATGTTCTGAATTAGGATGCTAAACTACTCTCAAGCATCAAGCAGCTGAATGTCTGATCTTGTTGCTCTACTGCCAGTTCATGGCACCGTATTCGATCAAGTCAAGAATCATGTTCGCACTTGTCCATGCTGTGAAACTCGCCGAAGGCGGCGAGACGCTTTCTCATCGACAAATAGGTCAGCATCCCGCGAATACTTTCGAGGGCCTATTAATTTACCAGCGACCCACAGCGTATCAGTATTGTATCCAAAATTTATCACCAAATCATGAACTCCACTTGATGCTCGTAAACACCGTTCGCAAAGTGTGACTGTTCGACTGCAACCTTTTTGAGTCACTGACTCCTAGAAGGATTTGTACAGTCCATCCAGATCAACAATCGCCACGGCGCTCAATTATGTCGCGCAATCACCTAGCTCTGACATAATACCTGCTATTATGGAACGTCTTCATGAGCTTTTGTCGCACAAGAGGTACCATTTGTGACCTACTGCCTCTATATCTTCCAAATAACACGGTTGTTTTGTAGTCACGACCTTCGGCGAAGAACGCTGTTCACAATTCGGGCATTGGCTTCTCTTGAACCCACCCTTGTACAATCACTAGAAGCCAGTATATTGAGACGGGCTGGCGGGGCAGATCCAGCATTGTCTGTAATCGCCATTGACATATTGGCCACACACTGCCCTGTAAGTGACCTTGAGACTGATCGAAGCTTGCACCGTTGACATGGCGCATAGGAGAGGCATCGACCCGCCATCGTGGACCTTGTCCTGAGGCATTTAAATAATCGGGATGCGCCTTTCTCCAGAGCAACAATTACCCTCCTGAATGTTTTAGTCGAGGTGCTGAAACCCAACAAAGATGACGAGTAAGTTGTCGAGGCTTGTCTCGAGCTCTCGTTTCTCTGAATTCATGGGATAGCATCTTGGATCGTATTATTAATTCTTTAATCTCTTTGTTGACTCGTCTCCGACCTCAAAAGAACTTAGATGGAGGTGATATGCCCGACCATCAACGGCATCCGCGATACTAACACATCCGCCTATAGCCATATTATTGACTATCTTCACAGTGCTTGCGCGAATCCCCGTCGAGACTATCTTATCTCGGGTTGCGGTTACGCCATCGGCGAGCCCGCTTGTTTATTTGCGCCCGCTTCTTGCCAGCACCAATACCGACCCTAATGTCCGCTGCTTAACAATGAAGTGCCTGCTCCACCTGTCACCCAAGCTTTGGACAGGGATATCCGCGCAATCTGAAATCCACGCTGCAACCAAGAAAGCCTTAATGATTGAGGAACACGAAGTAGCCAATATCATGGGTTTTCTGGAATCTGACGATCCTACGCTCCGCGCACTGGTAAGCATGCCAACTGGCTTCGGCGTGTCGAGAAGTCCGCGCTCACGGACAGCTGGTGCGCAGACATATAAAGTTTTGAACTCCGTTGACCCTACCATTCTGGAAATGTATCGAGACCGCTTAACTTCGTCTCTCTCCGCACCTCCAAAGCGCCCACCCTCACACGCGTCATCGAGATCTGGCTCTGCTTCAACAAAAGAAACCGCGCCCACAGAATCCAATCATAATATCCTCCGAATCATGGAACTCCTCGAGGTTCTTGCTACAAATGGCGCTCGCTACGCCGCAGGGGTGGGACAGCTCCTCTTATTGGCTGAAACATCACACGCGTCTCCGCCAGGTACTCCAAGTGTCTCAGGATCGGCAGGACAGGGCCATCGCGTATATGAGGCGGTGATCGAGAAAACGCTATCATACCTGGATTCTGGCGAGTGAACGACCTGACATTGGAGACGGGAGATTTTCTGACCTATGGCACAGCGGGCGCTGGGGATCAAGGGCTTTTTATTGAACATTTCCTTCAAGGACCCTCGAAAATAGACGAAACACAACTTGGCGTACGAACTTCGAATCTGGCAGTCACCCGCAACGCTTTTTTTGCGCGAAGCGATTATGGACCCACCGGATTGACTATCCTCGCCGCAGCCGCTTGCGCGTACGGCGAACTCGCGAAAACCCCTTGCGAAGAAATCATTTTGCAGCTCAATGGGCATTTGGGTTCAGCGCCAAGTTGGTCCTTTCACACATGTGCTCGAATAATACTCATCTCGTCGCTAGTTGCAGTCCAAGAAGCTCTGTTACTTGCCATGCTCAGGATATCCGTGACATGTTCAGGAGGAGTCCCTGACGAGGTTGTTCAGAACGTCAAGGCACTTAGTCTAGTGTCTGGTCGCCACATTAAATTGGTCCGA
>Ga0307508_10003670_pt1 | contig 15380 bp, 26 predicted proteins | sample 9_EM_MG_FD_203089 | JGI IMG/M metagenome (GOLD analysis project Ga0307508, IMG submission 203089) | Populus trichocarpa ectomycorrhiza microbial communities from riparian zone in the Pacific Northwest, United States - 9_EM | ecosystem: Host-associated > Plants > Roots > Unclassified | place...
TCTTCATGGAGTGATTCACCGCCGCTTGGCCGGGCCATCAAGCCCAAGCGATGTGGCTCGATGCTTTTGACCCAGTGAATGGTTGTTTCAAACACGCAAGTGCGGCCTAACGTTTGACTTAAGCGGCCTGCCGAAGGCAGGTCCGCTTGAAGGAACGGTTAGGCGGCATTGGTGATCTTGGCTCCGCGGGCCAGAGAGCCGCTGGACAAGACATCTGCGCGAAGCCCAGCTTTGTGAAGAAGCCGCTTCACGACGTGTGCTGCCGACAGTTCAGGCGAGGCCAGGGACTTACCGATACCGAGACACGGTTCGCAAAGCTCAACCCCGCGAAGCCTGATGTCTCCGATCATGAACTCCCGTCCCACCAAGTCATTTGGTCTTACGCCTCTGGTGACGATATTTCGATTGGAGACTGAGAGATCGGGAGCGCGTTGATATTCGGAGGTGAAGGATTCGACCTCCTCCGCCTCGATCAGCGTGATGTTCTGGCCGGGCTCATCGTGACGATCGAAGTACCTGTCGCCTTTGATTCCGGCGCCGGCCACGACCTCTACGAACTCGCGTTCGGTTTGAGGTCCGACTGGCGATTGCCGTATGAAGATGCGCTCCATCGTCATTGGTCTTCTCCTGAGCTTGGATCGTAGCGGACTTGACGCCTAACGTTTGAGATGAGAGGCTGCCGAAGGCTGTCCTCTCGATTGAAGGGTTGTACGTCTGGTGGAGAAAAGCCGCAGATGTGCGCCACGCAGATTTTCCCGAAGTGGAGCGGCTTTTAAAGGTTTGTAGGCGATGTGCGAGGCTGCTCAGTGCTGAGGGCCAGTCTCGCCGTCCCTTACTTGCTTCGATGCCTCGGACACTTGCGCGAATTGAGTTATCTGCTGAATTGCTTCAAGCAAACCCAATACTCGAAAATCGTCTGAGGTTGTTGCTGGCTTATTCATCAGCGGTCCACGCTGGTTTGCAACAGCCCCAAGGCCGCTGATGATGGAGCCCTTTTCCGGGTGTCTGGCAGTTAGCTCCGCCACGACATACAGCAGACCATCGTGCCTTGCAGCCTGCCGAACCATTGCTCCGCGGTGAATTTTTCGGACATGGTATTTGTGCCTGCTCGTGCGCTGGCTGGTGAACTATGACGTACAACGTTTGACTTAAGCGGCCTGCCGAAGGCAGGTCCGCTTGAAGGAATGGTTAGGCAGATGTGTGAGGGAGCTCCGTTGCTTTTGCCCACACCGTATTGAAGAGAGACTCCAGCGTTCTGTTGTAGACAGCTATGGAATGGAGACCAACTGCCGACTCAATTTGATCCGTCTTGCCGAAGTCAGAACTAGAGACCCAGACGGTTTCTGGTGCCACGAGTACAACTTTGGCATTGGTTTCTGGATGCAGCGCAATTCGCAGCAGTGGAAAGCGGGACTTGAGCTGCTTGGCTTCGAGCAGCGCTCGAGTGTTCGCAATGATGAACATGTCTCTGGGACGCTTGCCTACGATCTGAGAGATGTACTCAAGATCAGGAAGTGCTCCGGTCATTATGCAAACACGTCCGGCGATGCGCCCCAATTGAGACAGTCGGGTATTCCATGTACTTGCACAGATAGACATCTTCGCGTCTTCACACGAGAACGCGAAACCGCCACTGTCGTCGCTGAATGCCATTTCTTCGTGCCTTTCAATGGACGATCGTGAGTGATCAATCTGCCTAACGTTTGACTTAAGCGGACCGCCGTAGGCGGGTCCGCTTGAAGGAATGGTTAGGCGTCGGTGTCTGCTGGCGCATACGTGGAGCGAATTTCACGACTGAAACCGATGGGAAGGAAGCATAGGGCAGAGCTATTTGCTCCAAACTCGAAGAAGCAGTTTCACCAGCGCGCGTTGAATTTTGGCCGCAGCTAAGAACTCGTTGACAAGTACATGGCGTAGCCTGCTCCAAAGATGAGTTCTCCACATGGCAGAGACCGCTTCCGACTCGATCGCGCCTTCCAACCTGAGCTCAGCATAGCTCTCGGCAAATGTGTGCTCGTCGAACGGCTTGCCTTCTCGCAACTTCAGTGCAAAATTCATTGCCAACGCCACGTCTGGATTGGAAGTGTTTCGCGACAGATCGTGGATTGTCATTTCGACGCCTAACGTTTGACTTAAGCGGCTGGCCGAAGGCCAGTCCGCTTGAAGGAAGGGTTAGGCGTTACTTGAAACCACTGTGGTGACTGGCTTCCCCGTCTCGACGTCTTCGATCCAGACGGATGATTTTTCTTTCCTGAGCTCACCCTTAACGATGTACTTTCCGTCTGGCCTCGGCGTGAAGTCGACGACACCTTTTACCGAAAAGAAGGTGCCTGCCATCTGGCTCGCGATAGCCGCAATGGGGGCGCCCGTCGCGTGACTGGCCTCCAGGGTCACCTTCATCGGAACGGCCTTCACCTTACGCTCCGGGAATACCGCAGTGAGACTTGCGCCCCGGCCGCGACTCGCCGCTTCGCTTGCTCGGAAGGCGTTCATGATGGGACTTCCGTCAATCTCTTTGGCCGCAAACACCTGAGCCTTGGTACCGTCTTCTGCGAATCCGGAGTCTTGTAGCGTCGCGGTCGGCCCCGTGTACTCCTTTGGAACTGGTTGGTAAGTCGAACAGCCAGTAAGGAGAAGAGCGCAGGAGGCAACAAACGTGGGGAGAGATAACTTCATGGATTTAGTTGGAGCGAGGGAGGTTGGAGAATGATAGTTGTGACGCCTAACGTTTGACTTAAGCGGCCTGCCGAAGGCAGGTCCGCTTGAAGGAAGGGTTAGGCGTCGCACGATGACAGGCGATCTCTGACCTCAGGCACCACTTCCTGTAGCTCAATCCCGTGCTCCGTATTGACTGCGAGACAACTGCTGGGGAACAGCGGACCGAGCAGTTCCTGTTCTTGGAGCATAGCAAGCAAAGCGGAATAGGACCACCGATCGTCGCAGTGGCCAAGATGACGCTTGCGTTCGAGGAACCGCCTGGCGGCTGTGGTCGGCTTGCTCATGCAGTGCACCTCAATGACCTTCGAGCGGTTCGACAGCCATGAAGTGGCGGTTCCAGAGTTTCGCGGTGATGCGGGATGCTTCCACCATGAACTCAGAACGGCAGCGTCTGAAGCCTCGGCGGCCTTCCGGAATAGATCATCTGCTTTGACACTCAACGCTTTGCGTGTGATCGGATCCGCCCAGCCTTCGCTGCTGAACAAAGCTTCGAGGTAGAAGTCTTTGTCGAAGTGAGGAAGCGAGAGCGCTTGAGCCAAGGCCGCGGCAACCGTCGTCTTCCCCGCTGCAGGTAGGCCTGAGACAACTACGAATGTGCGCATTTGCGACGCCTAACGTTTGACTTAAGCGGACTGCCGTAGGCAGGTCCGCTTGAAGGAAGGGTTAGGCGTCGCCTCACCTGCGAGTTGGCACACTCTCATTTCTTGCAATCTGAGTTCATCACGACCGAACCGTCTTTGCATTCAGTAATGATTGGCTCGACCTTCCTCGCGGGGCGATCGGTGGCGGAACCTGCCGCGGTTTGCTCATTCGTGCCGGTTGGTGCTGGTGGAGCCTGCGTGTAGACCAGCTTCTTACTACCTCGATTACAAGTGCCAACGATCTTGCCCGGCGCCGAGGCAGCGGTGTCGACGATCGTCACCGCGAATTGGGAGGTGCCTGTGCTGCGAATTCTCGACTCGACTTCCGCGCGTAGGTCTTCGCAGCTCACAGCGAGGCATGGCAACGCATGGAGCAGCGTTGCGAAGGTGGCGACCCGGCGAAACGAGAGGATGAGCATGGTTTCGCTATTGTGCTCGACGAGCCTTGGCGCGGGTGTTCTCGACGCCTAACGTTTGACTTAAGCGGCCTGCCGTAGGCAGGTCCGCTTGAAGGAAGGGTTAGGCATCACTTCAGAAGTTCGCGAGTAGAAACTGCTCGGTAAATCCAATGACACTACCAACGTCTTGAGGTGTCAGTTTCGTCCAATCCGCGTGCATCGCGTAGTTCCTAATCTTTGGCATAGCCGAAAGCAGACCTTTCTGAGCTCCGCCAATGAGACCCTTGGACTTGAGCCCGCTGACCACTTCGTCCATGGACTTCCCCTCGACGTCAAGCCTGTTCGCATGCGCAAACCGCTTCAAAGCGTCGTCAAGCGCAGCACAAGCCAGTACCGCGGCAACTTCGTGCCTGCCTTCAGCGAGTGCGGCCTTCGCCAAACTCAAGAAGTCGCCAAAGACTTCTCCGGCAACTTGAGCTTCAACTCGGAAAACATAGTCCCCATCGACATCGTTCTTTGCTCCTGTGAAGGCGCCCCTACAGGCGTTGAGCTGACTCAGGGTCACGTAGCCGTTCGTTGCAATCTTGACAATCGCTTCAAGGCGGATGGTATGGGGAGATTCCTTGCCAAAGGCAGCCTCCACGATGTTCAGCGCGCTGGACGCCCATGCGTGAAACTCCGGCGCGTCCGTCCATGGATCTTCGCGGTCGCCCTTCATGGGAATTCGCGCAGCATCCGCTGCAAGTTGCTCAAATCGAGCTTTGATTGCTTCAGAGACCTTAGTCATTTGGATGCCTTGTGATGCCTAACGTTTGACTTAAGCGGCGTGCCGAAGGCACGTCCGCTTGAAGGAATGGTTAGGCGTCTGGTGCCGTAGCAAGACTCGACCTGCAGTTGCCAAAATGGGACGCGACTGCATGAAACCGGCACCTGGACTCTTAGTGACTTTCATTGTGCACGATGGCGCGCGGTAAATGACGGAAGGACCACGGATCGTTATTGAGGTCCGCCTCTGACGACGACTGCTCACGCCTCGACCCACACCGGCTCACCCGGGTGGTGTTCTTTGATGGTTTCCACTGCACCCGAGATGACCTCCGACTCATGTGGTTCTATCGTGTAGTTGAAGTCAGAGACATCGCCACCGGCTGCCCGTAGCGCCGCGAGTTCTTCAGTCGAGAGCACTCCGGCCGCGACCCAAAGTGGTCCGAGGGTGACGCCTCCAACGGCGCTGTAGCTTTCGTAGCCTTGACGAGTGATCGCGAGAAAGACCATGAGACGCCTAACGTTTGACTTAAGCGGCGTGCCGAAGGCACGTCCGCTTGAAGGAATGGTTAGGCGCCAACGGCTTCACAGCGAACGGATCTGTAGATGAGATGGCGGATTAGGCCCAGGAGTTTGCATTCTTGGGAAATCCTGGGCGCTGGATACGAACCACACAGAATCGTTGCCCGGTCGGGGCTTGCATTACCACCCAACGCTCCAAGCGGTTAACCGCCCTAGCACCCAACTCTTCTAAGCGAGCTACTTCAGCGGGGATGTCATCGGTTTCAATGTCTATGTGAACCCGGCTCTCATGGTCAACGCGCTGAATTTGCACGATAGGCTCGTCTGGTGATGTCGCCAACATGCGGTAGTTGCCGCGAGTACCTGGGTGATCACGGTCGACGACGCGACCCAATGCATCAGCCCAGAAGCTAGCGGCCTGATCAATATTAGGTGTGTTGCAGTCGATCAGCAGTGCACAGAGTCTGGAATGATGCATGGCTCTTCTCCCAAGCTTAGATATCGATCAATACTAAAACGAAGTGGGCAGTCAGCCCCAATTTTCGCTCAAGCATTGTGAGTATGAGTTGCACCGAGTTCACCAAATGCTCCATTGGCGCCTAACGTTTGACTTAAGCGGCGCGCCGAAGGCACGTCCGCTTGAAGGAATGGTTAGGCGGCTGATAAGAACCGACGCGCTCATTCTTCGATGACGGGACACGCACGGATGAACGCCGACCTCGCATGCTCAAGGAGCGGCAGACGCGCTGCGCAGCTAAAGCAAAGGGACTACTGCAGAACCGTTCGAGCATGCTCAATTGTGGCCTCAAACGCTACGAGGCTGGAAGCGACATGAAGTGCTCAAAGGCCGGAACTTGAAAGACCAGAACTTCGTGATTGGAGCTCGCAATCTCGCCGGCGCGAAGCGTTCATACCGCTTGCCATGGCGCTCGGCCGAGAAGGTGCGTTGGTGACTGAAATGCTTCACGCGCGAGCTTTGTAAGGCAAGGGACTCCGAGAACACGCGATAGACCGGACTTTCAGCGATGATCGAGTGCGACGAGACCATAGACGCCTAACGTTTGACTTAAGCGGCGTGCCGTAGGCACGTCCGCTTGAAGGAAGGGTTAGGCGTCGCCGCGTAGCGCGGAATGAATGAACTCTGCTTTTGCACTCGTGTACGCCTCTCTGTCCGTGGCATGCTTCGCGGCGAGTTGATACTTCAGCGCAGCATAGCGCGCCGCGAACGGAGGACTGGATCGAAGTGCATCGCGAAAGCCAAGATGCTCTCGCCAGACAATGCTGTCGTGAACCACCACATGGAGATGGTGCGTACGATGCCCATCGGCCCAGCGCATGAACCACATGCGGTCAACCAAGGTTTCATTGAACTCGGCTGACGTGGCGTAGCCCGATGTGCAAATGCGCTCAGCGAAGGACTTCGCTCGAGCCAATGATTCGACGCCGGCGAGAAGATCAATGACTGGTTTCGCGGGCATGCCTGCTACGGCTGTACTTCCGATGTGCTCGATTTCTAGGAACGCACCTGCCAGTAGAGATGTGAGACGCTGTCGCTCAGCCGCGAACTCGCTTGGCCACGAGGGGTCGTAGGGGTGCAGCTTCACATTCTCGTGAATGGCGGCGAGGAGGGATTCTTCCTCGGTCATGGCTGGAGATTCGAACGACGCCTAACGTTTGACTTAAGCGGACCGCCGTAGGCGGGTCCGCTTGAAGGAAGGGTTAGGCGTCACGTTGGTTCGAACCGCCTGCGCGGGGAAGGCACTGCGACGCTGGCGTGCGTCCGTGCTCCAACTGCTGATCGGGAGCGACAAGCCGTGAGCAAGGCTTGCACCTCATCGTCAGGACGCACAGACAGCTTGCGGTACTCTGAACAGTCGCCCTTGCGCGTGAGTAGCCGATGGTTGATCAACTCTCGCCGCAGCGTCACGTGATCACCAAAGCCATTGGAAGCTCTCAGGATGGCATTGACCTCCCGCTCCGTGTATACCCGCTTGCCGTCGAAGCGCGTCCACAACACCCACATTGCCATTCGTTGTACCGTGAACTTCGCAGGCCATCGGACGAGGCGTCCGTCGGCATCAAACTGTAGCAACGTGCGGCGCGCGTTGTCGGACAGCGGCAGTGCAGCACGCGGAGGTGGTGACTCCGGCGGGGCTGCCTTCAGCGCTTGCAGGTTGCGATAGCCGGCGGCGCGGGCGATCATGTTTTGAAGTTCAACGTGCCCAGGTATTTCGGGCGCTATGGCCTGGTGCGCGATCAGAGCGCGGCTAAGGCTGCGGGCAAACGACGAAAGGTCTTGCACGACCAATGGTGTAGCTTCTCGGGCCATGGTAAAGGCTCCTCGGTGTGGGCAGTTGCTTGGGACGCACCGTGCACCAACACGATACCGGAGGCCGCCGACTTGCCGGGCCCAAGCCACTGCCACGAAGACTGCACATGGCTGCTCAGGGGAACCGAAAGAAGCGGCAGGTTTAGCTCGCGATACAACCGCGCGGCGACGCCTGGGTGAACTGCCGACCAGATGCGCAGTATATCGATATCGAGCTGGCACTCCGGGGGCACCGAGACGCCTAACGTTTGACTTAAGCGGCGTGCCGTAGGCACGTCCGCTTGAAGGAAGGGTTAGCCGTCGGGTGATTGACGCTCATGCACTGCCTTTGTTTCGCTCGCCGCGACTACGCGTGCCAGCCTGCAGCGACACCATTTTGCGCCACGACCACGAACGACGTGAACTCGCGATTGGTGATTCGGATTTGGCCTTCGCCGATGTGCGAGTAGGCAAACGCTGCGGCTTCACTTGCTGGCAACAGAGCGCCCAGCTTTCGATGAACTTCAATGAGAACTTCCGCTTCACCAATATGCGCATCGAGGACCTCCTGAAGCAACGCTTCACTCGGGCTGCTCGTGCTTACGATGTTCTTCCACTCACGCTCCGCTGCCGAGAAAGGCGGGAAGCGTTGACGCATGAGTTCGTGAATGCGACGGGGGTTCATGAGACGGCTAACGTTTGACTTAAGCGGCATGCCGTAGGCATGTCCGCTTGAAGGAAGGGTTAGGCGTCACTCTGCCGCCTGCGCCAGCTTTGGATGAGAAGCAAGAGAGCGCCCGCAGTAATTGCAACATCCGCGACATTGAAGATGCCCGTTCGAATAGGGCCGGCGCCCAGATTGATGAAGTCTACGACGTAGCCATCATTGACGAACCGATCAATCAGATTGCTTGCACCGCCAGCAAGAACGAGGGCGAGTGCAAAGATGAATGGCGCTCGGCCAGCCCTGACAAACAGCGCATATGCGAGCAAGGCCAGCAACATCGCGCTCACTCCCACATGGAGTGTTGCAAGACGCCAGGCCTTTGGTGCGGACGCTCCCAGACTGAGGAACGTGCCTTCGTTGTGTGTGACCTGCAAACGCACAGTGTCTGAAAGCAGAGACAGCGGCTGGACTCGAGGCAGCTTGGCCTCAGCGTACATCTTCGTGGATTGATCGCAACCCACGCAGGCCATGAGTACAAACAGGATGAGGAGCAGACGTTTGACGATAGACACGATGGACTCCCTTGACGCCTAACGTTTGACTTAAGCGGACCGCCGAAGGCGGGTCCGCTTGAAGGAAGGGTTAGGCCGCGCTCCTGGAGAGGCAGCTTCACCGTGTGTTTGGATGGCGAAGCATACCAACGCCGGGAACGCAAGCTGCCCGACTGACACTCGAATTGAAGCTGTGGATGGAGAACGCGAGAAAGGCGAGGCTCTCCCGACCTTGCGGCAATGAAGCTGACTTGTAGTTTGGTTCTTCGATCGAGAGCGTGCGGACGCTTGGATAGGCAGGATCTGCGCACTCTCTTGCGAGATGATGCAACCGTGCGCTGGCCGCCGAAGGACGGGCAGCCCGCACCGACCTCGGCTTGCGACCTCGACCGGACGTACCAACCTCGAAGCGTCTGCGACAACTGGTATTTCGCGCGCGAGTGCGTACAGCGCAACGAACAGCGGATGTGCCTTCATGATGAAGCCTGAAGCGCGGCCTAACGTTTGACTTAAGCGGCGTGCCGAAGGCACGTCCGCTTGAAGGAAGGGTTAGGCGGCATTTGGCCAGCCCGCCTCGATGCGTTCAAGAACAGTACCGCTTGCAAAGAAACCTCCGTCCCAAAGCTCGAACTTCACGCCCGGTTTGACTGCCGAGGTATAGAGCTCTGGCGCAATAACTACGCATTGAACGATGACCGACTCGCCACTTCGAAATGTGCCGGGTTCTCGGACCCGCATTCCCACCGTATTCAGACCTTCAACGCCTTCCATTTGAAGCGGTACGCGCCGATGCAGGTTCTCATCAAACATGAACCAATTCCGACGCTCCGCCCCGTGCTCGCGGAAGTGAAACTTCAGTTCTGCCGTGAATTGTGGAGTGGGGATCATATGACCAAGAGGAAGATCAAACTGAGGTTTCGATTGACGAGGAAGAGGTACGACGATGAATCTCGATCCACGAGTTGATGACGCCTAACGTTTGACTTAAGCGGCTGGCCATAGGCCAGTCCGCTTGAAGGAAGGGTTAGCCGTCACTGCCTTGAGCACCGCCGAGCGGCTTTTGCATGAAGAACCGCGCGAAGCCCTTGGGGTAGTTCTCGAGCTGGCCGAAACAGGTGTAGCCGAGGCGTTCATAGAACGATCTTGCCTGAAACTCAAACGTATCCAGCCATACCGCCGAGCAACCACGGCTTGAAGCCTCGGCCTCAGCAAGCGACATCAACTCGCGGCCGACGCCTTGGCCTCGCAGAGCCTGTGGCACAACAAGAAGTTGAATGAATAGCCAGTCATAGCTCGATCCTCCCCATAGGCCACCGATGATCGAGTCTTTCTCGTCACGAAGCTCGATGGCGAGCCCGCGATACTCGTTCGGCCCGGTCTGCGATTGGTTGTATTCGCGTAACGGAGCCAGGATCGCTTGGCGTGTTTCCTCGGCCGTCGTGTCTGAGAGATGCACGCTGTACTTCATGCGGCAGATGGAGGCGTTTCGAGAGTGCGTTTGGTGACGGCTAACGTTTAACTTAAGCGGACCGCCGTAGGCGGGTCCGCTTGAAGGAAGGGTTAGGCGTCGCGTATTGAAAATACCCATCGAGCGCCGGCAACTCAAGACTCACGACAAGGGAGTTTCTTGCGCATTTGCTCAGTGGTTCGAGTTCCATTGTTACTTCTCTCAGTAGCCGCCGTCGAATGATCCGTCGAAACGACGACGCTCGGCTTCTGACGCCTCCCGTTCCGCGGCCTCGCGCACAAGCTGCTGTCTGATCTTCTCGTTGCTCTCATGCTCGGCTTCAATAGACTTCAGTTCTTCTGACGTGTAGCGAAGCTCGTTTGGAAGGGCCGCGGAGCAGGATTCGCACTTGGCAACTCTGCGATTGAACACCGGAAAGCCACAGCTTGGGCATCGAAAACGGGTATCGGAATTCATTCTTGATGACTCTCGTGTCGGCAATGCGAGACTGCGACGCCTAACGTTTGACTTAAGCGGCGTGCCGAAGGCACGTCCGCTTGAAGGAAGGGTTGGGCGTCACCGTTGTTGAGCAGTACGGTGCTCGGTTCCGGCGCCGCGCGTGACGTGAAGCATGCGACTCGGCGCGGCAACCTTGGCCGTGTGCCAGATGCCACGCGGGACAACGACTGCGCCACTGCCTTTCAGCGCCACCTTTTTCAGGCCTTCTGGCTGCTCGAGAAGCATTTCCACCGAGCCGGATAGCAGATATACAAACTCATCTGCATTGGGGTGCATTTCCCAGTTCGGCCAATCGGTCTCGAACGCGAATTCTGAAACAAGCCAACCATTGCCGTAGCGCTCCATCTCTGCCTCCGGCATGCTCCAAAATTCTTCTCCACCTGGAACTTCAGTTGCTACACCGTCTTCTGCGAGATGGACGTAGGTGCGCTGTGGATTCAGTGACATAGAGATTGCCTCGCGATCTGCATGTGTGACGCCCAACGTTTGACTTAAGCGGCCTGCCGTAGGCAGGTCCGCTTGAAGGAAGGGTTAGGCCTCGCTGCAGTGGAGCGCATGACCTTCAACTTCATAGCGATACGGCGGCTGCGTACACCAAAGCGAGTGTTGCGATAAGCGAGAGCCATGCGCCTGCGATGTTTGCGAACAGCACGATATTTTCAGGCATTGTTTTACCCCGAGTTAGGCCTCTGTGCCCAGTGATTGCGGCCAGCGGCATGGAGACGCAGAAGAGGTATGACGAGACGATGAGGCACCCAGCGATGACCCATAAGACGGCCGGGGAAACCGAGAATGACGGCAGTAGAGCCGCAACTGAGAACATCAGGATTGCCGCAATAGGAAGACTCTGATGAGCGATGCGCCAAGAGTTGACGATGTGGGCGGGTGCGCCTCTGTTGATTGCCTTGCCATATGGGGCACCGAGCAGCAGCCCGAAGAGCAGCACGAGAGTGCCGTGGAAGACAAGGTGTTTGGCGGAGGTGATCATAGAGGGTGGAATTTGCGAGGCCTAACGTTTGACTTAAGCGGACCGCCGTAGGCGGGTCCGCTTGAAGGAAGGGTTAGGCGTCGGGTTTGAAGGCATGCGATTCCAGCTGCACCGATTTGCTACTTGGACGGCAGGTGTTGAGCCGCCTGGGCGGCTCGTTGGACGTACTGCTGGTACGCCGGGATCGCGATCGCCGCCAGAATGCCGAACAGCACGCCCACGCCGAAGAGGCCGAATGCCGCGATCTTGACGCCAATGGTGTTCGGTGGCGGCGGCGCACCGTGATCGTTCGCACCTGGGCTACCGGCTTTGAAGAGCCAGATCAGACCCACCAGCGGGATAAGGGCAAGTACTGACATCCAACCGGACCAGCCCATGTCGTGCGAACGCCGGATCGTGACCAGCAAGACGAACGCGAGGTACGGGACCAACAGCACCCAGACGACAACGCCGATCGCGTGGGCGCCAGCGCCTGAAATACCTGCCGCCACGCCAATGGCGGCGGTCAATAGCACATAGACAAGGTAAGCCACCGCGCCATAGGCCATGAAACGAAGTCGACCCAAGCGGCCGCGCCACGCCCAAACCTTCATCTCCTGGAAGGCGCCGTCGTAACCGACGCCGACATCGGCGACCGTGGCTCGTGGTGGGGTGTATGGATTGCTGCTTGCCATGTTGGACCTCCCTGAGTGTTGTCGTGAAAGTTCTGGCCCCTGAGAGCCGAAGGCGATGGTAGCGGAGTCATGCTCCGTCGCAGGCACTGGTTCTGCGTTGGAGGGGCGGCGGCTGATGGCTGCGACGCCTAACGTTTGACTTAAGCGGCGTGCCGAAGGCACGTCCGCTTGAAGGAAGGGTTAGGCGTCGGCGTGGAGCGCACCGCGAGGGCCTGAGACGATCTACGCTCGGTGGTTCGGGCTCTCACTTGCTAGCTGCCTCAGAGGGTGGTGCCCACTTCAGAAAGCCTCGAACATTCATGGAGAAGAAGCCAAGATTCGCAAGGATCATTGCGTAGCTGTGTGCCCACAAACCGATCGCGGACCAGCAGAGATTTCCGGCCATCATGACCAGGAAGCCCATTCGACTCTTGTTTCCAAGCAGGTAGATAGCTGAGAACGTCAGGCACATTGCCAACCAATCAACTCCGAACTACTGCGACAAGTGATCTCCTCGCGTTGGAACCAATTCTTGCCATCATGCCAGTTGCGTCCTGGGCGCGCGGCGATTCTTGCTGTGCCTGAGATTGAGCCGCCGACGAGACTTGCGACGCCTAACGTTTGACTTAAGCGGACTGCCGAAGGCAGGTCCGCTTGAAGGAAGGGTTAGGCGTCACTGGCTCCGGTAGGGCCTTGCTGTGTATAGACGCCCGAGACTCAGACCGATGCCTGCGCTCCTTGCAATGAGAATGTGGCGGCGAGAGAGAGCTTGGCAAGGCTTCATTGGTGCCTACTTTACAGGGCGACGAAGCGTTTGGTTGAGCAAGGGAAGATGCAACTCGGTCAGACTCGTGTTTGACCTGAATTCTTCAATCTGACGCAGTTCAAGCAGATACCGCTCCCAGAAGGAATTCCATTTCTTCAGCTTCCGAGGAGCAGGCACGTGAAGCTTCCAATGCACCCTGATGCTCTCTTGACGACAAAGTGGACAAACGAACACCGAGGTGTTCTGGTCTTTCCGCTGGAGCTTTCTGCATTGAAGGCAGGCAAATGTGCGATTACTCATGACGCCTAACGTTTGACTTAAGCGGACCGCCGTAGGCGGGTCCGCTTGAAGGAATGGTTAGAGCGCTCGTGGGGTTGAAGCCGATTGGCAGCCACCATGCCGAACTCGTGCTCTTTGTGTTCTTCGAATTTGGTCTCGTGTTTCAAGTTGGGCTCGCTCGAACGAAGACTGATTCTGCTCTCAGCGGCAGACCTGCGTTCGAGAAGCGCTGCATCTTTGCTCTTGGCCATGTGCACAGACTTGGAACGGAGGCACGATGGTTGCCGAAGCGAGAAGGCCTCGCGCCACTACAGCCGAAGGATGCCAGAACTTTGAACAATGCGGCAGGCGAACGGCTACGCCCGTGTACTTGCCGCAAAGAAGCCGATGATCTTCTTGAACCATTTCTAATGGAAGAGGAAAGCGCTCTAACGTTTGACTTAAGCGGCGTGCCGAAGGCACGTCCGCTTGAAGGAAGGGTTAGGCGTCTGCTGGGAACCGACGCGTTCTTGCTTCGATGACGAGACGGGTGTTGGATGTGCGCTGACCTTGCGCGCCCAACGAACGGCAGACGTGCTGCGCAACTGAAGCAAAAAGACTGGTGCGGAACCGTACGGGCATGCTCGATTGTGGCTCCAAACGCTGCGAGACTGGAAGCCGCGTGAGGTGCTTCAAGATTGAAGCTTGAACGGCCAAACCTGCGTAACCGAAGCTTGCGGTCTCACTCGCCCGGCACGCCCAGGCCTGGATGCATAGCGCACCGACCTTGACCAGAGACTGCTGGCAGACCGAGGGCCGTACGCTGGCCGCCAGCGAGGCGGGACGGACAGCTCGCACCGACCGTGACCGGCAACGCGGCGACAAAGCAAGAGCAGCGTGCGAGTAGGCGAGCTTGGCAAAACGAGGTGCCGCCGCGAAAGCGCGGCAAGCCGAGCTTGGATTGACCACCGTGTACGACGAGGCCATAGACGCCTAACGTTTGACTTAAGCGGCGTGCCGAAGGCACGTCCGCTTGAAGGAAGGGTTAGCCGTCTCGGGCAATCGGCTCATTGAATTGACTCGGTGAGATGCTTTCGATTTGATGGCGCAGTGTAGGGCTCGGGCCAGAACTCTACTTGCTTCGTGATCTTTCCGTCGGCCACCGTGAAGAACGAGATGCATCGAGCTTCTTGCACTCCATCGGTAACGCTCACATCCGATACGGCCTCGGATTCGCTGCCAACGATGTGATTGATGCGGAATAGCCAAGGGCCATTGGCCGGGTACTCAGCATTCATCTGGGCGAAGCGTTCAGCCCCTCGAATGCGCTCATTCGTTTGTGGCCAGTCCAAGACGTAGCTTGAGGCGAGAACCGCTTGCACGGACTTGAATTCGTTGGACGCCATGAGACGCCAGAACTCGCGGACAACTTCAATGGCGGCGCTCATTGGCGTTCGAATTGAGGAATGACGGCTAACGTTTGACTTAAGCGGACCGCCGTAGGCGGGTCCGCTTGAAGGAAGGGTTAGGCATTTGTGGCGAGGCGCTTGCTGAGAACCACGCTACGGTAGACCTTACCAGGCCACTGAACCCAGCCGACGTGCTTGTAGCCAAGACGAGCATAAAGCTCGACGAGATGTGTGGCTTGTTCAGCCGTATCCATGGCGAGCTCAGCGAAACCGGACTCTTTTGCCCACAGCTCTGCGCGTTGAAGAAGCATGCGACCGATGCCTGCGCCTTGATGTTCTGGGTCGACTGCAAATTGGTGTACTGCTGCCACACCGGGGCGAGTGAAGTACTCGCACGCATTCTCTGCGTAGGTGGGCTGGGCGACGATTGTTCCGACGAGCTTGGAACTAGCTTCGACAACGAAGCAGTTGCCTCCGCGAATGCGCTTGGCCGTGACTTCTGGTGTTTGATCCACCGCGGTGTAGTTCAACCCCATGTTGCCAAGGCGTGCATATGCTCGATGGAGCAATGACGTGAGTTCGGCGATCGAATCGGACTCTTGAAATTGACGGATATGCAGCATGCCGAAATTATGAGAGGAATGCCTAACGTTTGACTTAAGCGGACCGCCGAAGGCGGGTCCGCTTAAAGGAAGGGTTAGGCCGCATTCGGGAATGTGCCACTGAATTTCTCGACCCATTCAACTTGCGCCAAGGTATCAGGCATTGCC
>Ga0307508_10003671_pt1 | contig 15379 bp, 13 predicted proteins | sample 9_EM_MG_FD_203089 | JGI IMG/M metagenome (GOLD analysis project Ga0307508, IMG submission 203089) | Populus trichocarpa ectomycorrhiza microbial communities from riparian zone in the Pacific Northwest, United States - 9_EM | ecosystem: Host-associated > Plants > Roots > Unclassified | place...
GGGGCTGGCCCACATCCACAAATCGAGGCCGTCGTCGCTGTTGTCGAAGAAGCGCGATCCGGTGATCACGTTGCCGGAGCCGGAGCCATGGGTGACCGCGATGCCGTCGGCCCTCTTGCCGCCGGTGGTGTCGTCGTGGTTGCCGTAGGAGTCCAGGTTCCGGACGAGGTTGTCGTCGGTGTCGTCGCCGCGGAGGGTGAACCCGGTGTCGCCGTTGCCGTGCGTCGTGAGGTTGTTGAAGACGCCGCGCGAACAGGAGGTGCAGACCAGGCCGCCGCCGGGGGCGTTGCGCAGTTCGAGGCCGGAGACGGTCCAGAAGTCGGCGCTGAGGGAGAGCAGGGAGGCGCCGCCGCTCAGCCGGGAGCCGTCGACCCTGACCTTCTCGCCCTGATACGGCCGCAGGTGGACGCGGTCTCCCTCGGTGCCGCTCACGGAGCTGCGCAGGGTCCGGTTCGGGTAGTACGTACCGCCGCGGACCTCGATGGTGGTGCCGGGCTTCGCCACCGCGAAGGCCTTCTCCAGCGTGCGGTACGGAGCTGCCAGCGTGCCCGTCTGGCCGTCGCTGCCGCCGGGAGCCACGTAGACGGCCGTCGGGACGGCGCTCGCGCCCTCGGGGGAGGCGGTCAGGTACACCCCGGCCACCGCCGATGCCACGATCACCGCGCTGCCGAGCGACAGCGTGCGGTCCTTGCGGCGGCGATGACGACCGCGGCTTCGCCTCACTCTCATGGCAACTCCTGTTCTGCGTCGAGAGAGCGGGCCGTGGGATCTGAACGACCTGCTCCATGGCGTAGTTGCCGCCGATCCAGATTAGGTTGCCGCCGTCTTGAGGATTCTCAGATTACGGAATCGCGAGCGTCCAGCGATAGACCATGACAACTCTTGATCATTCTGCGACCAGCATTGCCCGGCAGTCCAATTGAAGTTGACCCGGCGGTGGGGAGGGGAAGGAGAGGCCGGGCGGGGCCAGTTGACGCCCGGCCTCCCCGTTCAAGGGGCGTCGAGGCGTCAGAGGCGGCCCGCGCCCGCGTCCTTGCCGACGATGCCGGGCACCGCGCGCGGCGCGTCGACACGCGTGCGCAGCGTCGGGGTCCAGCCCGCGTCGCCGCCCAGCTGCTCATCGGGGACACCGGCGTTGTGGAGGGCGAGGAGGTCGGCCGTCCTGCCGCCGAGCTGGTTGTTCTTCGCGGTCAGCGCCGTGCCCTTCCACTTCTTGATGATCGTCGCGGGGTCGACGGAGGAGGGCACGGTGAACGCGTTCGCCTCCGCGTAGAGCTGGGACTCGACGCCGACGCCCCAGCTGTACGCGTAGCCGCTCGACGGCGCCACGAAGTGGTTGTTGTACGCGTCGACCTTGCCGAACCGCACCCGCGGCGCGCGCTCCACGATGTTCTTGAAGAGGTTGTGGTGGAGCGTGACGCGGAGCTTGCCGCGGTCCGTGGCGCCCGCGCTGTCGCTGTTGCCGATCATCAGCGTCTTGTCGTGGTCGGTGAAGGCGTTCCAGGAGGCGGTGACGAGGTCGGCGCCGCGCACCACGTCCAGCTCACCGTCGTGCTGCTGGTAGAGGCGGCCGAAGTAGCTGGGCTGGGCGCTGTCGGGGCGGCGGCCGTCGGTGAAGGTGTTGTGGTCGACCCAGACGTGGGTGGAGCCGTACACCACCAGGTTGTCGTACTCGGAGTTCCAGTTGCCGTCGTCGCCGTCGGTCGGGTCCCAGCCGGGGAAGCAGTCGAAGGCGTCCTCGAAGGTGAGGTTGCGGACGATGACGTTGTCCACGCCCTTGACCTGGAGGCTGACCCCCAGCAGCCGCGCGTTCCGGCCGACGCCGAGGAGGGTCGTGTTGGCGCCCACCTTCAGTTCGACGCGCTCGTACTGCCGGGCGGCGGACGCGGCACGGGCGTCCTCCTGGGGGCCGGACGGCGCGGCCTTGCCCCAGGTGGCGGGGTCGTACGCGGTCAGGTACGCGGCCGGGGAGTAGCCGTCGGTCGCGTAGTCGGCGCAGGACAGCGGCTTTCCGGCGTCGTCGGTGTTGGCGTCGATCGTTCCCTTGACGCGGATCAGCCTCGGGGTGGCGTCGCCGTCGCCGAGGGCCCGCGCCAGCTCGGCCCGGCTGGTGACCGTGAAGGTGTGCGCCGGGTCGGCCTTGGCGCCGCCGGTGGTGCCGCCGTCGGCGGAGGCCCAGCCGTCACCGGCCGGGAGGGCGGCCCCGGGGGCCTGGGGCGCCTGGGCGGCGGCCGACGGGCCCTGGGCCACGCCGAGGGCGAGTGCGGCGCAGCCGAGCACGGCGGCCACGCGGGCATGACGTCTGAACATGACGGCTCCTGTGAACGAAAGGTGAGAGGGAAGGGCGGCGCTACCAGGTGATCCAGCTGTCCGGGATCACGGCGTTCAGCCTCGGTACGTCGCGCGGCCGCAGCACCCGCCGGGCGGCCAGCTCCCGCGCGACGAGCCGGGCCACCTCGATCGCGCCGTGCGGCTGGAAGTGGGTGTTGTCCTGGACCCCGGCCGGGTAGTTGGGCGACTCCCCCGGCGCCTGCCAGTTGAAGTACTCCTTGGTGGCCTCGGGGCCGAGGCGCTGCCACAGCGCGATGCTGGACGCCTGTACGTCGAGCAGCGGCACCCCCTCGGCGCGGGCGAGGCGGCGTACGGCGTCGGGGTACGCGCCGTGGGTGGGCTGGGCGTTGCCCGCCGTGTCGAACTTGCGGCGCTCGACGGAGGTCAGCAGCACGGGGCGCGCGCCGCGCTCGCGCGCGCCGTCGAGGTAGAGCCGCAGATACTCCGGATACGTGGTCCGCGGATCGGTGCCGCGCGCCGGGTCCTCGGTCTTCTCGTCGTTGTGGCCGAACTGGACGAGGAGCAGGTCGCCGGGGCGGAGGGCGGCCAGGATGGGGGCGAGCCGCCCCTCGTCGTAGAAGCTCTTGGAGCTGCGGCCGTTGACGGCGTGGTTGGCGACCGTGAAGCGGTCGTCCGCCAGGAAGAACGGCAGGGCCATGCCCCAGCCGGTCTCGGGCGCGGCGGTGGGGCTCTTGGGCGCGGCGGTGGAGTCGCCCGCGAGGTAGACGGTGGTGCGGCGGCGAGGGGTGGCGGCTGCTGTGGTGGCGGCCGCGAGGGTGAGGGGCAGCGCGGCGAGGGACGCGGCCGCGTGTCTTCGGGTCAGGGACATGGCGGAGCGACTGCCTTTCGTCGGGGGGCGTACGGGGCGGCCACCGGTGCGGTGCGGCCGCCCCGTACGCCGGTACCGGGGCCGGACCGGGGCCGCTACTTGTGCTTCTTCCAGTCGGCCTGTGCCGTGTTCAGCTCCCCCGCGACCTTGTCGCAGAAGGCCTTGGCGGTCATCTGGCCGAGCAGCACCTTCTGGAAGCTGGGCTCGTTGTCGGCCTTGCTGATGTTGTTCCAGTCCGGGAGGTAGTACGGCAGCTGGACGACCTTCGTTTGCGGGTCGTTCAGCGACTCCAGCGCGGCCTTGGTCGGCGGGGCCTTGGCTATCCAGGCGTCGTCGGCGGCGCCGACGTTGGCGGGGATCGCGCCGACGTCCTCGTTCCAGAGGCTGTTCATCTCCGGGGAGGCCGCGAACTCGATGAACTTCCAGGCGGCCGCCTTGTTCTTGCTCGCCTTGAACAGACCGAGGCCGTCGACCGGGTTGGAGACGATCGTGCGGGCCGCGCCGTCCTTGGACGGCGGCAGCGGTATGCCCGCGATCTTGTCCTTGCCGAGCTGCTTCACGTGGTCGACGTAGGAGCCGAGGTTGTGCTGCAGCATGCCGATGTCGCCCTGGTCGAACTGGGCGACCATCTTGGCGAAGTCGTTGTTGAGGTCGGCGGAGGGTGTGACCTTCTTGAAGAGGGCGACGTACTTCTCCAGCGCCGCGATGTTCCTGGCGTCGTTCAGCGTCGTCTTGTCGCCGTCCCAGAACGAGGCGATCCCCGACTGCGCGTACATCATGTCCAGCGCCTGGGCGATCGAGCCCGCGCCGCCGCGCAGGGTGAAGCCGAACTTGTTCTTGCCCTTGTCGGTGAGCTTGTCGGCGGCCTTGTAGAAGGTGTCCCAGGTCGTCGGGGCGTCCAGACCGGCCGACTTGAAGAGATCGGTGCGGTACCAGAGGGTGCCCTGGTTGGCGGAGGTCGGGACGGAGAACAGCTCCTTCTCGTCACCGCCTGCCGCGCGGACGCTCTCCACCATGTTCTTGATCAGCTTGCCCTTGAGGGGGCTGTCCTCGACGCGGTCGGTGACCGGGTCCAGGGCGCCCTGCGCGGCGAGGTTCGCCAGGTACGCGGTGCCGACGCCGCCGACGTCGGGGAGGCTGTCGCCGCCGCTCTGGATGGCCGTGTCGTACTTCGACTGCACGTTCGTGATCGGGATCGGAACGTATGTGACCTTGATGCCCGGGTTCTTGGACTCGAACTCGGCGATGATCTTCTTCCAGACCTTCGTCCGGGGACCGCCGTTGTTGTCCCAGAACGTGATCGTGCCCTTGCCGGACCCCTCCTCCCCCGACGTCGAACCGTCGTCGCCGCAGGCGGTGGCGGTGAACGCGAGGCCGAGGACGACGGCGACGGCCGCGGCGGTGCGGGTGGCGCTGGCTCTGGCTCTGGCTCTGGCTCTGTTCATGAAGCGCATCTCCTGGTGTGGTGTTGGGAGGGGCGGGGTGGGGGACATCTGCGTCACTCCGGGGCGGGCGTCGCGTGGAAGTCGTCGAAGGCCGCGTGGCCCGCCGCGCCTCGGCCCGGTGGGGCGGTGGCGAACAGGCCCAGGAGGGCGCCCACCCAGCGCCAGGGGGTGGCGGCGAAGACCGGGCCCGACGGGCGGAAGCCGTCGCCGGTGTCGGCGGAGAGGCGGCAGCGGGCGCCGGGGGCGACCTCGATACGGAGGCGGGCCCGGGCTGCGGGGGCCGGGCGGGGGTGTTCCGCGTCGCGCTCGCGCTCGGTGGTGACGCTGGCGAAGCGGTGGACCAGGCGGACGCCGTCCGCCGCCCGCTCCAGGCCGATCCAGCCGAACGCGTCGCCCAGCACCGCCAGCCCGGCCTTGGCGCCCACGGCCTCGCTGTGCAGCGTCAGGTCGACCGTCGCCGTGAAGGACTCGGCGGGGAGGCGTTGCACCAGGACGTTCGGCAGCCCGCGCAAGTCGTCCGCCGCGTCATGGCGGTGGCAGGTGAGCCACAGGCCGGGGCCGTCGTGGGCGGTCGTCCAGTCCGCCGCCGGGTTGGCGGTCCAAGACCACTGGGGGCCGTATCGGCCATGAGGGAACGTGTCGTCCACGGCGGGGGCGCACAGCTCGGCGGCCGGACCCTTGGGCTTGCGGTACCAGGACACCGGCTCGCCGTCGTCGCCGACCACCGGCCAGCCCGCGTCGTCCCAGACCATCGGCTGCAGGTGCACCACGCGCCCGTACGCGCCGCGCTGCTGGAAGTGCAGGAACCAGTCCTCGCCCGCCGGGGTGTCGACCCAGGCGCCCTGGTGAGGGCCGTTGACGTCGGTGCGGCCCTGGGCCAGGACGGTGCGCTCCTCGTACGGGCCGAAGAAGTCCCGCGAACGGAAGGCGCCCTGCCAGCCGGTTTCGACGCCACCGGCCGGGGCGAAGATCCAGAACCAGCCGTCGCGCCGGTAGAGCTTGGGGCCTTCGAGGGTGAACCATCCCGGGATGGTGTCCCCGTCCACGATGACGCGGCCCTCGTCGAGGAGTTCCCGGCCGTCCGGGCTCATGCGGTGTCCGGTGAGCCGGTTGTTGACGCCGGAGCGGGACTTGGCCCAGGCGTGGACGAGGAAGGCGTTGCCGTGTTCGTCCCACAGCGGGCAGGGGTCGATCAGGCCCTTGCCCGGCTTGATCAGGTGCGGGGCGCTCCACGGACCGCGCGGATCGCGCGCGTTGATCTGGTGGACACCCGAGTCCGGGTCGCCCCAGAAGATCCAGAAGCGGCCGTCGTGGTGACGGATGCTGGGCGCCCAGACGCCGCAGTCGTGGCGCGGGAGGGCGAAGGCGGAGGCGGGTTCGAGCCGCTCCAGGGCGTGGCCGAGGATGCGCCAGTTGACCAGGTCCCGGGAGTGCAGGACCGGCAGTCCGGGGGCGCGTCCGAAGCTGGAGGCGGTGAGGTAGTAGTCGTCGCCGACGCGGACGACGTCGGGGTCGGACCAGTCGGCGTTGAGGACGGGATTGCGGTACGTACCGTCGCCGAGGTCGGCGCGCCACACGGGCACAGGTCCGCTCATACGGCGGCCCCCTTGTCCGACAGCTGCCCCGCGATCCGCGCCGCCTCGTCCCGCCCCAGGCATCCGTCGGCGACGGCGGTGACGACGCGCCGGGTCACGGTGTCGGCGGGGGCGATGGACAAAGCCCGGTCGGCGAGGGCCGAGCCGACGCCGGGGTGGTCGCCGGTGCGGACGTGCCAGGGGGCGGAGCGGGTGTCGCCGGTCGCCCCGGCGAAGACCAGCGTCCAGTCCTCGGCGGCCAGCGCCACCCAGTCCGCGGCCTGCCCGTGGACGGCGGCCTCGCCCTCGCCGCCCGCGCTGAAGACCCTCGGCGGCTGCGGTCGGCGCGGCGCGCTCCAGAAGAAGCCACCGCCGGACCCGGAGACATCCTGCCCGGTCACATTGGTGAGCGCGGTGGTGAAGTCCAGCGCCCAGCACCCCGCCGACAGCGGCCGCACGGCGACCGTGCGCCGCTCCAGCAGCAGTTGCCGTCCGCCCGCGCTCCAGGACAGCTCCTCCACGAATCCGTCCGGGTCGCGCAGCAGCCAGCCCAGATGGCGCTGGCCGCCATAGGTGGTGACGGGGCTCGGGCCGCCCCCGAAGTTCCGCCCGGCGACGTCCGGTACGGCCATGGACACGCCCAACTGGGCGGGGTGCCCGGCGGTGCGCACGTCGGTGACGGTGATGCCGCCGAGGGTCCGTACCGGGTGCAGATACGGGCGGGGGGCGAGCGTCCCGGCGAGCTGCGGCCGGTGGACGTACGTACCGACGGGCCGGTTCTCGTGGCGCAGCACGGTGCAGGGGGGACGGTTGGTGAAGGGTGCGTTCATCGGTGCGTTCATGGGTGCGGGACCTCCGCGGGGGGTGCGGCCCAGGGGGCGCGCAGTTCGGAGTACAGAGCGAGGCGCTCGGCGCCGGCGGTGATCAGATCGTCGATGCCGGTGACGACGCGCCGCTTCGCGCCCGCCGACGCGCCCGCACCGGGTTCGGTGCGCCAGGCGTCCGCGGGCAGCGGGACCGGTGCGGGGGCGGTACGGACCGCCTCGACGACGCGCATGAACGCGCCGGTGCGGTCCGGGGGGACGAGCAGTTCGGTGCCGTCGCGCACATGGAACGCCAGGCTCTCCAGCAGGTCGGTGCGCGCGTAGTGGGTGGTCTCGGGGAGCGCTCCCGCGCGCTCGACCCGGACCCGGTCCTGCTTGTACCAGAAGGTGATACGGCCCTGGTCGCCGTGGACCACCACATACGGCTCGCCGGGTTCCTCCGCGCACAGGGTGACGGCGGCGGTGATGGTGGTGCCCCAGCAGGTCCGTATCCGCAGGCAGGAGGTGTCGTCGGCCTCGATGTCGTTGGCCCGGTACAGCTCCAGTTCCAGGGCGGCGATGTCCTCGGCGCGGTCGGCGCCGTCGATGCGCAGGGCGGTGGCGACGGCGTGGGCGAGGGGGTTGGTGAGGACGCCGTCGATGACGTCGCGGCCGTCCAGGGTGCGGCGCCCGGCCCAGGGGGCGCGCGTGTAGTACGTCTCGTCGCGCGACCAGGCCCCGGCGGCGCCGATGCCCCGCAACGTCCCGATGGCGCCGTCGGCGATGAGCGTCCGGATGGCGGGCAGGGCGTGGGAGCCGAGGGACTGGAAGCCGATCTCGCAGGCGGTCTCAAGCTCCGCGAGCCCGTCGCTCAGCCGGGTGAACTCGGCGTAGGAGGGCGCGGGCGGCTTCTCCAGCAGCAGGTGCGCCCCGTGCGCGGCGGCGGTGAGGGCGAGGTCGGCGTGGGTGTGGATCGGGGTGCAGATGACGGCGATCTGGGCGCCGGTACGGGAGATGAGCGCGCCGAGGTCGCCGGACTGCTCGGGTCCGGGCTCGCCGAGGCCGTCGCCCAGCTCCTCCGCGTCCAGCGGCCGGAGTTCGCACACTCCGGCCAGCCGCACCAGCCCCTCCCCCGCCAGCCGCCGGATGTTCTCCAGATGCCAGCGGCCGTGCCCCCGCGCGCCCGCGAGGACGACGGACAGGGGTGTGTACCCCTCCAGGGGCGTGTACCCCTCGGCGGCCCCCTGTCCTTGGGGGTGCGTCGTGCTCATGGTCGGACCTCCTTGCCCGCGCGGAACAGTTGACCGGGTCAGCCCTTGACGGCGCCCGCGCTGAATCCGGTGATCAGCCACTTCTGGATGAAGGCGAAGACGATGACGACCGGCACCGCCGCGATCACCCCGCCCGCGGCGAGGGCGCCCAGGTCGACGCTGTCGGCGCCGATGAGGGTGTTGAGGCCGACCGGAATGGTCTGCTTGTCCTGCGAGCTGAGGAACATCAGCGCGAACAGGAAGTGGTTCCAGCTGTGCACGAAGGCGAAGGAGCCGACCGCGATCAGGCCGGGCCGCAGCAGCGGCAGCACCACCGCGCAGAAGGCCCGCAGCCGCCCGCAGCCGTCCACCCAGGCCTGCTCCTCCAGGGAGACCGGCACGTTCTTGATGAATCCGCTGATCAGGATGATGGACAGGGGCAGCTGGAAGACGGTCTCCGCGATGATCACACTCCCCAGCGAGTTGATCATCTGGAGGTTCTTGAAGATCTCGAAGAGCGGTACGAGCATCAGCGCGCCCGGGATGAACTGCGAGGCGAGCAGGGCCAGCATGAAGCCCTTCTTGACGCGGAAGTCGAAGCGGGCGAGGGCGTAGCCGCCCGCGAGCGCGACCACGGTCGTCATCACCAGCGACGCGACGCCGACGATCATGCTGTTCTGGAAGAACGTCCCGAAGGCGCGCTCGTTCCAGACCTTCGCGAAGTGCTCCCCGGTGACCGGCCACGGCACCAGCGAGGTGGAACCCGCCGGGCGGAGCGCGAAGAGCAGCATCCAGTAGAAGGGAATCAGTGTGAACAGCAGATACAGGCCCAGCGGGGCGTAGATCTGCCAGCGCGGTACGCCGTCGTCGACCGAGCGTCCGCGCCGCTTGCCGGAGGCGGCGGGCGGGACGGGGGCCGCGGGGGCGGACAGGGCCGGGCCGCTGTCCTGCTCCGCGAGCGCGGGTGCGGCTCTCACTTGGTGTCGCCTCCGAACTTGCTCAGGCGCAGATAGAGGATCGAGCAGAAGAGGAGGATCACGAAGGCGACGGTGGTCAGCGCGGAGGCGTAGCCGAAGTCATGGCCGTTGATCCCGGTGTTGGCGACGTACAGCGGCAGCGTGGTGGTCTGCCCGGCCGGGCCGCCGCCGGTGAGGGTGTAGAGCAGGTCGACGTTGTTGAACTCCCACACCCCGCGCAGCAGGGTCGACAGCACGATGGCGTCCTTCAGATGCGGCAGCGTGATGTGGAAGAACTGCCGCGCCCGCCCGGCGCCGTCGACCGAGGCCGCCTCGTACAGGTCCCCCGGGATGGACTGGAGGTCGGCGAGGATGAGGATGGCGAAGAAGGGGACGCCGCGCCAGAGTTCGGCGAGGACGGCGGCCCAGAAGACGGTGCCGGTGTCCGAGAGCACGGAGGTGCCGTACATGCCGATCCCGGCGTCCGCGAGATAGCGGCTGATGCCGGTCGAGGGGTTGTAGAGCAGCATCCAGATGGTGGTGGTCAGCACCCCGGAGACCGCCCACGGCGAGAAGACCAGGGCGCGGGCGATACCGCGTCCGATGAATGTCTGGTTGACCAGCAGGGCGAGCGCGACGCCGAGGAGGAGCTGCAGCAGGACCTCGGTGACGACCCATTTGCCGCTGAACGCCAGCGCGTCCCAGAACTGCGGGTCGTCGGTGAAGATGCGGGTGAAGTTCTCGAAGCCCGCGTAGCCGTTCCGCCAGGGCTTGGTGACGTTGTAGTTCTGCAGGCTGTAGTAGAGGACGCTGAGCATCGGATAGGCGATGAAGCCCAGCATCAGCAGCCCGGCGGGGGCGATCAGCAGATACGGGAGGCGGCGTGGCGTCGCTCCCGTACGTTTCGCCACGGCGTCGGCCATGACTGCTTCTCCGTTCTCAGGGGGAAGCGCTTGCTGCGCCGCGTCAGACGCGAGGAAGCGCTTTCCGTACGACGTTCGAAATACCGTGCAAAAATTTTTCGGTCAGCTGCGGGCTGTGGGCTCAGCCCGCGTACGGTTCCGGCACCGCGCCGTCCCTTGCCAGGAAGCGGAAGTCGCAGCCGGTGTCGGCCTGGGTCATCTGCTCCTGGTAGAGCGCCCCGTAGCCGCGTTCGTAGCGGGGCGGCGGGGCCGTCCACTCCGCCCGGCGCCGCGCCAGCTCGGCGTCGTCCACCTCCAGCCGCAGCACCCGTGCCGCCACATCGAGCGTGATCAGGTCGCCGTCGCGGACGAGGGCGAGCGGTCCGCCGATGTACGACTCGGGCGCGAGGTGCAGCGCGCAGGCGCCGTAACTGGTGCCGCTCATCCGGGCGTCGGAGATCCGCACCATGTCCCGCACCCCCTTCTTCAGCAGGTGGTCGGGGATCGGCAGCATCCCGTACTCGGGCATGCCGGGCCCGCCCAGCGGACCGGCGTTGCGCAGCACCAGCACGGTGTCCTCGGTGATGCCGAGGCCGGGGTCGTTGATGGTGGCCTGCATCGTCTTGTAGTCGTCGAAGACGACGGCGGGCCCGGTGTGCTTCAGCAGATGCCGGTCGGCGGCGATGTGCTTGATGACCGCGCCGTCCGGGCACAGGTTGCCGCGCAGCACCGCCACCCCGCCCTCCTCGGCGAGGGGGTTCTCGCGCGGCCGGATGACGTCCGGGTTGTGCACGCGGGCGCCGTCGAGCTGTTCGCGCAGGGTGGAGTGGGCGGCGGTGGGCCGGTCCAGATGCAGCGTGTCCGTCAGCCGGGAGAGGAAGCCGGGCAGTCCCCCGGCGAAGTGGAAGTCCTCCATCAGATACCGGCCGCCGGGACGGAGGTTGGCCAGGACGGGCACGGTACGGGCGATCCGGTCGAAGTCGTCGAGGGTGAGCCGCACCCCCGAACGCCCGGCCATGGCGATCAGGTGGATGACCGCGTTGGTGGAGCCGCCGAGCGCGAGCACGGTGGTGACCGCGTCCTCGTACGCGTCCCGGGTGAGGATCTCGGAGAGCCGCAGGTCCTGCCACACCAGCTCGACGATGCGCATCCCGGAGGCGGCGGCCATCCGCTCGTGCCCGGAGTCGACGGCCGGGATGGACGAGGCGCCCGGCAGGGTCACGCCCAGCGCCTCGGCGGCGGCCGTCAGCGTGGAGGCGGTGCCCATGGTCATGCAGTGGCCGGGCGAGCGGGCGATGCCGCGCTCCAGTTCGGCGATCTCGCAGTCGCCGATGAGCCCGGCCCGCTTGTCGTCCCAGTACTTCCACATATCGGTGCCCGAGCCCAGCACCTCGTTGCGCCAGTGCCCCGGCAGCATCGGCCCTGCGGGCACGAAGACGGTCGGCAGATCGGCGGTGGCGGCGCCCATGAGCAGCGCCGGGGTGGACTTGTCGCAGCCGCCGAGCAGCACGGCGCCGTCGACCGGGTAGGAGCGGAGCAGCTCCTCGGTCTCCATGGACAGCAGATTCCGGTACAGCATCGGAGTCGGCTTCTGGAAGGTCTCCGACAGCGTGGAGACCGGGAATTCGAGGGGGAAGCCGCCCGCCTGCCAGACCCCGCGCTTGACCGCCTGGGCGCGGTCGCGCAGGTGGACGTGGCAGGGGTTGATGTCGCTCCAGGTGTTGAGGATCGCGATGACCGGCTTGCCGAGGTGTTCCTCGGGCAGATAGCCGAGCTGGCGGGTGCGGGCCCGGTGGCTGAAGGTGCGCAACCCCTCGGTGCCGTACCACTGGTGGCTGCGCAGCTCCTCGGGCGCTCTGCGCGGGCGGCTCACAGCGTCGCTCATAGGGCCCACCCCTGTATCAGCGCGGCCACCTCGGCGCGCTGCGGCTCCGGCAGCAGTCGGCTGGGCGGGCGGACGTCGCGTCGGCACAGGTCGAGCGCGGCCAGCGCCTCCTTCACCACGGTCACGTTGTTGGCCGACTGCCGCGCCGCCCGCAGGTCCTCGAACGGCCGGATCTGCTCCCACACCTTCATCGCCGCCGCGTAGTCCCCGGCGCGCAGCGCGCCCAGCATGTCGAGGGAGAGCTTCGGGGCGACGTTGACCAGCCCGGAGGTGAAGCCGGTGGCGCCGACGGCCCAGTACGAGGGCGCGTACAGCTCGGCGAGCCCGGCCACCCATACGAACCGGTCGAGCCCCGCGTCCCGCGCGAAGGCCGCGAAGCGGGCCGCGTCCGGGACCGCGTACTTCACGCCGATCACATTCGGGCACGCCTCGCCGAGCCCGGCCAGCGCCGCGCCCTCGATCAGCGGGTTGCGCACGTACGGCACCACGCCCAGCTCCGGAACCGCCTCGGCGATCTCACGGTGGTAGTCGACCCAGCCGTCCTGCGACACATACGGATGCACCGGCTGGTGCACCATCACCATCTGCGCCCCGGCCTCGCGGGCGTGCCGCGCGGCGTCCACCGCCGTCGCCACATCCTGCCCGACGCCCACCAGCACGGCGGCCCGGCCACCCGCCTCCTCGACGCTCAGCTCGGTGCACAGCCTGCGCTCCTCCAAGGTGAGGGCGTAGAACTCCCCCGTGTTGCCGTTGGGGGTGACCGCCCGTACCCCGCCGTCGAGAAGCCTGCGCAGCAGGTCGCGGTAGGTGGTCCGGTCGACGGCGCCCGTGGCGTCGTACGGGGTGACCGGGATCGCCACGACGTCCGCGAGCGCGGTTCTCAGCGGTGTGAAGTCCATACGGGCCCTCTCTAGTTCGTGTCCGTGTCAGTTCGTGTCCGGGTCAGTTCGCGTCCGGGTCGGCGTCCGGGTCGGGAAAGGCCCGCTGGACGAAGGAGGAGATGTGGTGGTGCAGCGCGCGGGCGGCGCCGTCGGCGTCCCCGTCGTGCGCGCGGCCCAGGATCTCCCGGTGCTCCCGCGCCTCCCGCTCCCAGGACGGCACCGCCTGCCAGGCGACGGCCGACACCAGGGCCGCCTGGTCGCGCAGTTCGTCGAGCATCCGGGTCAGCAGCGGGTTGCCGCAGGGGAGGTAGAGCGAGCGGTGGAAATCCCGGTTGGCCAGCGACCGGTCGGCGGGATCGGCCGCCGCGTCCGACCGCTCCAGCGCGGCCCCCGCCGCCGCCAGGCTCGCCCGCGCGGTGACGGTACGCCGCAGCGCCTCGGGCTCCAGCAGCAGCCGTACGTCGTATACAGCCCGCGCCATCGCGGTGTCGACGGTCCGCACGGTCGCGCCCTTGTACTCGCTCATCACCACGAGCCCCCGGCCCGCGAGGGTCTTCAGCGCCTCCCGCACCGGCGTCTTCGACACCCCGAACTGGGCCGCCAGCTCCGTCTCGACGAGCGGCTGCCCCGGCCGCAGCCCTCCCGTCAGGATGGCGTGCTTGACCGCTTCCAGCACGTACTGGGTACGGGACGGAATCGGGCTGGGGGCGATGTCCATGGGGGCTCTCAGATCTCACGTATCGCGTCTCATATATGACGTACGAAGTACGACGCGATGAAATTAGGGCGGCCCCATGGATTCGTCAACGGTCCTGACGAAACTTCAACTTTCCGCACGGGTAACGTGATTGGCATGACGCGCGGCACCATGGGCGCCATGATGGTCGGCTCCGTGACAACGCGCCTGATCCTGCTGCGCGGCAACTCCGCCTCCGGCAAATCCACCGTCGCCGCCGGGCTGCGCGACCGGTATGGACAAGGCCTCGCCCTGGTGGGCCAGGACAATCTGCGCCGCGATGTCCTGCGCGAGCGGGACGTCCCGGGCGGCGCGAACATCGGCCTCATCGACACCGTCGCCCGCTACGCCCTCGACCACGGCTACCACGTGGTCGTCGAGGGCATCCTGCACGCGGCCCGCTACGCCCCGATGCTCGACGCCCTGCGCCACGACCACCGGGGCCGCACCCACGCGTACTACCTCGACGTGCCGTTCGCCGAAACGGTGCGCCGCCACGCCACGAAGCCGCAGGCGGCCGAGTTCGGCGAGGCGGAGCTGCGCCGCTGGTACCGCCCCCTGGACCTCCTGCCGGGCGGCACCGAAACCGTCATCCCGCCGACAAGCGCCCTCGACGAGACGGTGGCCCGCGTCCTACGGGACGCGGGCCTGGCGGCGGGCTGAGCGGGCTGGCCGTGCTACGACAGGGTGTCGGCGACCACGGACGCCGCCTCCGCGATCAGCTTGTCGTCGTGCTCGTCGCCTTCCTGGCCGCGGTTCGTCAGGACCGTCATGACGATGGGCGCGGCGTCGGGGCGCCACACCACGGCGATGTCGTTGCGGGCGGCGTAGGAGAAGCCGCTTCCGGTCTTGTCGCCGACCACCCAGCCCTCCGGTACCCCGGCCCGGATGAGGGCGTCCCCGGTAGTGTTGGTCTTCAGCCATGTCGCGAGCTGGGCGCGTTCGGGTGTGTGGAGGGCGTCGCCGAGGACGAAGGCGCGCAGGTCCTTGGCCAGCGCACGCGGGGTGGTCGTGTCCCGCGTCTCGCCCGGAACCCACTTGCTCAGCTCGGGCTCGATGCGATCCGCCCGTGTGACGTCGTCGCCCAGACTCCTGACCTCGCGTTCGAGCGCCTTGGGCCCGCCGAGCGCGTCGAGCAGCAAGTTGGCCGCGGTGTTGTCGCTGTAGCGGACGGAGGCGTCGCACAGCTCGCTCAGGGTCATCCCGGTGTCGACGTGCTTCTCGGTGACGGGCGAGTTGTCGATCAGGTCGTCACGGGAGTACGTGATCACCTTGTCCATCCCGTCCGGGGAATACTTGCGCAGCACCGCCCCGGCGGCGATCGCCTTGAACGTGGAGTGGAAGCCGAAGCGTTCACCGTCGCGGTAGGCCACCTCGCGTCCGGTGCCGGTGTCGATGGCGTAGAGGCCGACGCGTGCGTCGAACTTCCGCTCCAGGGCCTTCAGTTCGCCGGTGTACGGCTTCGTGGCCGCGATCGACGTGGCCGTGGCGGCGGGCGCGGAGTTGTTCTGGCCGCAGGCCACGACGGGGACGAGAGCGAGCGCGGCGAGCGCGGCGAGCGCGGCGCGGCGGGCACGGCTGGCATGGCTGGCATGGCTGGCATGGCTGAAGTGCATGGTGCGACCTCCAAGACGCCCTTGGGCAGGGCGGACCAGGGGAGGGGGCGGCACGGCCCCGTCCCGGGTGCTGGTCATGAATGAGTGCGGGAACACCTTCACCGTCGGGCGGTCATGCGGTCCAATACGCTCACGCGCACCTTCATGCCGATCCGGCATGGCCGACTGGCA
>Ga0307508_10003672_pt1 | contig 15377 bp, 12 predicted proteins | sample 9_EM_MG_FD_203089 | JGI IMG/M metagenome (GOLD analysis project Ga0307508, IMG submission 203089) | Populus trichocarpa ectomycorrhiza microbial communities from riparian zone in the Pacific Northwest, United States - 9_EM | ecosystem: Host-associated > Plants > Roots > Unclassified | place...
CGGCTCGGGGGTGAGCGAGGTGACCTTGCCGTCGCGCACGATGACCTCGCGGTCCGCGTACGCGGCGACCCGGGCCTCGTGGGTGACCAGGACGACGGTGGTGCCCTCGGCGCGCGCCGACTCGACCAGCAAGTCCATCACCTGCTCGCCGGTGAGCGAGTCGAGCGACCCGGTCGGCTCGTCGGCGAACAGCACCTCGGGCCGCGCGACCAGCCCACGTGCCAGGGCCACACGCTGCGCCTGGCCGCCGGAGAGCTCACCGGAGCGACGGCCCTCGAGCCCGTCCAGACCGAGCCGGCCAAACCAGGGCCGGGCCGATTTCAAAGCCTTCTCCCGGCGTACGCCGCCGAGCAGCAGGGGCAGCGCGACGTTCTCCTCGGCGGTCAACTCGGGAACCAGCTGACCGAATTGGAACACGAAACCGAAGTGGTCGCGGCGCAGCGTGCTGCGTTCGTTCTCGCTCATCGCGTCGATCCGCCGGTCGCCGAAGCGGATCTCGCCGGACTGCGGCAGCAGGATGCCGGCCAGGCAGTGCAGCAGGGTCGACTTGCCCGACCCGCTGGGACCCATCACGGCGAGAATCTCACCGGCGGCGACGGTCACGGTGGCGCCGCGCAGGGCGGGAGTCTCACCGAAGGACAGCACGGCGTCGCGCGCCTCGAGGGCGGCGGTCACGACCGCACCTCCTTGGCGAGGGCGTCGAGGCGGGCGGCCGTGGTGTCGATCCAGCGCAGGTCGGCCTCCAGGTGGAACAGCCCGTGGTCGGCGAGCAGGCCGTCGACGAGGCCGCCGGAGCGCTTGATCTCGGTCAGCTCGCGCATCCGCTGCAGGTGCTTGCCGCGCTGCAGGTCGAGATAGCGCTCGGCGGGCCGGTCGAGCATCAACGCCAGCACCACCTTGGCGAACAGGACCGTCTGCAGGTGCGGCTCGGGCTGGACCGGCTCGACCAGCCAGGCGTCGACCTCGGTGGCGCCGGCCTCGGTGATGACATAGCGCTTGCGCTCGGGCCCCTCACCCGGGGCGACCTCGTCCATCACCACCTTGCCGTCGCGGGAGAGCCGGGCGAGGGTGGCGTAGACCTGGCCGAAGGAAAGCGGCCGGCCACGGCCGAAGTAGGCGTCGTAGTCGCGCTTGAGGTCGTAGCCGTGGCTGGGCTCGCGCTCGAGCAGGCCGAGAAGGGTCAGCGGAACACTCATGGCGAGCAGCATACGCTGAGCGTATACGCCGCGTATATACGCGCCGCGGATAACTCGGGAATGGGCCTCTGAGCAGCAGCGGGACGGTTAGTCGACCTTGACCCAGGCGCCCGTCTCGACCGAACGGGTCATCGCGTCCAGCGCCACCGCGCTGCGCACGGCGTCGTCCAGGGTGGTTCCGTACGGCCGGCCCTCGGCGATGGACCGCACGAAGTAGTAGGCCTCGATCACCTTCAGGTCGTCGTAGCTCATCGCGGTTGCCGCGCCCGGCTGAAATGCGGCGTACTCCCCGTCGGCCGGACCGACGAACACCGTCGACACGCTCTGGTCCTGGTAGCTGTCGCCGCGGCTGACACCCAGCTCGCCGAGGCGCCGGAAGTCCCAGAACACCGCGCCCCGGGTGCCATGGATCTCGAAGCCGTAGTTGTTCTGCTCGCCCACCGCGACCCGGCTGGCCTCGAGCACCACCCGGGCGCCGGAGGACATCCGCAGCTGGCTGGAGACGTAGTCCTCGTTCTCCACCGGGCCCAGCTCGCCGCCGGTGGCCAGGATGTGGCCCGCGGTCGCGCCGGACGGCCGGGCCCGCTGCGGCACGAAGATCGCCGTGTCGGCGACCAGCGAGTCGATCTCGCCGAGCAGGTGCCGGACCAGGTCGACGCCGTGCCCGGCCAGGTCGCCGAGCACCCCGCTGCCGCCCAGGGCCCGCTCGTAGCGCCAGGTCAGCGCGCCGTCGGGATGCGCCGCGTAGTCACTGAACAGCCGGAACCGGGCGTGCGTGATCCGGCCGATCTCGCCGTCCGCGACCAGCCGGCGCGCCACCGACACGGCCGGTGCGTTGCGGTAGTTGAAGCCGACGGCGCCCTGCACGCCGGCGGCCCGCACCGCGGCGGCCACCGCGCGGGCGTCGTCGGCGCTGAGGCCGACCGGCTTCTCGATCCAGATGTGCTTGCCCGCCGCGGCGAGGCCGGCGCCGATCTCGCGATGCAGAAAGTTCGGCGCGGCGACGCTGACCGCCTGCACGCGCGGATCCTTGGCCAGGTCACGCCAGTCGGCGGTGGCCGTCGCGAACCCGTATCGGGCGGCGGCCTCCGCGGCCCGGCCGGGCGCCTCGTCGGCCACCGCGACGAACTCGGGCCGCAACGTCAGCTGCGGGAAATGGTGCGGAAGCCGGGCGTACGCCTGCGTGTGCACCCGCCCCATCCAGCCGAAACCGGCCACCGCCACGCCGAGCGACCGGGCAACGTCACGCGATTCATCAGCCACCACCCGACTTTAGGCCGCCGGCCGGCCGCTCGACGTATCTCGCGGTCGACACGGAGCGTTTAGTGGGTAGGCGATGAGTGACCGTGCGTGTTTTCGGAGTGGGAGGCGAGCGTTCTGCTGCTGGGTGATTACGGGCGGTTAACCGGTGGGCGTGATGCAGGTAACAGCTGGCATATCGGATATGCGGGATTTTGATGGTTCGACGATCCCGTACGGTCGGTCTGGGGCTTTCGCGGGGCGGGGTGCCGAGCGGGCCGCCGATGACCCCAATGTCCGTAACTCTGGGTGACTTCCGGGACGAGTGCCGTCTTGACTGGCAACCATCGCACCCCGCCCGAGCAGGCACTACGGGTTACGTACGAAAATTGGTGCCCTTGACCCTGCGTAGTTTCTTGCTAGATTTGGTGACACAGCAAGCGACCGGAATAGCCCGATTCCGACGCATCCGCCGGCCCCGGAGGATCCCCATGCAGCCGCTCCCCTCGCCCTCGGAGAACACGCCGAGTGATGGCACGCAGTCGCAGACAGTGAGCAAGGCGGGACCGTGCCCGCCCGACCGGCCGTCGACCAGCTGCCCCCGCTGGTAACCGCTCCCCGCCCCGACGAGCCCCGCCCCGCCTCCCCGCTGAGCCGAACGAAAGGCCCCTCGTGCTTGCCTTCCAGGACCTCGCCCCGACGATCCACCGCCAGCGCCTCGTGGTGGAGGGCTACCCGACGTTCGTGATCACCGACGAGCACATCAAGGAGTACTTGCAGAAGCTCTCCGTGGTGACCGACATGATCACGATCATCGAGCCGGTCACCCACGTCAGCGAGATGTACGGCTGGGCGGGCTGGATCCACTGGGAGACGTCCGGCGCGCACTTCTACTCCTGGGAACGCCCGGTCGAGTTCTTCAGCGTGGACATCTACACCTGCAAGGCGTTCGACCCGCAGGTCGTCGTCGAGTTCACCCGTGAGTACTTCCGGACCACCGAGATCGTCGCGAAGGAGTTCTGAGTCCATGCAGGCCACTACCGCCTACGACCTCGACGTCCTGGAGATCGAACGGGTCACCGTCGAGTTCCTCGCCAAGAACCCCTCCCCCGTCGGCCAGTACGTCTGCGCCGTGGTCGGACCGGAACACCCGCTCGCCGGCGTCGGCCGGGCCGTCGAACGGCAGATCTTCGAAGAGGCGTTCGGCAACGACGCGGGCACGATGGCGACCGAGTACGGCCCGTACGAGAGCAAGAGCCTTTTCTTTGTGGTCCTGGACCGGCGGCGGGGCATGCCGGCCGGGGCGGGCCGGATCATCGAGGGGCACGGCGGCGAGGTGAAGACGATCCACGACGCGCCGGCCCACATCGGCGTCGACACCACCGGCATCCTGGCCGCGCACGGCATGACCGGCAAGAAGGTCTGGGACTTCGCCACGGTCGCGGTGCTGCCCGAGTACCGCGGCGGGCGCTCCGCGCTGACCGTCAGCTCGCTGCTCTACCGCACCTTCCTGGTCACCGGGGCGCGCGCCGGCATCAAGCACGTGGTCACGATGCTGGACCGCGGCGCGTTCCGGAACATGCTGTTGCTGGGAGTGCCGTTCGAGCCGCTCGCCGGGTCGGAACCGTTCGAATACCTCGGCTCGGCGGAGAACCGCGCGCTGTACGTGCCGTTCGAGACGCTCGCGCCGGGAATCGCGCGGCAGGCCGGGCGGCTCGGGTGGCCGTTCGGAACGATCACCGGCGAGATCCGCGCCAAGGGGCTGCGGCGGTTGCTGGTCCGCCGGGTCGCCGCGGGCGTCTCCCGCCGGGTGTCCTCGGGCCGGGGCCTGGACCGGCACATCCTGCTGATCGACTAAGCGCGGACCCGGCGCGTCGCTTGCCGAACTGCTACGCCCACGCTGATCAGGCCGATCGTGACCGAATACACGGCGCCGCGTTCGAACAGGCCGATGAGGACGCCGGCTCCCGACGAGAGATCGGCCATGAAGGCCGCTAGCGAGACGAAGCCGAGTATCCCGAGCACCACCAGGGCCCGGCCCAGCCTGCGCGGGACGCCGAGGAACTGATACGCCCGGCCGAGCCGGATCACGAGCAAGTTCCCGCAGATGAACGCCGCGAACGCGCCCAGCCCGTGGTAGGCGGCCGTACCGTTCTCGATGGCTTCGCCGGATCCCGGGAACAGCCCCACCAGGGTGACACCGACGGCCAGCAGGGCCGCCAGCACGATCGCCGTCCAGCGTCGTCTGCCCGGCAGCCCCTTGAGCAGGACGACACCGGCGAACGCGGCGATCCCGAACAGGATGAAGCCGGCATTCATCACCCACGCCAGCGGCGAGTACATGTACTGACCGAAGCCCGTCGAGGGGCCGTGCACCCCGAGGTCGCTGATGAAGTGGTACGTGTAGCTGTAGGGCGGATTCGTCCACGCCGCGGCGGCGATGAACTCGGCGGCGAAGAAGATGCCCCCGCTGGCCATCAGCGCCGTCCCCGCTCCACGGCCCCAATTCGTCTCGGTCATCTGCTGCCTCCGTTTGTTCGTGCTGGTGGTGCGGCTTGCGAAGACTGAGGCGGGGCACTGACACGGGACAAACACGGCACTGACACGGCTGCCCTGATTTGGGGCCCTGCGGGTGCGCGCGCGAAGATCGGCGAATGGACCGGGGTGCACGGCTTCGCGTCACGCTGCTCGGCACGTTTCAGGTGGCTCGCGGTGACGCCGTCCTGGCCGTTCCGGGTGCGCGGTTGCGGGGGCTGCTGGTCCGGCTGGCGCTCGCCGGCGTGCGCGCGGTCGAGCCGGGCGTGCTGGTCGACGCGATCTGGGCCGAGGAGCCGCCGGCCGGTCCCGGCCCCGCCCTGCAGGCCCTCGTCTCGCGGCTGCGCCGGGCCCTCGGCTCGGCCGGCGACGTCGCCCAGGTCCCGGGCGGCTACCGACTGGCCACGGCCGACGTGGACGCGCTGCGCTTCGAGCAGCTCGCCACCGCCGGCCGGGAGAGGCTGCGGGCAGGTGACCCGGAGGCCGCGGGCGACGCACTCGCCGGGGCCATGGCGTTGTGGGGCGACAATCCCGGCGCCGAGCCCACGGTCATCGCCGCGGTAGCGCCCACGGTCGCGACACGGTTGGCGCATTTGTCCGTCGAGGCGGTCGCCGACCTCGCCGAAGCCGAGCTGTCCCTGGGCCGTGCCGGCGCGGCCGCCGCCCGCCTGAGCGGCCTGCTCGCCGAGCAGCCGGTCCACGAGCGGGCGGCCGCACTGCTGATGGACGCGCTCGCCGCCCAGGGCCGCCAGGCCGACGCACTCGCACTGTACGAGCGGGTCCGCGAGACGCTGGCCGATGTCCTCGGCACCGACCCGGGCGCCGCGCTACGCGAGCGGCACCTGCGGCTGCTGCGCCCCGAACAGCCCGCGCAGACAACCAAGCCGGGCAACCTGCCCGCGCCGCTGACCAGCTTCATCGGCCGCGACGACGATCTCACCCGGATCGGCACCCTGCTCACCACCGGGCGACTGGTCACCGTCCTCGGCCCCGGCGGCGCCGGCAAGACCCGCCTCGCCGTCGAGGCCGCCGGCCGGCACCGCCTCGGCGCCTGGCTCATCGACCTCGCGCCCGTCACCGAACCAGCGAAGATCGCCACGGCAGTGCTCGCCGGGATCGGGCTACGCGGCGGCACGATCTTCGACACCCGGATCCGGGGCCAGGTCGACGAACTGGACGCCCTCGTCGACCAGCTCGGCGGCCAGGAGAGGCTGCTACTGCTCGACAACTGCGAGCACCTGATCGACGCCGTAGCCCACCTGAGCGCGGCACTGCTCTCCCGCTGCCCCGCGCTGCGCGTTCTCGCCACCAGCCGCGAACCCCTCACGATCGACGGCGAGGCGCTGGTGCCGCTCGGCCCGCTCGCGCTGCCCGGCCCGCACGACAGCACCGAGCAGGCCCGGCGGACGGCGTCGGTACGCCTGTTCACCGAGCGCGCCGCGGCCGTGCGCCCCGGCTTCGGGGTCGACGAGACCACGCTGCCGGAGATCGTGCGCGTGGTGCACGGCCTGGACGGGATGCCGCTGGCCCTCGAACTGGCCGCCGCCCGGCTGCGCACGCTGTCGCTTTCCGATCTGGCCGACGGGCTGTCCGACCGGTTCCGGCTGCTCAGCACCGGCAGCCGCACCGCAGCACCCCGGCACCGCACCCTGCGCGCGGTCATCGCCTGGAGCTGGGACCTGCTGAGCGACGACGAGCGTACGGTCGCCGAACGCGTCTCCATCCTGCCCGGCGGCATCACGCCCGCCTCCGCCACCGCGGTCTGCGCCGACACCACGGTGCCGGCCACCGAGATCCCCGAACTGCTCGCGGCCCTGGTCGACCGGTCCCTGCTGCAACTCGCACCCGAACCCGGCCGCTACCGCATGCTCGAAACCATCCGCGAGTACGGCACCAACCGCCTGACCGGCAACCTCGGCACCGCCCGCGACCTGGCCGCCGCCCACTTCACCGAGCTGATCGCCCGCTACGACCCGCAGCTGCGCGGGCCCGGACAGCTGACCGCCATGCGAGCCATCAGCGCCGAGTACGACAACACGCTCGCCGCCCTGCGCCGGCGGTGCGACACCGGCGACGCCACCGGCGCGGTCGCCCTCGCCCTGAAACTGACCTGGTACTGGCAGATGTCCGGCCGCCAGCCCGACGGCGCCTACTGGCTGGGCGAGGCCCTGGCGGTGCCCGGCGGCGACCCTCTTGAACGCAGGCAGTCGCCAGAACGCGACTGCGCCCGAGCCGTCTACCTGCTCAACCGGGCGGACATCCTGTCCGGGATCACCACCGGGGAAGCCGCGGACGACCGGGCGGAGATGCGCGAGCTGGCCGACCGGCTGATCGCGCAGCCGGAGCTGCCGAGCCACTACCGCGTGTTCGGCCCGATCCTGCTCTTCCTGCAGGACGGGGAGGCCGCGCTCACGATCTTCCAGCGCCTGGCCGACGGCGACGACAGGTGGCTCGCCGGGCTGGCCCACATGTTCCAAGCCGAGATCGCCGAGAACGCGGGCGCGCTGGTCCGGATGCGGGTCCACGTCGAGGCGGCCCTGGACTGCTTCCGGCGGGTCGGCGACGGTTGGGGCCAGGCCGCCACCCTGCCGATGCGCGCCCAGCTGCGGCGATACGACGACCTCGACGGCGCGCTGGCCGACCTGCGCGAGGCCCGGACGCTGGCCGCCGAGTTCGGCTCGCTCAGCCTCGGCGACCAGCTCTACAGCGACCTGCGCTGGATCGACGTGCACATGCGGCGCGGCGACAACGACCGGGCGGTGGCGCTGATCGAATCCGCCCGGGAGCGCGCGCTGCACGCGTCCTCGGCGGAGATGCTGATCCTGGTCGACGCGCGGGAGGCCGGCTTGCGGCTGTGGCTCGGCGACCTGGACCGGGCGGGCGCCCTGCTCGACGACGCCGAACGGGGTCTGCTCGGCGGCACCGCGTTCCCCGCGGACCACGCCCGGACGCTAGTCGGCAGCACCCGGGCCGGGCTCTGCCTCGCGCTGGGCGACTTGCCCGGGGCGGACAAGGCGCTGCGGGAGGCGTACGCGGCCGCGCTGGCAACCCGGGAACTGCCGGTCCTGTCGCCGGTAGCGGTGAACGCGGCCGCGCTCGCCGAGACACGCGGGCGGCAGCACGAGTCGGCCGTGCTGCTCGGGGCCGCCGCCCGGCTGCGAGGCGCGCACGACCACACCGATCCGCAGGTCCGCGAGCTCACCCGCCGGGGTCAGGCCGCGCTCGGCGGGCAAGAGTTCGCCGCGGCGTACGCGAAAGGCTGGGAGCTGGACGCACAGACGGCCGCGACCACAGCTGACCCGGCCGCCAGGTCAGCAGGTCAGTAGGCCGGCTCGGGCCTTGGCGCGCAGGACCTGGGTTGCCGCGTCGGTCACCCTGTTGGTGAAGGCCGGGGACCTGTTCGCCGCCGCCAGCAGCGCGCCGCTCATCGGGGCCGCGTCGTCCGGCCTGATGGTCAGCACCAGGTCGCCGCCCGCGCGGATGAAGCGGACCGCGCGGCTGCCGACCGGCACCGCGCGCACGGCCACCGCCGCACCGAGGTCGTCGGACATGATCAGGCCGGCGAAGCCCATCTGGTCGCGCAGCAGGCCGGTGATGATCGGGTCGGAGAAGGCCGCGATGTTCTTCGCGTCGAGGCGCGGGTAGGACGCCGACGAGATCATCACCGCCGCCGAGCCCTGCTTGATGCCGGCGGCGAACGGGCCGAGGTACGGATCCTGGGCGGTTGTCGTGGTGTCGACCGCCCGGGCCGTGGTGTCGGTGTTGAACCTGGTCCGGCCCAGGCCCGGGAAGTGCTTCAGCGTGGTCAGCACGCCGGCGTCCTGCGAGGCGGGCACGACCGTCCGGATCGCGGCGGCGACCCGTGCGGGATCCGAACCGTATTCGCGGTGGAACGCCCCGATCGGCGGGTTGTCCTCCCCCACGCTGGTCGGCACCGTGTCGGCGACCGGCGCGAGGTTGACGTTCACGCCGATCCCGGCCAGCCGGCGCGCGGTGTCCTGCACCTCGGCCCGCAGCGGCGCGGGCGGGCCGGCGCCGAGCCGCAGCGCGGACGGGATGAGCGGGAAGTCGGGACCCTTCAGGGTCTGCACGGCACCGCCCTCCTGATCGAGCGCGACCAGCAGCGGCTCGTCGGCGGCCGACTGGAGCGCGGCGATGTCACCGCGCAACGCCGCGGCCCGGCGGGTGCTGCGGCCGGCCAGGAAGACGCCGCCCAGGTGATAGCGCGTGACGGTGGTGGCCAGGCTGCGTGGGCTCGCCACCGGGGCGCCGACCATCAGCAGCTGGCCGATCCGCTCCTGGAGGGAGAGCCCGGCCAGGGTCCGGGCGACGCAGTCACCGTGCGGCGCCACGGTGGACGGGGCCACCGCCGACGCGGACGGCGCGGGCGAGGCCACCGGCGGTAACGCGCTCGAAACGGCCGGGGCGGGTGGTGGTGTGGTCGGGCCGTCGCAGGCCGCCAAAGTCAGCGCCACGGTCGCGAGCACCCAGAGTCGTCGTCGCATCGCGGAACACGCTAGTAGGCACGCGCACCATGCGTAGGCATCCTAGGAGGATGGGTTGATTTTCCCTCCGCACGGCACGGATTCGCCACGGAAGTGGCATGGCTGCTGTCGGCGGGATATCGGCGTGTGCGAGGCTGCGCGCTACATTCCCCTGCATCTCGCCTTCGGAGGTTTGCCGTGGCGTTGTTCCTCTATATCGTCGCCTCGTTCGTGGTCGGTGTTCTGGTCGGCTGGTTGGTGCTCGCGCGGATCTTGGCGGGCCGCCAGGAAACCGCGCCGGCCAGCACCGTCACCGCCCCACCGGCGACACTGGCCGCGACGGTGGTGCCGAAGCCGGCCCCGGTCGCCGAGCCGGCCGCGGAACCGGAGGCCGTCGCCGAACCGGTGGCTGAGCCCGAAGCCGAGCCGGTGGCTGAGGCCGGAACCGAGCCCGTGGCCGAGGTCGTGACCGAAACGGAACCCGAGCCCGAGCCCGAGCCCGTGGCCGAGGTCGTGACCGAAACCGAGCCCGTAGCCGAAGTCGTGGCCGAGCCCGTGGCGGAAACCGAGCCCGAAGCCGAAGAAAAAGCCGAACCGGCAGCCGAAGCCGTCGAGCCCGCCGCCGCCGTCGAGCCCGCCGCCGAGCCGGAAATCGAGCCCGCCGCGGAAACAACGGCCGAGCCCGAGCCGGTCGCGGAAACAACACCCGAGCCGGTCGCGGAAGCCGAGCCCGAGCCCGCCGAAGAAGTAGCGGCCGAGCCCGTGGCCGTGGCCACACCCCCGGCGGCGCCGGACAACCTGCTGCGGATCGAGGGCATCGGCCCGAAGGCGGCCGGCGCGCTGAACGCGGCCGGCATCACCACCTACGAGCAGCTGGCGGCCTCCGACGAGGCGGCCCTGCGGGCGGCGATCGCGGCGGCCGGCATGCGGGCAACGGCGAGCCTGACCAGCTGGCCGAGCAAGGCCCGTGCGCTGGCCGACGGAGCCAGCCCGGCCAACCAGAACGGCCGGCTGGTCAGCGACCGCACCGCCGGCTGAACACCGCCACCAGGAAGAGCAGTAGACGACCGGCCCGTAAGGCAAGGCGAGTAGTCGCCGGGCACCGGGCCGGCCGTGGACCGCCGGCCGCACCGATTCACGGCGGGCGCACAGCAAACCCACAACCGGGCTAAAGCGGCGCCGGAGATCGTCGAACCATGACGAACTTCGCCATCACCGCCGGCCTGGACGGTTGAGCCGGGTGCCCGTCTTAGCCCGGCGCACCCTGCTCGGTGGTGTGGTCGCCGCCGCGACCGGTGCCGTCGCCGGATATGCGACGGCACCGACCCAGGTCGCCGCCGCGTCGACCGGCTGGACCCCCACGCCGATCCTGTCGTCCACCAAGACGTCGCTGCTCACGGCACGCCCGGTCACCGCGTACGCGCCGCCGGTCGGAACCGCGCCGGGCCACCGGTTCGCCGTCGGGCTGCGGGACCTCGGCTTCGCCCGCGGCGTGGACCGGCCCCTGCCGACCCGGGTCTGGTATCCGGCGACCGGCACCGCGGGCGGCGCCGTGACCACGGCGGCCACCCCGGCGCCCGGCCCGTTCCCGGTGGTGGTGTTCAGCCACGGGCTCGGCTCGCAGCCGAACGACTACGCCCCCATGTTGGCCCGCTGGGCGCAGGCGGGCTTCGTGGTCGCCGCGCCGATCTATCCGCACACCTCGCACGGGACGGCGTACTTCAACACCTACGACATCGTCAACCAGCCCGCCGACGCCAGCCAGGTGCTGACCCAGTTGCTCACGCTCAACGACAGCGCCGATCCGCTGTGCGGGCGCCTCGACGCGGACCGGATCGCCGCCGCCGGGCACTCCGCCGGCGGGATCACCACGGTCGGCCTGTTCAGCGCCGTCCGGGACGCGCGGCTCAAGGCCGGGATCGTGCTCGCCGGGACGGATTTCCGGTCCGCCCCGTTCACCGGAGCACCGGCCGCGATGCTCTTCGTGCACGGCGAAGAGGACGACACCGTGGCGTACGCCGCGGGCCACACCGTCTTCGAGGCGGTCCCCTGGTCCCGGGCGATGCTCACGGTGCCGACCGGCGGCCACCAGGTCTACGACGACGCGTTCGCGGCCGTCGCCGGCACCAGCGTCGAGTTCCTGCGCTGGAGCCTCTACGGCGACGCCACCGCCCGGCACCGGATCCCCAGCAAGGCCGCGGCCGGCGGGCTCGCCACCCTCGAAGACCAGCTCACCCCGTCCGGGTCGAGCCCCGCCTGACCGGGCGGGCGAATTGCTCCGCATACTTGACTGAACCGTTGTCCCGTGGCGGCTGTACACGCGACCATGACCGCTATGACACGGCCCCAAGTTCGGACCAGCACCTCGCCCGCAGTGACGGCCCGCACCGTGTTGTTCGCGGCCGTCCTGATAAATCTGCTGATCGTCGAGTTCCTGTTGTACACGGCCGCGCCGGCGCACAACACCTTGACGGGCATCGGCCGGGTCTTCGGGATGCACGCCGCCTTCCTGATGATCCTGCAGCTGGTCCTGGTCGCCCGGCTGCCGTGGCTGGACCGCCGGCTCGGCATGGACAAGCTCACGGCCTGGCACCGCTGGGTCGGTTTCACCCTGTTCTGGTGCGTCGTGCTGCACCTGAGTTTCATCCTGCTCGGCTACGGCCAGCTCGACCATCTCTCGGTGGTCACCGAGTTCATCAACCTGGCCGGGGTGCTGGGCACGTTCGTCGGCATCGCCGCCTCGGCCATCGTCCTGCTCGTCGCGGTCACCTCGGTGCGCTACGCGCGGCGGCGGCTGCCGTACGAGGCCTGGCACACGGTCCACATCGGTCTCTACGTGGCGATCGTGCTGGCGCTGATCCACCAGCTCTACGAGGGCTCGGCGTTCAAGTCCTCGTTGCTCGCCGAGCTCTACTGGTGGGCGCTGTGGGCGTTCGCGATCGGGTCGTTGGTCGTTTTCCGGGTGCTCGTGCCGATCTGGCGCAACGCCAAGCACCAGTTCCGGGTCGCCGCCGTGGTGCCCGAGTCCGACAACATCGTCTCGGTGCACGTCACCGGCAAGCACCTCGAGCAGCTGCCGGTGCGGGCGGGGCAGTTCTTCGTCTGGCGCTTCCCCGGGTACGGCCACTGGTGGGACGCGAACCCGTTCTCGCTGTCGGCCGCGCCGAACGGGCGGTCCCTGCGGCTGACCGCGAAGGCGATCGGTTCGGCGAGCGCCCGGCTGCGCGGCATCCCGATCGGGACCCGGGTGTTCGCGGAGGGCCCGTACGGGGCGCTGACCGCCCTGCAACGGGCCACCGACGCGTCCGTGCTGATCGCCGGCGGCATCGGGATCACCCCGATCCGGTCGTTGTTCGAGGAGCTGTCCGGTTCGATCGTGGTGCTCTACCGGGTGTCGACGATGGCCGACGCCGTGCTGCTCGACGAGTTGCGGGCGCTCGCCGACATGCGCGGCGCCCAGTTGCATGTGCTGAGCGGGCGGACCGGGGCCGGTTCGCCGCCGTTCGCCCCGTTCGAGCCGGCCAACCTGGCCGCCCTGGTGCCCGACATCGCCTACCGGGACGCCTTCATCTGCGGCCCGGACGCGATGACGGCGGCGGTGCTGCGCAGCCTGCGCGAGCTGAAGGTGCCGGACCGGCAGGTGCACGCCGAGCGGTTCCGGCTCGTCAGCTGAGAGCAACAACGCAACCTCCCGCACACGAATGCGAGGTAGGTTCGCGCCATGACCACTCCCGGGTCGAATGTGAACCGCCGGCCGAAGAACAACGACCGGCGGCCGGCACCGCCGTGGAAGGTCGAGGGCCATCCCGACGGCGATCAGCAGCCCGGCCCGAACCCGCCCAGCCGCCGGCCGGCCTGGGCGCGGTTCGGCTGGATGCTGCTGGTGCTGCTCGCGCTGAACTGGGTGGTCTCCTCGTTCCTGCTCGCCCCGCCGGCGCGCACCTCGATCTCGTACACGTTCTTCATCACCCAGGTGGACGCCAAGAACGTCGCCGACGTCACCTCGACCGGCGACACCATCGAGGGCACGCTGACCGCCAAGGCGTCGTACACGCCCGTGGACAGCAAGACCGCCGAACAGGTCAGCCTGTTCACCACCCAGCGGCCGTCGTTCGCCGACGACAACCTGTTCGCCAAGCTGCAGGCCAACGGGGTCCCGGTGAACGCCAAGCCGCCGGACGCGCCGGCCCCGATCTGGCAGCAGCTGCTGGTCGGCTTCGGCCCGACGCTGCTGCTGGTCGGGTTGCTCATCTGGTTCATGCGGCGGGCCGCGGCCGGCGCCGGGGCCGGCATCGGCGGCTTCGGCAGATCCCGGGCCAAGCTCTACCAGCCCGAGGCGGGGCCGCGCACGACGTTCGCCGACGTGGCCGGCATCGAGGAGGTCGAGCAGGAGGTCACCGAGATCGTCGACTTCCTCCGCGAGCCCGAGAAGTACCACAAGCTGGGCGCGCAGATCCCGCACGGGGTGCTGCTCTCCGGGCCGCCCGGCACCGGCAAGACGCTGCTCGCCCGCGCGGTCGCCGGCGAGGCGAAGGTGCCGTTCTTCTCGATGTCGGCGTCGGAGTTCATCGAGATGATCGTCGGTGTCGGCGCCAGCCGGGTCCGCGACCTGTTCGAGCAGGCCAAGAAGGTCGCGCCGTCGATCATCTTCATCGACGAGCTGGACGCGATCGGGCGGGCCCGGGGCGGCTCGCAGTCGCTGGGCGGCAACGACGAACGCGAGCAGACCCTCAACCAGATCCTCACCGAGATGGACGGCTTCACCGGCAGCGAGGGCGTCGTGGTGCTGGCGGCCACCAACCGGCCGGAGATCCTGGACCGGGCGCTGCTGCGGCCGGGCCGCTTCGACCGCCGGGTCACGGTCAGCCCGCCGGATCTCACCGGGCGCCGCAAGATCCTCGAGGTGCACACCCGCGGCGTGCCGGTGGCGCCGGAGGTCAGGCTGGCGGATCTCGCGGCCGCCACCCCCGGCATGGTCGGCGCCGACCTGAAGAACCTGGTGAACGAGGCCGCCCTGCTGGCCGCGCGGCGCCAGCACACGATGGTGCGGACCGCCGACTTCACCGACGCGCTGGAGAAGATCGTCCTGGGCACCGTACGCGGCATCATGCTCACCAGCGAGGAGAAGGAGCGCACGGCGTTCCACGAGTCCGGGCATGCCCTGCTCGGCATGCTGACCCCCGGCGCCGACCCGGTCCGGAAGATCTCGATCATCCCGCGCGGGCAGGCGCTCGGCGTCACCTTCCAGAGCCCGGCGGCGGACCGGTACGGCTATTCCGCCAAGTACCTGCGCGGCCGGATCATCGGCGCGCTCGGCGGCCGGGCGGCCGAGGAGGTCGTCTTCGGCGACATGACCACCGGCGCGGAGAGCGACCTCGACCAGGTCAGCAACATCGCCCGGCAGATGGTCGGCCGGTGGGGCATGTCGGACGCGATCGGCCCGGTGACGGTCCTGCCGCCGCCCGGCAGCGAGTCGCCGTTCGGTCTGGACGGGGTCGCCCCGGCCACCAAGGAGCTGATCGACGCCGAGGTCCGCAAGATCGTCGACGAGTGCTACATCGAGGCGGTCCGGCTGCTGCAGGGCCACCGCGAGCAGCTCGGCCGGCTCGCCCGCCGGCTGCTCGAGGCCGAGACCCTGGACGAGGACGATGCGTACGCGGCGGCCGGGATCAGCCGCGACGAGGCCCCGGGCGCGGTGGCCCGCGGCGAGGTGCCGGGCGTGCACGCCGCGCCGGGCCTGCCACCGCTGACCGCCGCCCCGGAGTCGGCCAGCTGACTCTTGCGCTGGCTCCGGCGGCCCGGAGACTGGTGCGATGCACTCCGAAAACTTCACCCTGCAACGTCTCAGCCGGGCGATCCGCGACCGCGTCCGGCCCGCCGTGGCGACCCCGGTCGCCGAGCTGGAGATCACGGCCTGGCAGGT
>Ga0307508_10003674_pt1 | contig 15373 bp, 14 predicted proteins | sample 9_EM_MG_FD_203089 | JGI IMG/M metagenome (GOLD analysis project Ga0307508, IMG submission 203089) | Populus trichocarpa ectomycorrhiza microbial communities from riparian zone in the Pacific Northwest, United States - 9_EM | ecosystem: Host-associated > Plants > Roots > Unclassified | place...
CTCGGCCTTCCTGAGACCTTTGTGCGGGCGTGGCTGTCAGGGGTGGAAGCGGAGCAACGCCCCCTGGGCGTAGGAGGCCACCAGGGCGCCGGACTCGGTGCGGACGTCGCCTCGGCCGAAGCAGCGGCCGTGAGCCAGGATCGGCGCTTGCTGGTGCAGCAGCAGCCAGTCGTCGGTGGGACCTATTCTTCGGTCCCGAGCGCTGCGAGCTCCGGCTGCTGGACCAGGATTCCCGCGTCCATGTTCTCGGCCAGGTGCCCGAGGTCGCCGGTCCCTGGAATGGCGAGCACGTGCGGCCCGCGGCTCAGGGTCCAGGCTATTCGGACCTGCGCGGGGGAGGCCTGGTGTATCCGCGCAAAGGCATTTACCGCGCCGTTGTGCGCCACACCGCCGATCTCTCTGCCGGTGGCGGCCAACGCGAAGAAAGGAACGAACGCGATGCCTTGCGAACCGCAGACGCCGAGCATCTCGTCGTTGACCCGTCCGAAGTCGACGCCGTACCGGTTCTGAACAGCGACGACCGGCGCTATGGCCTGAGCCTGCGCGAGGTGATGGAGCCTCACGTTGGAGAGGCCCAGGTGCCGGATCAGCCCTTCTTGGCGCAGCTGAGCCAGAGCCGCGAAGTGCTCGGTGACCGAGTGGAGGCCGTGCTGGCGCAGGTACACCAGATCGAGGTGGTCGCGGCCGAGCGTACGCAGGTTCGTCTCGACCTGGCCGCGCAACTGGTCGGGCCGGGCCAGCCCGTCCTCGGCCGGACCGACCTTCGTGGCGATGACCACCTCGTCCGAATACGGCCGCAGCGCCTCCCGGATGATTTCGTTCGCCCAGTGCAGGGCGGAGGAATCGTGCATCGCATGGCTGGCATCGGCATAGGTGGGGTACCACGCGGCGGTGTCGATGTGATTGACGCCGAGCTCGATAGCGCGTCGAACCAGGCGGGTCGCGTGGTCTCGGTCTTTGCCGAGGCGTTTCGCTCCGAATCCGATTCGGTTGACGGTCAGGTCTCCGAGCGCGTATCTGCCGGCAGCCGGCTCCCGTGTCAGCATCGCACGAACATAGCCGGCATTCCCGGCCGAACCGGTCGGCCGGGTACCCGATTGTGGACGCACAGCCCGCCCAGTAATGTCATTGACGAGCCGGGAAAGGGCGTGCCCACCTGCGGATCCGGGCGCCGTCCACACCAGGCGTGATCACCGCAGGCAGTCGGGCCGTGCGTGTTGCAGCCAATCGCGGATCGCGGTGACCGACGATGCGCCGGTCATGACCGCGTCAGCCTTGTCCGTTGGGTTTCGGCCGGGGCCAGTCTGCTACGTCCGTTTCAGCGCCACGTCAGTGCCGTTCCAGCCCGCTGCCCGACACTCGAATCCAGACCGGTTGAACGGATTCGGTCCCGATACATGGGGGAGACATCATGAAGATCCGACGCACGCTGTTGGCATCAGTGTTCGCGGCCGCTGGGGTGGCGACTGCCTTCGTGGCGGCGCAGCCGGCGCAGGCATTCGCGGGCGGTCCTATCATCAATGCGAACGTCTTCAACGCCGACCTTCGGCTGTGCCTGGCGCCCAGCGGCTTCGGCCAGGGCGCCGTCGTCGCGCAGGTGCAGGGGTGCGACGGGCTCTCCGGCCAGGCGTGGACGCCCGTGCTGCTCGACGGCAGCAGCCACTTCGAGTTTGTCAGCGTCGCAAACGGCAGGTGTATGGATGTCGCCGGCGGCCGCCCGCTCGATCACGCGACGGTCGTTACCAACACCTGCAACGGCGCGGGCAGCCAACAGTGGAGGGTGTCCGCTGCGGGGAACGGCGCCGCGGCGGAGCTGCGAAACGGGGCCGCCGGCAGCAGCACCCATTGCCTGGACGTGCCGGGTGGTTCGGTCTCGCCGGTCGCTTTGCAGATCTTCACCTGCAACAACTCGGGTGCCCAGCGCTGGTTCTTCTGAGCCTCTGACGCCTTACCCACCGCTTCCGTCGCCAGGCCCGGGCCCAGCGCTTGCTGGTCCGGGCCTGTCGAGGTCTCAGGCCCGAGCCCGAGGCGTTCGGCTATCCGGCGCCTCCGTTGATCATTTCTTCGAGATCCTGTCGGATGGCGGGCAGCAGGGAACGCTTGCCTCGCAGGGCGGACCAGTTCCAGAACTCGAGGGCGTGGTGCAGGCGGTAGAGGCCCATGCGCGCGGCCGACCCCGCCGGCAGCGGTCCGTAGCCGCTCAGGAAGGCGTCGCGCTTGGCGGGGTTGTCGCGCAGCGCGTAGTAGTCGGTCCGGGCCAGGTCGAGCAGCGGATCGGCGACGACGGTGCTCTCGACGTCGACGAATCCGGCGACCTGCCACCCCTGCGCCGTCTCGCGCACCAGCACGTTGCCGTCGTGGAAGTCGTTGTGGCACAGGGCGGGCTGGGTGCACTCGGCGAACAGGCCGGCGCGCTCGCCCGCGTACCGCTTGACGGCCTCGGCCATCGCCTCGCCGCCGCCGAGCTCGACGAACCTGCCCAGCTTGGCGGCGAACTGATCGAGCATGTAGGCGGTGTTGGAGGGCCTCGTGTCCACGATGCCGGTCGCGACGTAGCCCCAGCGGTCCGTCGTGATCTGGTGCACGGCGGCCAGCAGCCGGCCCATCTCCCGGTAGACGGGGCCGATCTGTCCCTCGGTGAGCGAGCCGCCGACCGTCGACAGTGGTCGGCCGTCGAGCAGGGTCATCACGGCGAAGGCCGACGGGAGGTCGGGCACGCCGGCGGGCTCGTGGTGCAGCACCCGCGGGATCTCCGTGATGCCGTGCCGGGCGAGCAGGCGGTAGACGAACACCTCCTTGGCGAGCTTGGAGCGCCAGCGGTCGGCCTGCGCCGGCCACCGCTCGGGATAGACCTTGATGATCAGCGGGCGGACTCCGCCGGCGCCGCGCACCTCGTAGACCGCGTTGACCGCGCCGCCGCCGCGCGCCAGCACACCGGTCACCCGGAACTCCGGGATGACGCCGCCCAGGATCGCCTGGGCGGCCGAGCGCCGCAGCCGCTGCATCCACGCACTATAGGGCCCATCCTTGTGCGGGCTCGGCCGCGAGAAAACTTGCCGGTCCGGCGGCGGGGCAGCCGGCTGTGGTCGGCGGGGGCAGATCGTGCGGTCGGTGGGGCACGGTCGGTGAGCGGGTCTTTGCCGACGGCCACGGTTTGGTCAAACTCTTTCCGACGTCGGCTCCGTCGCGGGACACCGTGCACCGGCGGGCGTCGTGCCCGGTGGGTCGTCATGGTGCCGAAGGCGGAGCGATGAGCGAAGACGTGGAGGTGCCGGCCTTCTCCGGCGAGCTCTTCCGGACGCTGGCCGAGGAGGGGCGCCTCGTCGTCGACGACGAGACCGCGGACGAGGTCATCGGGGAGCTGCAACGCACGCTGGCGTCGATCGAGTCGCGGCTGCGGATGATCCGGATCTGGCAGCACGAGGCGACCGGCCGGCTCACCGACCTGCCCGGCGACCTCGCCCGCACTGTCGTCGACGCGGTGTTCGCCGAGCAGATCGCGCCGGGCCGGCTGGAGCTGGCGGCGGTGGAGCTGCCGAAGTACATCGAGGCCTTCCAGCGGGCCCGCCGAACGGTCGGACCAGGGCGCTGACCTGCGGCGTCGAGTTTTTCTGAAGGGTGTGCCCGGAGACTGGTCGGCGCGGTTCGACGATCATCCGGAGGTTATCGGTGGACCAGGTACGCGTTGTTCTCCAAGCGACGGACGCCCTCACCCATGCGGGCCTCACCGGCCTTCTGCGGTCCAGCCCGGAGCTGAGGGTGCTGGGCGCCGAGGATCGTGCCCGGGCCCAGGTGCTGGTCGTGGCGGCGGACCGCTTGACGGTCGACGTCGTCGCGATGCTGCGCCGCTCGATCGTGGAGATCGGCGCCCCGGTCGTCCTGGTGACCAACGAGATCTCCGAGTCCGAGCTGCTCACCGCCGTCGGGTCGCGCGTGGTCGCGATCCTGCCGCGGCAGGCGGTGACCGCCGAGCGCCTCGCGCACGGCGTGCGGGCAGCCGCGTCGGGCGGCGGCGTCCTGCCCCCGAACCTGGTGGGCGAGCTCCTCAAGCACGTCGAACGGCTCCAGCGCGACGTGCTGACCCCGAACGGGCTCAACGCCGGGCTGACGCCGCGCGAGATCGACGTGCTGCGGCTGCTGGCCGAGGGGCTCGACACCACGGAGATCGCCGGGAAGCTCGCCTACTCCGAGCGCACCGTCAAGCACGTGATCTACGCGGTGACCCGCCGCCTGAAGCTGCGCAACCGGGCGCACGCCGTCGCCTACGCCCTACGCACCGGCATGATCTGAGCTCGGCAGACTCCAGGCGTGCTTACCTGGTCGACTTGGGGCGTGCTCGCCTGGCCGACTTGACCAATGGCAGCAGCATCGTCGGCAGGTTGTCGTCCCAGGGCGAGGCCGCGGTCACCTCGACCTCCCGGGCTGCGCCGGCCGCGGCGACCTCGTGCGGGCGGGGATCGGGGAGGTCGAACAGCCAGTGGCCGCCGGCCGCCTGCAGCCAGCCGCGCAGCGTCAGGCAGACCGCGGCGAGCAGGCCGGTGAGCACGATCGGCAGGACGACCGCGAGCGGGAGCTGGATCACCGTCGGCGCGGCCGAGAACGGCTTGAGCAACGCGGCGTGCAACAGGGCCAGCAGCGGCAGGTGCATCAGGTAGATGGGCAGCGTGTTGCGGCCGAGCCTGGCCAGCAGGCCGCCGACCGGAACCCATCGCCGCAACTGCACGGCGCCGGCGATGCCGACCATCACGGCCAGGGTGCTGACCACGGGCCACACGCCGAACCACTGCGCGGCGCCGAACTGCCGCAGCGCCAGCATGACGACCAGGTAGCCCGCGCCGCCGGCGAGCAGCAGGCGCGGGGTCGCCGTGCGGGCCCAGCGCTCGACCCAGGGCTTGAGGCGCAGGCCGGCGAGGAAGAAGAAGAGGTTCTGGTAGAGCTGGCCTCGGTTGCCCGGCGCGGCGAGCAGGCCGGCCGAGGCGGTCGCGGAGAGAAGAAACGCCGGGACGAGCACGGCCGCGGCCGGGGCCGACCGGGTCAGCTTGGCGACCGCGAAGTAGAGGGCCAGCGCCTCCAGGTACCACAGGCCGGCGGGCGTGATGGTGAGCTGCTCGACCAGGCCGGCGGTGCTGCGCGCGGCGCGCGTGTCGAACTGCGGCACCATCGACAGCACCGCCGTGTGCACGGTGAACCAGAGGACGTACAGGTAGTAGAACTTGGCGATCCGGCCGCGGGCGGCGATCTTCCACGAGCGGCGGACCGCGTCGGCCGCGAAGAGGCCCGAGATGGTGAAGAAGACCGGCATCAGCAGCGGGAGCAGCTGGTCGCCGAAGGCGCCCCAGAAGCCGGGGACCGGCGCCGGCAGGCGCCAGCTGATCTGCAGATAGTCCTTCGTGATGACGTGCCACATCACGACCAGCAGGATGCACACGCCCTTGGCGATGTCGGCCCATGCCTCCCGCCCGGCAGAGGCGGCGGGGATCGCCGCGACCGCCTGGGTCGGCTCGTCGCTCCACTCGGGCCGGCGGCGGCGTCCGCCACTCGGCCGTCACGACGGTAGCGCCGCGGCCGGCCGGCGCCCGATCTCGAGGGCAGTCGCGATCAACACGTGCGTGATGGTGCGGCAATCGGCTGCTCATCAGGAAGGCCGGATACTGGTCATTTCAGCGACGAGGCGACGGCCAGGCCCGCGGACCGCCACTGCCGCGCCCAGGCCGGCACGTCGGTCGCGGGCAGCGGCCGGCAGATGTAGTAGCCCTGAACCAGCTCGGCGCCCATCCGGGCGACGGCCGCGACGGTACGGTCCTCCTCCACCCCCTCGACCACCACACTCAGCGCCGACGCGTGCGCGAGCTGGACGATCGCCGCGACGATCGCCGCGCCGTTGTCGGTGCTGAAGATCTGCGCGGTGAACTGACGGTCGATCTTCAGCTCGTCCAGGGGCATCGTGTGCAGGTAGCTCATCGACGAGTAGCCCGTGCCGAAGTCGTCGATCGAGATGCGGACGCCGAGCGCGCGGAGCGAGGCGAGCACCGACGTGGCACGGGCCGGGTCGGTCACCATGGCGCTCTCGGTGATCTCCACGGTGAGCTCGGCGGCCGGTACGGCGTGCCGCCTGAGCTGCTCGGCGACCCGGCCGGGGAAGTCCTCGTCGAGCAGGCAGGCCGCGCCGGCGTTGACCGCCACCGGCAGCGACAGCCCCTCGTCCGCCCAGGCTCGGTGCTGGGAGAGCGCGACGGCGAGGACAGCGTCGGTCAGCGGCAGCATGAGGCCGCTCTGCTCGGCGACCGGAATGAACTGGTCCGGGCTGATCAGGCCGCGGGTCGGGTGCCGCCAGCGCACCAGGGACTCGACGCCGCGTAGCTCCCGGGTCTCGGCGTGAACCTTGGGCTGGTAGTGCAGTTCGAGCTCGCCGACCTCGATGGCCCGGCGCAGTTCCCCGAGCACGGAGAGCCGCTCGGGGGTGTGGTCGTCGGCCGCCGGGTTGTAGAGCGCCACGCCGACGTGGCCGCGCTTGGCGGTGTACATGGCGATGTCGGCGTACCGCAGCAGCTCGACGGCGTCGGTGCTGGGCGACGGGTAGAGCGCGGCGCCGACGCTCACGCTGACGTCGACCGCCACGTCCTCGATGTCGGCCAGGCCGCAGACCGCCTCGTGCATCCGGCCGCCGACGGCGAGCAGGTCGTCGGCAGAGGCGAGCTGGGGCAGCAGGACGGCGAACTCGTCACCGCCGAGCCGGGCCACGGTGTCGCCGAGCCGGGCCGCGGTGGTGAGCCGCTCGGCGACCTTCCGCAGCAGCAGGTCGCCGGCGTGGTGCCCGAGCGTGTCGTTGACCTCCTTGAATCGGTTCAGGTCGAGCAGCAGTAGGCCGACGCGGGTGCCCGCGCGGTTCGCCGCCGCGATCGCGGCCTCGGTGCGCTCCGCCAGCAGGTCCCGGTTGGCCACTCCGGTGAGGCTGTCGTGGGTGGCCCGGTGCCGGCTGTCGCGGGCCTGCCGCTCGGTGCTGCGCTGGTAGCCGAGCAGCACCAGCGCGCAGAACACCACCAGGGCCAGATCCAGCGCGGAGATCACGACGACCGCGAGCTGGAGCCCGCGGCTGCGGCTCTGGGTCCGGCGCAGGGCCACGCCGATCTCCAGGCTCTTGCGGGCGACGTTGTTGGCGGCCTGCTTGCGCAGCGCCGAGGCGCTCAGGGCCGCCTGATCGGCGTCTAGCTGCACCTGGCGGCGGTCGTGGCGCTGGTCGGCTTCCACCAGGCCCCGCAGGGTGTAGCTGTATCCGCCGTAGGTGTTCTGCAACGCCTGCGCCTGGAGCGCGTCCGAGGGGCCGCCGTGGGCGTCGAGCCACCGCAGGTTCTCCTCCGCGGAGCCGATCGAGGAGATCACCGGCGCACGGCCGGCCGCGTCGTCGGCCCGCACGAAGTTGACCAGCTGCTCGTACTCGATGCTGATCCGCAGGAAGACCTGGCTCCACTGCTCGCTGATCTTCTCGGTGGCGGCGATGTCGGCCGCGGCGCGCGCGGTGTTCCGGGTGCTCAGCACGGCCAGCCCGGCGAGCAGGGTCAGGCCCAGGGCCAGGGCGGCGACGGCGCCACGGGCGGAGGCGCGACGGCGCGACCGTGAAATCCGCATGCCACCCGACCTCTCCTCGTTCGCGCTCCGCCGCCCCTATGTATGGCATCGACCGCGGCGGGCGGCGGTTGAGCGGAACCGAAACTCTCGGCTGCCCAGCTCCGGCGCCGATAAGGGGTGCGGCCGGGGGTCGTACGGGTAAGGGGAGAGCGGTGTGATGCGGTGGTTCCGGTTGATCGGTCTGCTGGCGGCGGCCGCCGCCTACGTGACCCTTCAGGCGCCCGGCCCCGCCGGGGCGCAGCCCGCGGTGGCGTTCCTGGCCGCCGATTCCGGGCTCGGCTACACCCAGGAGATGACCAGTGGCTTCGGCGCCGGCGTCGAGCGGGTCGGCGGGGTCTGGCACGACGAGTCCGGCACCGAGGTCGGCGACACCGCACAGCAGTTCCGGACGCTGCAGGATCTCCGCAGAACCCATCCGGGCGGCCTGTCGGTCTTCACGCAGAGCCCGGAGCTGCTCGCCGACGCGCTCGCGCAGACCGTCGAGTCCGGCACGCCGGTCGTCGCGGTCGACTCCGCGCCCGCCGTCGGCTCCGAGGTGCCGCTCTACGTCGGCGCCAACAACTACCTCCTGGGTACGATGCTGGCCGGGCTGGCCGCCGCCCGGCTGCCCGCGTCCACGCAGGGCGACGTGGTGCTAGGCACGTCGGTTCCCGGCTCCGGCGGGCTCGACCTGCGGGTCGCCGGGCTGCGCGACGAGTTGCGCCGCCGGCTGCCGCAGGTGCGGGTGCTCGGCCCGTTCGACACCAAGCAGGACCCGGCCGCCAACCGGGACGCCTGGCGGGTCCTGGTCGAGGCGAACCCGCGCGCGCTCGCCTTCCTGGGCAGCGGGGACGCCGACGCCTACAACCTCGCGGAGATCCGAGTGCGTACCCATGGCCTCTGGGTCGCCGGCGGCTTCAGTCTGGACCGTCGGGCGTTGTTCGCGGTCCGCTCCGGCAGCCTCGTGCTGGTCTCGCCGGAGCCATACCTGCAGGGGATGGTGGCCGGGATGCTGGAGGCGGAGCATGCGAAGTACGGCCTGCCGCTGCCCCGCGGCTGGCTCGTCACCCCCGGCCTGCCGATCACCGCGGCGAACGTCGACGAGATCATGGTCCGGGAGGAGTCCCTGGGCAACCGCACGCGCTGGTTCCGGTTGACGGTCGACGCGATCGTGACCGGCTCGGGCGCCGACCTGAGCCCGCTCGACGCGGCCGGCTGCCCGTCAGTTGACTCCCAGGCTGGTTGCGAGTGACCGGGCCTGGGCGACGGCGTCCTTCCACCCCTGCGCCGAGGTCTTGGCGCCGTTCTCGACCTTCGTCAGCTCGTTGATGAACAGCTGGTAGAGCGAAGCGTCGGACGGCGCCTCGTACACCCGCGGCGCCTTCTGCGCCGAGGGGCCGAACACCTCGACCGTACGCTGCCCGCCGAAGAACGCCTCCGGCTTGGTCATCGCTGTCATCGTGTACGCCGCCGGGGTGGACGGGAACAGCGCGGCGTCGGTGAAGGCGCGGGCTTGGTTCTCCGGCGACAGCATCCACTTGATGATCGCGAACGACCGCGCCGGGTTGCTGGCTCCGGCGGGAATCGCGAGGAACGAACCGCCCGAGTTGGCGCCTGCAGCCGGCCCGGCGGCGACCCGCCACAGCCCGGAGGTCTTCGGCGCCGCCTGCTCGATGTCGGGCGCGTGCCAGGCCGCCCCGAGCTCCACCGCCAACTTGCCCTCGGCGATACCCGTGCCCCAGCTCTTCGCGTCGCTCTGCTCCTTGGCGCTCAGGCCCAGGCTGCCCAGCTTGACCGCGCAATCCCAGATGGTTCGCACGTGCGGCTGATCCCCGACGAAGTGGTTCCCCTCGTCGACGAGCCGCTTCGTGCCCTGGCTCATCCGCAGGCCGAAGATCTGCGTGCCGCTCGCGATCAGGCGGACGCTCGGCAGGGCCGTCACGATCCGTCGTCCCGTGGCGAGGAAGTCGTCCCACGTGGCCATCGCCGCGGTCACCCGATCCGGCGTGTCCGGCAGCCCCGCCTTCCGGAAGACGTCGGCCCGGTAGAACATGGCGGTGGGCCCGATGTCGATCGGGAAGCCGACCAGCCGCCCGTCGAAGGTGCTGCCCTGCTCCCACTTCCACTGCAGGTACTGCGACTTGACGTCCGCGGCGCCGAGCGTGTTGAGATCGACGAATCGGTCCGCCCGCGGCAGCAGGGACGCGACGTCCTCACCCTTGATCCCGACGATGTCCGGCACGTTCTTGCCCCGGCCCAGCGCGTCGAGGAGTTGTTGCTTGTAGTCGCCGTCGATCACCGACGACGCGAGCGTCGTCTCGCCGGCGAAGTGCTTGACGGCGTCGGCGAGCACCTGCTGGCTGAGGCCGCCGGACCAGCACGACAGCGTGGTCAGTGCCGAGGCCGCCGGGCCGTGCGAGCAGCCGCCGGCGGCGACCATCGCGCCGGCCGCCGCGCCCATGCCCAAGAGGTTTCTGCGGGATATAACCACCGATTCCGGACCTCCTCGCAAGGAAGGTACCGCCAGGTCGCGCGGCCGGTCCGGAAAACTGACGTTTTGCCGGGCTCGGCCACGTGTCCTCAACCCCTGGTCAGGTCAGTCCCTGCGCCTTGAGCCAGTCCTTGGCGACCGTCTCGGCGTCCTGTTTGTCGCTGATCACCTTCTTGTCGAGCTCGGCGAGGGTGGTGGTGTCGAGTTTCGCCGAGAGCGCGTTGAGCGTGCCGCTCACCGTACTGTTGATCTTCGCCTTGTTCACCAGCGGCGTGACGTTCTGCGAGCTGAACAGGTTCTTCGGGTCGGTCAGGACGACAAACCCGTTCTCCGGTACGGCCGGATCGGTGGTGAACAGGTTCGCGGCCTGCACGTCGCCCTTCTTCAGCGCGGCCACCGTGATCGGGCCCGCGGTGTCCAGCGACTTGAACTCCTTGAACTGGATGCCGTAGGTCTTGTCGAGCCCGACGACGCCCTGCGTGCGGGTCTTGAACTCCGGCGGCCCGCCGAGCACCAGGTTCTTGGCGACCGGCGCCAGGTCGTCGAGCGTCTTGAGGTTGTACTTCGCGGCGGTCGCGCTGGTGACGACCACCGAGTCCTTGTCCTCGGCGGCCGCCGAGTCGAGCAGCTGCAGCTCGGGCGGCAGCTTGGCCGCGACGGCCGCGTCGACGTCGCTGGTGCCGGTCGCGGTGGCGGTCTTGTCGAGGTACGCCAGCAGCGCGCCGTTGTACTCCGGCAGGATCGACAGGGCGCCCGACTTGATCTGGTCGAAGATGATCTCGCGAGCGCCGATGTTGAACTGCCGCTTGACCGTCACGCCCTTGGCCTCCAGCGCCTGCGCGTAGATCTCGCCGAGCAGCACGTTCTCCTGGAAGTTGGCCGAGCCGATCACGACCGAGCCGGGCGCTGCGCTCGCGCCGGAGCCCGAGCCGAGCGGGTTGGTGTTGCCGCTTCCGCAGGCCGCGAGCGCCATCAGCGCTGCCACGCCGGCGACCGCGACGGTCGTCCTTATCCTCGAGTTCACTCTAAGTCGTCCTTTCCGGACTTCGATGATCACTGGGTGGTGGCCCGGTGGCGTACGCCCGGCGCGACCGTGAGCCGGGCGAGGAGCGCGAACGCCGCCTCGGTGAGCAGCGCCAGCAGTACGGCTAGCACGGCGCCGCCGACCATGACGTCGTACTCGCGCCGGGCCAGGCCGTCGAAGATGTAACGACCCAGCCCGCCGAGCCCGACGTAGGCGGCGATGGTGGCGGTGGAGACGATCTGGATGGCCGCGGTGCGCAGGCCGAGGATGATCAGCGGCAGGGCGACCGGCAGCTCCACCCGAAAGAGCACCTCCGAGCCGGTCATGCCGACGCCCTTGGCAGCGTCCTTCAGCTCCGCGTCGACCTGCCGGATGCCCTCGTAGGCGTTGACCAGGATCGGCGGAACGGCGAGCGCGACGAGCGGGACCAGGGTGGGCACCAGGCCGATGCCCCAGACCACGACCGCGAGCCCGACCAGGCCCAGGGTGGGTAGGGCGCGCGCCGCGTTGCCCGAGTTGACCACCAGGAAGCCGGCCCGGCCGGTGTGGCCGATCAGCAGGCCGAGCGGCAGCGCGATCGCGGCGGCGATCAGCAGGGCGAGCCCGGAGTAGTAGAGGTGTTCGCCGACCCGGTTGGGTATGCCGTCGGCGCCGGACCACTGGGCGGGCTGGGTGAACCAGTCGGCGACGAGCTGGACGATGTTCATGATCGGGCTCTTCTCGTCCGGCTCCACGGGGTCAGGAAGCGTTGGAGCAGCACCAGCGCCAGGTCGGCGAGGACCGCGAGGGCGACCGTGAGCACAATGCCGACCACGATCGGGGTGGGGAAGTCGCGCTGGATGCCGTCGACGAAGAGCTGACCGAGGCCGCTGATGCCGATCAGCGAGCCGATGCTGACCAGGCTGATGTTGGCCACCGTCGCCACCCGCAGGCCGGCGAAGACCACCGGAACGGCCATCGGCAACTCCACCTGCACAAGGCGCCGGGCCGCTGAGAAGCCCATCGCGACCGCGGCCTGCCGTACGTGGTCGGGCACCGAGCGCAGGCCGTCGACGACGTTGCGGACCAGCACCGCCAGCGTGTAGACGGTGAGCGGGATGATCACTGTCCAGCCGCTGAAGCCGGTGTACTGGATCAGCACGACGAACAGGGCCAGCGACGGCAGGGCGTAGAGCATGCTGGTCAGGGCCAGCACGACCGGATAGATCCGGGGCCAGCGCACGCAGCAGAGCCCGAGCGGCAGCGAGATCGCCAGGCCCAGCAGCACCGGCGTCAGGGCGAGGTAGATGTGCTGGCCGAGCAGTTGGCCGAGCAGGTCGACGTGGCTGCCGATCCAGCTCCAGCGCCAGTCCCAGGTCACGACGCGGCCGCCGGCAGGCGCAGGCCCCGGGTGATCTCCGGCTGGGCGACGAGCCCGAGCACGCGGCCCTGCGCGTCGACGCCGATCGCGAGGCCGGACGGGTTGAGCGCCGCGCTGTCCAGCGCGGAGCGCAGCGAGTCGACGCCGACGGTGAAGCTGTGCTCGCACGGCCGCAGGCCGCTCTCGCCGGCCAGCGACCAGCCCACCGGCCGCAGGTCGGCGTCGACCACGAGGCTCCACCCGGACCCGGCCGGCGTCGTGCCCTCGGCGACGACGGCGTCCGTGACCAGCGTCAGGCCCTCCGAGCCGAGGAAGGAGAGCCGTCGCAGGCCGCGGTCCTCGCCGAGGAACTCCGCGACGAACTCGTCGGCCGGGGCGGCGAGCAGGTTGGCGGGCGTGTCGTACTGCCCGATCCGGCCGCCCACCTTGAGCACGCACACCCGGTCGCCGAGGCGGATCGCCTCGTCGATGTCGTGGGTCACGAAGACGATCGTCTTGTGCAGCTCGGCCTGCAGCCGGATGAGCTCCTCCTGCAGGCTCTTGCGCACCACCGGGTCGACGGCGCTGAACGGCTCGTCCATGAGCATGACCGGCGGGTCGGCGGCGAGCGCGCGGGCCACGCCGACCCGCTGCTGCTGGCCGCCGGAGAGCTGGTAGGGGTAGCGCTTCGCGAAACTCGCCGGCAGGCCGACGAGCTCGAGCAGCTCCATCGCCCGGCTGCGGGCCTTGCGGCGGTCCCACCCGAGCAGGTGCGGCACGGTGGCGACGTTGTCGACCACCGTACGGTGCGGGAAGAGGCCGCCGTGCTGGATGACGTAGCCGATGCGGCGGCGCAGGGCCGGCGGGTCGGCGGCGCTGATCGGCTCGCCGTCCAGCCGGATCGAGCCCGAGCTGGGCTCCACCATCCGGTTGATCATCCGAAGCGTCGTGGTCTTTCCGCATCCGGACGGCCCCACGAGCACGGTGATCTTGCCGGCCGCCATCTCCAGGCTCAGGTCGTCGACGGCGACGGTGCCGTCCGGATAGCGCTTTGTCACCTCGGAAAACGTGATCAAGGTATCTCCGCAACGGCAGCCCGTGAATGGACATATTCATGCTCTTGTCGTGTGAAGAGGTTGTCAAGATAATGGCCGGGAGGATTTACCTGACCGTCACATGTGTCGGGAGCCCACCTGAAGAGGAGGAGCCATGTCGCCGGAGGTGCTGATCGACGGCGTCGGGCTCACCTGCGACGAGGTCCGCCGCATCGCCCAGGACGGCGTCCCGGTCCAGGTGGACGCCGCCGGCCTGCGCCGGGCGGCCGACGCGCACGCCATGGTCACGTCGCTGGCCGCCCAGGGGCCCGTCTACGGGCGCACCACGGGCGTCGGCGCCAACCGGCTGGTCGCGGTGGTGGCCGAGGACGAGCCGGCAGGCGAGACGCACGGGCTGCGCCTGCTGCGCAGCCACGCCGCGGGCGCCGGCCCGCTGCTCGACCCGGTGATCGGCCGCGCGATGCTCGTGGTCCGGCTCAACCAGCTCGCCGCGGGCGGCTCCGGCGTCGGCCCCGAGCTGCTCCCGGCGCTGGCCGAGGCGCTCAACCGGGGCCTGGCGCCGACCGCGCACACCCTCGGCGCCATCGGCACCGGGGACCTGAGCGCGCTCGCCTGCACCGCGCTGTGCCTACTGGGCGAGCTACCGTGGCGCGGCGGCCAGCTGCCGCCGCTGCGGTTCGACCCGGCCGACGCGCTCGGCTTCCTCAGCTCCAACGCGGGCGTGATCGGGGAGGCGGCGCTCGCCTGCGCCGACCTGCGCGACCTGCTCGGCGCGGCGGTGGTGACCGGCGCGCTCGCCTTCCTCGGCACCGAGGGCAACCCCGAGGCCTACGACGAGTTCGTCCACCGGGCCCGGCCGCACCCCGGCCAGCAGGCCGTCGCCGCCCGCCTCCGGCGGCTGCTCGCCGGCCAGCCGATGCGCGCCGCGCGGATCCAGGACCCGTACAGCTACCGCGCCCTGCCGCAGGTGCACGGCGCGGCCGTCGACGCGGTGCGGGCCCTCGACCGTACGCTGACGGTCGAGCTGAACGCCGCCGGGGAGAACCCGGTGGTCGACGTTGCCGGCGCCCGGGTCCTGCACAACGCCAACTTCCACATGGCCTACCTGGGCCTGGCCCTGGACTCGCTGCGCACCGCGCTCTACCAGACCGCGGCGCTGTCGGTGGCCCGCACCACGACACTGCTGGAGCCGGCGATCACCGGGCTGACCCCGTTCCTGGCCGCCGGCCCCGCCGGGTCGTCCGGCCTGATGATCCTGGAGTACGTGGCCCAGTCGGCCCTCGCCGACCTGCGCCAGTGCGCGATGCCGGCGACGCTCGCCACCGCCGTGGTGTCCCGCGGCGTGGAGGAGCACGCGCCGTTCTCCGCCCAGGCGGCCCGCAACACCACCCAGGCGGTCGCGGCCTACCGGGTGATCCTGGCGGTCGAGCTGGTCGCCGCGATCCGGGTGCTGCGGATGCGCGGCGCGCCGCCGGCCCCGGGCCCGTTGCGCGCCGCCTTCGACCTCGCCGACACCGTGTTGCCCGCCCACACGGCCGACCGCAACCTCGACGCCGACCTGACGGCCGCCGCCGGCCTGCTGGCCACCTCGCCCGGCGCCACCCCGGGCCGTTTCCTCGCCGACCTACCCGACTAGGCCCGCAGCCGAGGAGACCCGCGAGGAGTTCGCCAGAACCGAGGCCGCGGGCTGGCCCGGGTTTGGCGCTCTCGCTCGGCGGATTTGCCAACTGCGGCGCGGCAGAAGCTCGCGAGGAGTTCGCCAGGATTCAGGCGGGCTGGCTGCGGCCGGGTTTGGCGCTCTCACTCGACGTGCATACCAACCGCGGGTGCGGACAGGATCTACGTTCCGCGTGTGATCG
>Ga0307508_10003675_pt1 | contig 15368 bp, 12 predicted proteins | sample 9_EM_MG_FD_203089 | JGI IMG/M metagenome (GOLD analysis project Ga0307508, IMG submission 203089) | Populus trichocarpa ectomycorrhiza microbial communities from riparian zone in the Pacific Northwest, United States - 9_EM | ecosystem: Host-associated > Plants > Roots > Unclassified | place...
AAACACTGACTGCGGCGCACCTGCTTTTTCAACAATGGTTACCTGCCAATGGCTATAAGATAACCGGGGCGGTATGCTTTGAGTGTTTTTCTGAAAGTCCTGCCGGGGCACCGTATCAACAATTAGAAAGAGAATTTTTTGTACCGATAGAGCCCTTGTATTAATATAGTGATTATTGACCGGCTTAAAATCCACATTAAATACAAGTCTTGTAATAATCTGCTGTTATATGCAGTATCATTTTACTTTAAGTAAACTGGCATTGATGGCGACAATGACAGTACTTACACTCATAAATACGGCGCCGGCGGCGGGGCTCAATAAAATACCGGCTTTATATAATACCCCTGCGGCCAAAGGAAGGGCTATGATATTATAGCCAGTAGCCCAGGCAAGGTTTTGGATCATTTTGCGGTAAGTGGCCCGGCCAAACAGTATGAGGCTGGCTATGTCTTTGGGATTGCTGTTGACAAGGACTATGCCGGCTGTTTCGGCGGCTATATCGCTACCGGAGCCAACAGCGATGCCAACATCGGCCTGCGCGAGTGCGGGGGCGTCGTTTACGCCATCGCCGGTCATGGCAACAAATTCACCTTTGCTTTGCAGTTCCTTTATTTTTTCCAGCTTCTGATGGGGTAATACCTCGGCGAAATAGCTGTCGATGCCGAGCTTTTTGCTTACGCTTTCTGCTACCTGCCTGTTATCGCCGGTGAGCAGGACGGATTTTATGTTGTTGGCATGGAGGGTTTGGATGGCTTCGGCGGATTCAGGACGGATATTATCGGACAGGGAAATATAACCTGCCAATGTATCATTAATCAGCACAAATACTATCGTTTCGGCAATATCGGGTTTGTAATTGCCGGGCAGCTGAATGTTCTTTTCTTTCAGATAGCCGGGACTTACTACTTTTACCTGTTTGCCTTCTACGGTTGCTTCTACGCCTTGCCCTGTGATGGCTTTGAAATTAGTTGCCTGCGGAAGGGGTATAGACAGGTCTTTTACTTTTTGCAGGATGCCGGTGGCAATGGGGTGTTCGGAATTTTGTTCCAGTGATGCGGCCAGCCGGATTAGTTCCTTTTCATTGGCACCGCTTTGTACCGGGATAATTTTTGACACCTGGAACTTACCTATAGTTAATGTGCCGGTTTTATCAAATACGAGCGTGGTGATTTTCCGGGCGTTTTCAAAAGCGGTTCTATTCTTGATAAGCAGACCGTTTTTTGCAGCCAGGGCGGTTGATTTGGCGACAACGAGGGGAACCGCAAGGCCTAGTGCATGGGGGCAACAAATGACAATGACGGTAACCATTCTTTCGACGGCAAATGCTATGTCTTTTCCCGACAGATACCAAACGAGGAAGGTGGCGATGCCGGCGACAATAGCAATGATAGTGAGCCAGCGGGCGGCATTGTCGGCCAGCAGCTGTGTTTTTGACCTTGATTTTTGGGCGTCCTGCACCAGCTGGATGACCTGCGATAAGTAAGAATCTTTTACGTTGTACTGAACGGTTATTTTTATGGCTCCGTTGCCATTGATGGAACCGGCGATTACCTTGTCGCCTTTCTTTTTCTCCACGGGTTTGGATTCGCCGGTGAGCAGGCTTTCATTGAGGTAGCTTTCGCCTTCTGTTATTAGACCATCTGCGGCTACTTTTTCACCGGGCTTTATAAGTATGGTATCATTGGCTTTCAGTGTGTCCGTTTTTACATCCATTATATGATCACCGTGTACCAGGTGGGCGTCGTCGGGCATTAGTTGTACCAGCAGCTCCAGTTCCCGGGATGCGCCGGCAACAGATTTCATTTCAATCCAGTGGCCTAAAAGCATGATGAGGATAAGGGTAGCCAGCTCCCAAAAAAAATCCATGCCCTGCAAACCGATGACGGTGGCGACACTGTATATATATGCTACGGTAATGGCGAAGCCGATAAGGGTCATCATGCCGGGGTTCCACGGTTTCATTTCCTGCAACCAGCCTTTAAGGAAGGGCCAACCGCCGTAAAAGAAAACGATTGACGACAGGACAAGCAAAATATAATTTGAACCGGGAAAACTAATATGAATGTTAAGCCAGTGCTGTATCATTTCGGATAAAAGCATGATGGGTATGGTTAACACGAGCACCACATAAAAACGCTTTCGGAAATCGGCTATCATCATGGCATGATGGTCGTGGCCGGCATGGTCCATGGGTGGGTTATGATCTTGCATGCCGTTGTGCTTCATGGCGCTGTGCTCTTTGGCGGCTGGCTCTGTGTGATGATGGTGATCGTGTTGCATATAGTTACCTCCTTGATGAATTGTGATTAATCATAATTTTCCACACCCCGTTTTCTTTCTTTAATACGGATGTGGCAACGCCTTTACGTTTAACTTCTGCATTGTCTTTTGCTACAATAATGGTATAATTGTAGGTTTCGGTGGCAAAGGCATATTTGCCGTCTACCTGCACTTCAGCTTTATAATCGCCGAACCTGAATGACTTAAATTCTTTCAACTCGGGAATTAAATGATGTTCGAGATAATGGGCATAATTTCCTTCGCTGCCTCCTGATTCGTAAATTTTTGAATCTCCCGTAAACAGCTTTTCTGTTCCGGTGACATCCAGTTTCTCAACAGCGCTGTTGTATTCCTTTAATACAGCTTTTACAGCATCGGCATCGGCGCTTTGGGTATATCCCGTTATGGCCAGGAAATTTATCAATACGACGATTATTGTCTTTTTCATGTTTTTAATTTTGTTCGGTTTTCATTTTTCAATAGTGCAGGAATGCTTAATAAACTTACTTTCCCAGCTGATTTAATTTAGCTTTCATTTGTTCAATTTCTGCCCGCTGGTCGGCAATAATCTTGCTGGCCAGCTGCCGGATTTCAGGGTCGGTGATGGATGCCTTTTCGCTCATCAGAATGGCTGCACCATGATGAGGAATCATTGATTTTAAAAATTGCTTATCGGAAACCGAGGCTTGCTGCCTGATAAACATAAAGAATGCAATCAATGCAATAAAACTTATGGCAATGATAATAACGTTCAGCTTCTTATTCATATACATTGCACCCATTACTAAAAGCTCAATTATTATCATGGGACTGGTCATCAGGCCGGCCATGAAAAACTGGTTTACATTAGGGAGTACGTTTTCAAAGCTATCGACCATTGTATACATGAGACAGTACATGGCAATAAAGGACAGCACTGCCATAAGGAGCAGCTTTTGATAGTGCTTATTGTGTCCCTTTTGTACGTGTGTTTGATTTTTCATTTCCATGATGATAAGTTTAATGTTCTATTCAGTTCCGCTGTTTCCCGGTTTTCAGTTTCGCTGTTACCCGGTTTGTTGAATATGCTTAATTATACTTTTCATTTTAATTTTCTAATAAGTGATTGTAATCCCGCCTCCCAATCCCATATCACTGTCGTAATGCGTGGACAGGGAAAAATATTTGGTGATGACATACCGAAAGCCGGCCATGTATTCCTTATCTGTATTTAACATGAGGTTAAACCGCAGGCGGGGAGTGACGGGTATATCTTCCCTTGATAGCTGGAACCGGAACTTGCCGTTTCCATCTACCCTGGCGTCGGCTATAAAGAGCATGGGCAGGGTGTAGGCGATACCCGCAACGATTGTTTTGCGGTTTTCTTTATTGCTTTTCTGGCCAAACATATTCTTCTCATCGCTGCCGAAGATGTTCTTTTCATCGGGGTCGGGTCTTTTATAATGATAATCGAACCCTACATAGGGATACCACCATTGCATCCTGCCGAGGTACCGGCCAATCATGGTTTCACTTTCATAACCTTCCATTTTGCTCATGCCGAGATGCCAGAGGGTGCTTACTTTCCAGCGGGTTTGGGCGAGCATGACCTCACCATCGCTGCCGCTGCTTTCGAGGCCTACGGTGGCCATAAAATGGGGCATGCGGTCGTCTGCATATAATTTGCGCAGGGCGTATTTGGGATCGGGCAGCTCGGGGTTGGGTGGCGAATCCTGGTAGCTGAATATCCGGCCCATGCCGCTCATCATGTGATACAGTATATGGCAATGGAAGAACCAATCACCGCTTTCGGTGGCGGCAAATTCAAGGGAATCAGTTTCCATGGGCATGATATCAAGCACGTTTTTCAAGGGTGCGTATGCTCCCTGCCCGTTGAGCACCCGGAAGTCGTGGCCGTGCAGGTGCATGGGGTGGCGCATCATGGTATTGTTATAGAGAATGATCTTGACGTTTTCACCTTTTTTTATCAGGATTTTATCGGCTTCGGATACGGTTTTGTTATCGAGGGTCCAGACGTACCGGTTCATATTGCCGGTGAGCTCAAAGCGGAATAGCCGTGTAGGGCCGGGCCTTAGCGTGGTCTTTTCGGTGGCTTTGAGCATGCCGTAATTGAGGGTAGTGATATCGGGGTTTTCGCTGTCCATGTTCATGCCGGGCATGCTTTTATTGTCGTTAGATTTCATATTGTGCATGTCATGGCCTTTCATGCTATCGGTATTGCCTTTCTTTTTAGCGGGTTCTTCGCCGGTTATCTCGGGATACATGACGGTGTTCATATCCATCTGCTGGTTGCTCATTTCCATGCCCATGGGCTCCATATCGCCGTTCATCTTCATCATGTCATTCATCATCTTCATGCCTTCAAAGTATTTAAGCCTGCCCAGCGGTTTGGCGTTCATCTTCATGCCGCTGCCCAACCAGAGGGAGGCTGATTTTGTGCGGTCTTCGGAGGTGGCGAGAAATTCGTAACTCATGCTTTTGGGGATGGTGACGATGATATCATAAGTTTCGGCAACGGCTATAATAAGGCGGTCTACCTCTACCGGTTCTACATCGTTGCCATCGTTGCCGACGACAGTTATTTTTCCGCCTGAATATGTGAGCCAGAAATAGGTGGAGGCGCTGCCGTTTACAATGCGCAGTTTTACTTTATCGCCCGCTTTGAATTGCGGCTGCTCATTTACCGACTTGCCGTTGATTAAGAATCTTTCATAATACACATCGCTTACGTCCATGGCGGTCATGCGCTTCCATTCGTTGGTGACTTTGGTTTTGAAATGGCCGGTCTTTATGGCTTCGCTGTAGCTTTGTGTGCTGCCTTTTCTTATGGCAAACCAATCGGTGGCATTGTGCAGGGAGCGGTCGACCTGGGCGGGCTTCATATCTGTCCAGTCGCTAATGACGATGGGGATGGCGGGTATGGCTGGCTCATTTCTTTTGTTGAAAATTAACGCGCCATACATACCGCTTTGCTCTTGTACCCTGGTATGGCTGTGGTACCAATAGGTGCCGTTTTGAATAACGGGGAATTTATACAGATGGGTCTGGTGGGCTTTTATAGGCCTTTGGGTTAGCCAGGGAACGCCGTCGAACTGGTTGGGCAAAAAGACACCGTGCCAGTGGATGGTGGTTTCGGTGTTCATGAGGTTATGGACATATATTTCTGCGGTGTCGCCTTCGGTGAATACCAGGGCGGGGCCGGGGATGCTACCGTTGATGGCGATGGCACGTTTTGTTTTGCCGGAGTAGTTGACGGTTGTATCATTTACATATAGGTCGTAGCGAACAGCTTTGGGTTTGTACTCCGGCCCGGGCGCTTCGATTTTGTGCCCGGCCTTTTCTACCGGGGCTGTTATTACGTTTTTATTTTCGACGGTTGTATCTGCTTTATTTACATCTTCGGGCTTTGTGGGCGTGGCAATGGGCGGTTTGTCGGTTTTGGCCTGCTTTCTTATGAGCTTCATGCCGCATTTGGGACAATTGCCAGGCTTTGACGATTGTATTTCCGGGTGCATGACGCAGGTATATATAATGGGCTGTTTCTTTTCTGGCTTTGAAGTGTCCATGCCGGGCATATTTTTCATATCGTGCTGCGAAAATGCAGCGGCTGATAGCCCTATGGTGAGTATTAATATGACTATTCTTTTTATATTCATTTTGTTGCTTGCAGGCTGTCTGCCATATTTTTTGCCCAATTGACCAGCATTTCCTTTTCACCTTCTGACAGCCTTGCGTTTTTATGAAGGAATAAATAGGATGGTATTGGCATGGTACCGTCTGTAATGCTGTTTGCGATGGATTTTAATTTGCTTTGCTGTTTCCTGTTTGAATAACTGCCAAATTCATTGAAATTTAAGTCCTGCTTTCCTTTTTTTATATGTGACGCCATCCACCAGCTGCCGGGCTGGATAAAGGAATACCAGGGATACCGGGTATTATTACTATGACAGTCATAGCACGCATTTTGAAGAACGGCGTGCACGGATGGGGGTACGGCATGTATCCGCGTGATATCGGTGGGTGAAGCCTGCCCGTTTTTATTGCGGGCAGGCTGTATAAATTGTATGGCACCGAATGTAATAAGCAATACGAGCAGTATCTTGTTTCTGCGATGCATGTTATTGTTTTATTTCTTCCTTGATGACGCCGCAGTTGGGCATTGATTTACCGAGGTAGGGATTTTTTATTTCCTTTGTTTCGCTGATCCAGTCTGCCCCTTTGTTATTATTATACATGGGACAATGATCGTAATACAGTACCTGTCCGCTGCCAAAGGTTTTTACCAGTTGATAAATATCCTTGCTAAGCATTTCAAAGTGCTCGCGCTGGTGTTTGATATTGCCGGCGTTTTTGCCGATATGCTCTGCGTGTTCTTTGGCATCGTCTTCTATGTCGGTATAAACTTTCGACTGGTCGGGTGTTAAGGATGCTTTATCAAATTTGCTGAATGCCTGCACCATACTGCTGCCGGCAGCGGCGGCGTCTTTGTCATTGTCGTTGGCAAAGGCATTTTTGAGCTCCAGGTATGAGCTTACAATCTCTTTGACGGGGGTAGCTTTTGTACTGGCGGTTACACCTGGCTCTTTTGTGCCGGGTTCGGTAACGGCTTGTGCGGGGGTGCTATCGGCAGATTTGGCCTGCGTGGATGAATTTGTGCCGTTATTGCAGGCTGCAATGAATATCGTTGATGCGGCGAGGCCGAATAATATATTTTTCATGATTTTAATTTTATGTGAATTAAGAATTACCTGCAACATTTATTTACAAAAAGAAAGCGGAGCAGTTTTCTTAATGAATGAGCTACTTTTTTCATTGCCTTAATTAAAGGGGCATTGTAAACCGTGGTGTGATTTACTATGCCATTAAAAAAGCTGGTGCTATTGTATGGTTTCGACCACTTTCCCACAGGTAAGCATGGCATTACCGTAGTAGGGGTTTTTAATGGTCTTTTCGGCGCTTAGCCAATAGCTCTTTTTCATGGGGCAGTACTGCTGGTAAATGGGTTGGGAAGTAAGCTTGACCGACTTTGCGAGGGTAGTGATATTGGAAGACAAGCTTGCAAAGTGCTCGCGCTGGCGCTTTATGTCTTTATTTTCGACAATGCCACTGGCATCCTTTACGAGTTTGGATCGGCTGGCAGCCGGTATCGTTTTTTCGTCGATGGCGTTGGCGGCTTTTACAAATTCTTCCGCTTTGACGGCTGCAGTGTTTGCGTCGCCGGCAACAAGGGCATCTTTGATGCCATAATAGGAAGTAAGTAACTGCGGTGCCTGCGATTGGGCGGGAGTAGTTTGGGCAAAGATTTGTGTTGCTGACAGCGAGGCCAGTAATATAACTAAAAACAGGCTTTTGCTTGTAGCAATGAAGAGGCTTTTGAGCCCGTTAATACCCGGTTTCATCTTATTTGATTTAATGTTTGAAAAAAGAATAACGTGCATGAAATACTTCATGCAAAAAATCAGGCATTAAATCAAATCATATCTGGAAGGACTGTATGAATACCCGTATGTCGGGCGGCGGCGGGTGATAATATCGTATTACGCGTTCTGAATACGCTATTTCTGAAGCGATTGGAATGTCAATTTTAAAGACGGCGCTAACAAGGGCGGCCATTGCTGCGGCATCAGGTAGTGTGGGAGCAGCGGATGCAAGGTGTTTATCTACCTGCTGGAATTTAATCACCGAATCGTTGCAGCAATTTTCCTTTCCATGATTGTGGTTGTGCTGCTTTTTGTGGTGATGATGACGTTTGCCGTCTGCATGAATATGGACGACTGGTTCATCATGATGATGCTTATTGAAACCCATGTTTACACCTATAGAGCAGGCAAAACCGACCACGGTATTCAGGGCGAATATCAGGAGCAGGACAGCCGCTTTTAGCCTTATAGATGTATTTTTCTGCATTTCAATATATTAGCCAGGTCAAGTATAACCGGAAACATGACTACCTAACCACTACAAATATAAAGCCGGGAAAAATGATGGTTGTTATATATTTTCTGACGAAAGTTACATAATTATGGTTTTCGGGCAGAAAACAGTCCGAAATGCCCCTGGAAAGGGGGGCCGCCTTCCAGGGCATTATTATTTTATGCGTGTTGTGCCATGGTGGCGCATACTTCGGCGCACCTGCGGCAGGTTTCGGCACATTGCCTCCTTACTGAATAAGAATTTTCAGGCATTCGGATACCTGTACTTTTCTATTTTTACAGGTATCCGAATAGTTCACCTGAAGACTGGTATTTTTTGTGAAAAACTGGTAGAGGTATAAAAACAAAAATCCCGTAAAGCCTTGACTTTACGGGATTCTGATAAATTCTGGTAAACTTTTCGCGGACTGGACGGGACTCGAACCCGCGACCTCCGCCGTGACAGGGCGGCATTCTAACCAACTGAACTACCAATCCATCCCCTCAAATTTGGGATGGCAAAGATAGGGGTTTTGCTTTCCCGGCAAAAAAGATTTTACCCTTTTTTCCACCCCGCCCTATAAACCATAATACTTTGGGTATGAATGCTATCTTTGAGCACTAAATGGAAAACCATGCTTAAGATCGGCGTTTTTGGAGTAGGTCATCTCGGAAAGTTTCATTTAAATAACTGGAAGGAAATCAAGGACATCGAGCTGGTTGGTTTTTACGACCCCAATGATTCCGCGGCACAGGAAGTAAGCGAAAAATACCAGCTACCCCGCTTTCTCGACCCCGAAAGGCTGATGGACGCCTGCGATGCGGTAGATATTGTCGCCCCCACCAATTTTCACTTCGAATTATGCGAAAAAGCCATTAAAAGGGGCAAACACGTGTTTGTGGAAAAACCCCTGGCCAATACCATGGACGAAGCCCGTATCCTGGTAAAGCTCGTCAAAGAATCAAACGTCAAAATGCAGGTAGGCCACGTGGAGCGGTTTAACCCCGCCTATCTGGCCACACGCGACCTCGACCTCAACCCCATGTTTATAGAAGTGCACCGCCTGGCCCAGTTCAACCCTCGCGGCACTGAAGTAAGCGTGATCCTCGATTTAATGATCCATGACATCGATATCATCCTGAGCCTGGTAAAAAGCGAGGTGAAACATATTTCCGCCAGCGGGGTGGCCGTCATGACCGATACCCCCGATATGGCTAATATACGCATCGAATTCAACAACGGCTGCGTGGCCAACCTCACCAGCAGCCGCATCTCGATGAAAAAAATGCGCAAGATGCGCCTGTTCCAGAAAGACGGTTATATAGGCATCGATTTCCTGAATAAAAAGACCGAAATCATTCGGCTGAAGACGCCGCAGGACCTGGATGCTTTTACATTCGACCTGGATACACCTCATGGGAAACGCAGCATCGCCATCCTTAACCCTAATGTACCGGAAGTAAACGCTATTAAGATGGAACTGGAAAAGTTCCGCGACGCAGTGCTCAACAATACACCTACCATCGTAAGTGAAGTGGATGGCTACAGGGCCATGGATATCGCACACCAGATTCTCAATAAGATTAAAAATGCTACCATAAACTCATAAACCCTGCATGCCTTCTTACAAAAAGGTTCATATCGGCTGGTATATTTTCATCGATTACCTTGCGGCAGCTATCAGCTGGATATTATTTTCCATTGTTCGAAAGGAATTATTACGGGAGCCGTTTTACCGGGGCAACCACCTCGATCTCAACAACCGCTTCCTGCTGGGCATCGCCCTGCTGCCGGCATTATGGGTCATATTCTACTTCCTGGCGGGCAGTTATGGCGATCTCTACAAAAAATCCAGGCTGAACGAATTATCTACGGCATTTTTTTGCAGCCTCACCGGCTGCACCGTTATATTTTTCGTCATCGTGCTCAACGATTACAACCATACCATTCATTATTATTACCGCGTCTTCGCCTGCTTTATCGCCCTGCAATTCATCCTTACCATAACAGGCCGCTGGATATTGCTCAGCATCGTCAAACAACAAATGCTTACCGGTAAGGTACAATTCAATGCCCTCCTCGCGGGCGATAACGCGCTCTCGGCTTCGCTTTTCAAAGAAACGCAGCAACAGCTCAAACAATCGGGCATCTATTACAAGGGATTTGTAAGCAATGAAAAGAACGGTCTTTCTGAGCGCCTGCCCTGGCTGGGTACGATGGAGAAGCTCGAATACGTAATCGAAAGCCATGATATCGACCTGGTGGTAGTGGCTATGAATAATGCCGATCAAAAAGAGGTGGAATCCGTTATCAACCGCCTGGGCGAAAAAGAAGTGGACGTTAAAATCGTTCCAAGCACCATCGAAATACTGGCGGGCTCGGTAAAAACAAAGAATGTATTTGGCCCCGCACTGGCCGATATCAATACCGGCCTGGTTACTCAATGGGAGCAAAACACCAAGCGGCTTATCGATATCGTAGTAGCCGTCCTCGGATTGATCCTTTTGTCACCACTCATGCTTTTCATCGCTATCCGCGTCCGGTTTTCTTCGGCAGGCCCCATATTCTTTTCGCAGGAACGCATTGGTTATAAAGGAAAACCCTTTTATATTCATAAATTCAGGTCTATGTTTGCCAATGCAGAGGCAAACGGGCCGGCGCTGTCGTCGCACAACGACCCCCGTATTACCGCCTGGGGCCGGACACTGCGTAAATGGCGCCTCGACGAGCTGCCGCAACTGTGGAATATACTGATTGGCGAAATGAGCCTCGTGGGACCCCGGCCTGAACGGAAATATTATATCGGCCTTATTACCCGGCAAACGCCGTATTTTAAATACCTGCTGAAAGTAAAGCCCGGGCTCACCTCCTGGGGTATGGTGCAGTTTGGTTATGCAGGCAGCGTAGAAGAAATGATCGAACGGATGAAATATGATTTGATATACATGGAAAACATCTCGCTGGCCCTCGATTTCAAGATCATGTTCCATACATTACGGATCATTTTCTCGGGAAAAGGAAAATGACTATGGCAAAAAAACTCTTATTACTGCTGGGCGCCTGCTGCTGCCTGGAAGCCGCTTTTTCGCAATCATACTGGCAACAGCAGGTTGACTATCGTATCGACGTGAGCCTTTCGGATGCCGGCCATACACTGGACGGATTCGAAAAAATAAACTATACCAACCACTCGCCGGATACCCTGCATTTTATCTGGTTCCATTGCTGGCCCAATGCCTACCGCAACGATAAAACAGCGTTCAGCGAGCAACTGCTGCTCAACGGCCGTACCGATTTTTATTTCAGTAACCGTGATCAGCGCGGCTATATCAACCGGCTCGATTTTAAGGTAAACGGCACCACGGCCGCTATGGAAGACCACCCGCAATACATCGATATCGTCCGGGTACTGCTGCCACAGCCGCTGCCGCCCCATGAAAGTATTACCATCACCACGCCTTTTCATGTGCAGTTGCCGCAAAACTTTTCACGTGGCGGCCATGTGGGCGAAACCTATCAAATCACACAATGGTATCCCAAACCCGCCGTATACGATAGAAAGGGCTGGCACCCCATGCCCTATCTCGACCAGGGCGAGTTTTACAGCGAGTTCGGCGATTATTCCGTTTCTATTACCGTTCCAAAAAACTATGTGGTCGCTGCCACCGGCGACCTGCAAAACGAAGAAGAGAAACAATGGCTGCAAACAAGGGCCGGTTTCACCTGGGCCCCCATCGTGCACAAACAATCCGTAAAAAAAGGCTCCACCCATTATGTAAAAAAGACCGTACAATTATATCCCGCCTCGGAAAAGGAAACCAAAACCCTCCATTTCGTGCAGAAGAATGTGCACGACTTTGCCTGGTTTGCCGATAAACGTTTTATCGTGGCGCAGGATACGCTTCATTTGCCCTCGGGCAGAACGGTAGCCGTATTCAGCTACTTCCTGCCCTCAGACAGCCAGGTCTGGAAAGAAAGCAACGGTTTTATTAAGAAAGCAGTTGCATACCGCTCCGCCCTTATCGGCGAATATCCCTACAACACCGTGAGCGCCGTGGAAGCGCCCCTCGTTGCAGGCGGCGGCATGGAATATCCCGGCATCACCAATATCAATTCCGATTACTCCACCACAGAGCTCGAATCGGTGATAGAACATGAAGTAGGTCACAACTGGCTATACGGCGTACTGGCTACCAACGAGCGCCTGTACCCATGGATGGACGAGGGTATGAATACTTATTACGACAACCGGTATAAAACATGGAAGGGACAGTCCGCAAAAACTACCCGGGGCTTTTTCGACAATCGCCTGCCTACAGACGAGGCAGATGTTTTAGTGGCAACACAGGAAGCGCTAAAAAAAGATCAGCCCATCAATACACCTTCTGAGGCGTTTACAGATATTAACTATGGCCTTATTGCTTACTATAAAACCGGGCAGTGGATGAAGCTGCTGGAACAACGGCTGGGGCAGCCCCTGTTTGATTCCTGCATGCATGCCTATTTTATGGAATGGGGTTTCCGTCACCCTTACCCGGAAGATTTCAAAAAAATTGTGGCCGACAGGAGCGGTAAACCGGTAGACAGCCTCTTTGCCCTGCTCGATCAAACGGGTAGCCTTACGGCATCCCAAAAGAAACAGGTAAAACCTGCGCTTTTTTTCAACCTGGCCCATACCGATAAAAACAGTTATATCAATATTATGCCCGCGCTGGGTTACAACAAGTATGATAAGCTGATGCTGGGCGCCTTAGTGCACAACTACAGCCTGCCCCCCGCCAGGCTGCATTTTTTGGCCGCCCCCCTGTACGCTACAGGCAGCAGCACCTTTAATTACCTGGCAAGGATAGGCTATACTTTTTTCCCCGCAGGCAACCGGCATAAGACCGAAATCGGTATCAGCGCTTCCAAATTTTCTGTCGATAGCTATCAACCCGCCGGCCAGGATAAAATATCCCTGGGCTTTCGAAAATATGTGCCTTTCATACGTGTCAACTTCAACAGCGCCAGACCGCTCAGCACAACGGCACGCTGGCTGCAGTTTAAAACCTATTTTATCGATGAGGATGACCTGAGTTTTAAAACAGTCATCAACGGCATCGATACAACGAATACCGTACAGAAAATATCCACCAGCCGTTATCTTAACCAGCTGCAGTTTGTAATAGAAAACAAACGGACCCTGTACCCCTACCGGGGCGAATGGCAGGTAGAACAGGCTGCTGGCTTTGTTCGCGCCGCTTTTACCGGCAACTATTATTTTAATTATTCCGACCGCAAGGGTGGTATGAACCTTCGCCTTTTTGCCGGCAAGTTTTTTTACACCGGCGCCAAAACATTCGTAGAGCAGTTTAAAACAGACCGCTATCACCTCAACCTTAGCGGCGCCAATGGCTACGAAGATTATACCTATAGCAATTATTTTGCGGGTCGCAACCAGTTCGAGGGTTTTGCCAGCCAGCAAATCATGGCGCGCGATGGCTTTTTTAAAGTAAGGACCGATTTGCTCAGCAGCAAAGTGGGCAAAACGGACAACTGGCTCGGAGCGCTGAATCTTACCAGCGATATTCCGTCAAAAATAAACCCGCTAAGCCTGCTGCCGGTATCTATACCGCTGAAAATATTCGCCGATATCGGCACCTACGCAGAAGCCTGGCAGCCCAATGCCACCACCACGCGATTCCTGTATGATGCCGGCCTGCAGCTGTCGCTGCTACAGGAAACCGTGAACATTTATTTCCCCTTGCTGTACAGCTCCGTATACGGCGATTATTACAAATCCACCCTCGGCAAAAACCATTTCTGGAAAACAGTGTCGTTCAGCATCGACATTCAACGTTTCAGCCTGCGCAAAATAAGCAGGACGCTTGATTTTTAGCCATGGATGCTGCCTACCATATACGGTACCTAACGCACCGCGACATCGATAAGCGCCGGTGGGATGCCTGTATCGAAACCGCCCCTAACGGGCTGGTATACGGGCAATCATTTTACCTCGACACGATGGCGGGCGAATGGCATGCGCTTATATTAAACGACTACGAGGCCGTCATGCCCCTGCCCCGGCGCCGGAAAGCGGGATTCAGCTATTTGTTTCAGCCACCGATGACGCCGATACTGGGCATATTCGGCCGGAATATTACGACCGAACGGGTGACGCATTTCTTACAGGCCATCCCTGTTTCCTTCAGGCTATGGGATATCAGCCTCAATCATTTTAATCCCGTGTCGCTCCATCTCGACCTGCCGGTTTTTATACGCAATAATTTTATATTGTCGCTGCACAAGCCCTATGATCAGGTACAGGCGCAGTATCATCCCAACATCAAACGGAATGCTGCCAAAGCCCTGAAAAAAGAATGCATTGTGCGCAAAGATTGTTCCATAGACGACGTAATAGCCATCTGCCAAAAGCAGTTCCCCGCTTTTACCCGGGTGGATCGCGGACTGTTTAAAAAATTAAAAAACATCTATTCCCATTATGCCGGCCAGGGTAAAATCTATTGTGTGCTCAACAGGGAAGGGAATATTTTAGCCGCCTGCGCTTTTCTTTTCTCCGGTAGCAGGGTGTACTACTGGCTGGTAGGCAATACACCTGGAAGCAGGGAGTATGGCGCCTCGTCGTTACTGCTCGACACCTTTATCCGCGACCATGCGCACCAGCCGCTGATACTCGATTTTGAAGGCTCCGACGACAAGGGAGTAGCCGCTTTCTATAAAAAATTCGGGGCGATGGCAGAACCCTTCAGCACCATTTATAATAACCGGCTCCCGTTTCCCTTTAACCTGCTCAAACCCCTTCCCCCGCATTACCGGGACCTGGTTTCCTGACCAGGATAAATCCTTCGCCGGGCTGTATGGCATATTGATAAAAAGGTTGCAACGCTTCATACAAAAGATAATCCACTGTAAATCCTGCATGACGCAGGCGCTGCAGGTAATCATTCAGCTGGTAAATACGCACATGATCCTTTTGGCCGAATAAGGCCGACTGCCGGGCAGGATCGCTGATGGACCTGTCTTCCAGCGTGGCGGTAAGCGCCGTCGAAAAAGGGACCTGCAATATTGCCGGGCTGCCGGGTTTCAGTACACGCGCTATTTCACGCATGGCCCTGTCATCATCGGGTATGTGTTCCAGGATATGATTGGCAATAACCATATCGAAACTGTTA
>Ga0307508_10003677_pt1 | contig 15365 bp, 23 predicted proteins | sample 9_EM_MG_FD_203089 | JGI IMG/M metagenome (GOLD analysis project Ga0307508, IMG submission 203089) | Populus trichocarpa ectomycorrhiza microbial communities from riparian zone in the Pacific Northwest, United States - 9_EM | ecosystem: Host-associated > Plants > Roots > Unclassified | place...
GGTCAAATTTTCCCCCGTACTCCTTAACCCCCCCCCCCCCCCCCCCCCGTCCCGCCCTATGCTCTTCCTCCACGCGCACATACTGACTTGCACCCTCACCCAGCAAACTTCGATACCCTCCTCAGCATCGAGATAGAAGCGCAGATGGGCCATATGGCCGTGGCGGTCTGTGGCGGCGGCTCGCTCAGCGACGACGTACGCCGCGCAGTCCGCAACAAGCAGAACGTGGCGAACATTGATTTCATCGAGGCGGCATTCTCATGGTAGAGCCACTGGCCCTATCACTTTCCATTCCACTTGGATGTAGTACTAGAAGGGCGGAGATTCCGCGGAGGTTTTTTTTTCTAGGTTCGATTCGGCCAATTGGGGGGAGGGGGGGGGGGTGTTTTTTGTTTTTTTTTCCTCCGAAATGGGGTATAACTAGTAAGAGGGAATTTGATGACTTCTTCCTTCATTCCTGGCAAGTCGATGCATGAACGCCATCACACGCTATTCTGGCCACCAGCAGGAGATAATGGCCGAAGAACGCAGCGTGCGGGTGGTGCCAGTACAAGACATAGACGGGAGGGCACCTGTTCAAGAACTGCAAGCACTGGAAGACGCAGCAGAAGGTCCTGTGAGCGGAGGTGCGAAGAGAGACGGGAAGGGGGAAGAACCGCTTCAAGATGAACCCGACCGATACTGGACTTCTTGCGCGCCATAGAGGTGGGGCGCAGGGTGAGACCGCGAGGAGCGCCCCAGGAGCTGGACGAGGATCACAGGATCAAGGACGGGGACGCGGCCCACGGGGATGAGTGACCAGAAGGGGAAGGGTTCAGGAAACGAAGAGGAGTAAGGAGGGCGAGGACGGCTTTCTTCTTTCTTTCTTTCTTTCCTTCCGGGAAACTTTTGCTTCTCACGTTTGTTTCTCTTTTCCCTTTGTGTCCCTTGTCCTCTCCTTTCTTCCTACTTGATTCTTCTTTCCGTCATTTGTGTGGGGATCGGCCAGGCGGGGTCGAGGGAATTGCCGCGGGCCGCCGGCAGGCTGCGAGAGGTTGCGGCGGACGGCGGACTGCGAACGGGAACGGACTGTTTATAATATCGCCACGATCCGATAGGGTCGCATGCGATCAATGAATCATCATCAGCCTCAGCGTCCCTAGCCCGTATATGTAGATAGCTATGCACCGTAAGCAGGTGCAGAGCGTAGCAACGGTCGGGCGCCACTCAGGCGCAGATCCGTGGCGCACATCGCGGCGATGCTGCCGGACCGCGCTTGGTGCGGCAAAAAAGTATGTACTTATGTACCAAGTACTTGTGTACATACATATGTATGTATCTGCTTCTTAACCTGCCCCTTTCTTGCCGTCATCGGGGTGGGCGACAGCGACGCACCCTTCAAAAGAGAGGCAACGCGGTGGCTCGGAGTCGGGCTGGATTCCCGGCTCACGCTGAATGAACACCACGCCATCAGGCCAAAAAAGGGAAAGAACGCCACGAGGCATGGCTCCGCCGGCTCACAGGCGCAGATGAGACTCTGCCCCCTGCCCAACTGCCGGAAGGCCATGACAGCCTGCGTTCAGTTCGGTCGCGATGTTCGGCTCAGATCTCTGAGGAAGGGGTGACCAAAGTCAGGGCCCAACGACCTGCAGTTGCTGGTAGATATGAAAACCAATAAGCCCGTGCGACCCACGGGATGCTTCCGAACCAGCTACCAACCTGGCGGGCGCCAGCGATGGAGTCAGGACTCAGACCAGCGGCCGTCCAGCTGGAGAATCCAGGCAGCGAGCGGTTCGGCCTACGGCTGCTGAGCCTACCACAGGGCGGACCAGGCCAGGGAGGTCATCGGCGTCACATCGGATATCGGCAAACGGTCAACGCGGAACTAATTCAGGAGGAAGAGGGCTGAGGCCAAGGCGGAGGCAGAGCGCCCCCCTCACCATGCCCACGGACGGGTCGCGACTGGACAGCGGAGCGGCCGGATACGCCGTCACATGGCAGAACAGTCGCCACTGGATGGGTATCAGACCCCACACGGGACTACAACCAGGAGGCCTACGATGCGGAGTTGTGCCGCCCTCGTCAGGGCACTGGAAGCCGCAGACGACACCGGAGAAAGCCACGATCTTCACCGATGCCCAAGCCGCCATCAAGCGCATGGCCTCGGCGTGACTTGGGGATGTACGCGATCCAGGTCAGAAAGCACATCGCGACGCTACGGATCAGAGCCAGGCCGGACATCCCCATCAGGATCCGCTGCTGTCCAGCGCACAAAGATGTCCCAGGGAACGAGAAGGCTGACTAGTGGACCAAGCTCGCAGCAGTGGAGACGGACGCCCGGGGGAGGGGGGAGGGTGGAATGGCTGTAACCACGCAGATCCGGTTCGAGCGAGGCCGATGCCGCCGCCCCCGTTAAAGATGTGCTCCCTCGTCTGAGCCCTGTACTGACACCACCAGCACTGGGCGGTGGGTTGACATCTTCGTCCAGTTCAGGTACTGCCCGGTGAGGCAGTGGCCCGTCTTCAGCTGGTAGAACCTCGAGACTAGCCTCTTGGCGCTACCCGCCACCGTCCCATCCGGCCTCTGGTCGCTCGACAGCTTGTATCATACTTCTCGCTGGTGGCCCGGCCTCCAGGCCATCGGCGGGCTTCCTCCCACTTCTTTGAGAATCTCCCGTTTGAGATGCGCGAGGGATCTGGGGAAGTGGCTGAGGAACTGGATGTTGGGGATGATGAGCAACCGCTATCCCTTCCTACACCCTCCTTCGTGGCCTCTGCAGAAGAGGAGTAGGATGGCGTTTCCTTTTTGTCTTCCCTTTGCAGCTTCCTTGGTGTGCTTTATATCTCCTTGGAACAGGCCTGGGCGGAGGGCGAATGGGAGCCTGCAACGAGCCGCCTTCGTGCGGGCGGCGGGCGGTATGTTGTGTGTACGTCTACATGATCTCCATACCATAGGTCGCATGCGATAAATGAAGAAACAGAAAGAAAAAAAACCTGCTTCTTTCTCACTCGACGACTTCGTGCGGGCCACCCGTCTTCCGGGCAGTCGTTCGAGTTCGAGCTTTTTTTTTCTGAGTGGGGAGGCTGGTCCCAGTGCCGGCTGAGGAAGGCGCACGAAGCGAGGCGTCCGAGTGGGATCTCCGGGAGCGGAGGGAAAGGGAAGAGGAAGAGGGAGTCCGAGAAGCTGGGCACCGGATGCCCCCTTTCCCCCTCCCCCGCCACCCTCCTTCATGGCCTCTACGGAAGAGGAGCAGGAAGTCTGGGGGCGGTTTTCCTTTGCCTTTCCGTTGCAATTTCCTTGGTGCGCTCTACTGCTTTTGTGACAAGCCTAGGCGGAGGGCAAAGGGCGGGGGAGGTTGCAACGAGCCACCTGCAGACTGACCGAGGTCGGGGTCGGACTGCGGACGGGAACCGGACAGTATGCATATCGCCACAATCTATATAGGCCGCACGCGATCAATGACAAAACAAACAAAAGAGTTCGAACGTTTTTTTTTATATGTACTCAATCGCCTGCGACCTACCCGTTCGAGCTCGAACTCGAGGCAACGGGTGATATCCCATGAGTCTACGGGGGCCGCTCAAGGGCGCTACTCGCATGCATTCCCCCGTAGCCGCCCTCTCGAACCGTTTCGGCGAACCAGAGCCGGGCGAACGGCGGTCGCGCGAGTGCTCTGCACCGAAGGCATGTCGTTGCCGTGCTGGCGCGGTGGGTGTGCACGACGGGCTGGACAACTGCCGTGTGCCGTGTGGTGGGCCTATCTACGTGCGGAGAGCGGAGATCGGGAGGCTTCCACGTGCTCGGACCGATAGACTACGTATGCGTCGCGCGGGAGGGTGGTTGGCTCATGTATTGGGAAGCACTTCGGGCACTGAAGCTTGGGTCTGCGGAACGTATCGTGCCGCACACCAGGAGCAATCGCGAGAGGACGAATAGAACTCGGAGGTAAAAAAAAAGGAGTATCTAGACGCGTATCGGGATCCCCGAAGCCAATGAACACCTGCCAAGACGGAAGCGTATAACTAATTACCCCGCCAGCCAGCAGCCGGCTGGAATGCTTGCGGCTCTGCGAACGTTGGGCTTCGATAATTAACAGGACCGAGCATCCGCCAATCCCAGAACCGAAATAGTGACCGTGGATTGTCACTCGCTTCGGTACCGGCGTGGAGCCGGTCTGCGTGTGCATGAGCACATCGGACCTACGCCGGGAAAGCATAGGCCGAACGGAGCTGCTGTGCGTTTTCATGATCTGGATACCCTGGCGCTGAATGCGAACTTCGTACATACTCGGCAATGCATGCGCAATACAAATCTCCTACGTTGCTAGGCAGACGGGTGGTACAACAGTGGTAAGCTGGGTCGGACGATATGGCATGTACATACATACCCCGCTCGGCTGCTGGGAAGGCAAGATGATTTCACGATATCTCACTCGGGAGACAATGGAACCGCCCCGTCGAATAGTCCGAAGAGTGCTGCTGTTGCTATCATATGCGGAGGTAAGGGTGGAAGTCAAAGTTTGCACTCTTGCGGAGAGGTTCCTTCGGGCGACGATGGTGCGTAACGAGACGAACCGTCTTAGAAAGCCCAAGCAACCCTCTCAACGTTTGGGAAGTAGTTTGCTGCCCGAGCTGGTCTGGACAGCTATTGATACCAAGGATATGACACCGAGTGTTGGCGGCGGAGTGTCGAGCAGCTGAGTGCTTTCCCAGCAGGTGCTGTCCGAAGGGGAAGACGGCCGGACGTAGGAAGGGGTGGGGCGTGGATAGCAACGTTCGTTCCGGTGGAGACGTGTTCTTTGCTGGCGGAGCGATATCAATCGTTCGAGTATCTTGAGAAAGCTATCTAGCTATCCGTTAGTGGTGTGCAGGACGAAGTGGAGACGGCGGTGGTAGTTCTGCGCGTGTGAGTCGAGCGGAGGCGTGGCGGGGGATGGTTAATCGTCTGCAAGCGATCGAGAGCTGTCCTGGCCGCGGTGGCAACCCTGAGGAGGAGCTTTCGAGACATCTCAGGGATGGATGCTGAAAGGACGAGAAAGGGAGAGTCGGGACTCAACTCCAGGGGCGCAGAAGGTGTGACTCGAGCAGGTCAGCATTGCAGACCCCTTTGTCCTCCGCGTAGGGACAGACAGGAGATAGTGGGGACGGGAGGTCAAGTTGGAGCTGATCAGTTTGCCAGAGCAGAACTGCGCGGCCTTGCATGTGCAGTAGTGCAGTTGTCTCGCGTTCTGTATGCTGTGCTGGTGTTTCGGCGATCTAGAAATACATAATTCGGGGGCGGGAGGAGGAGGTGGGGGGCGCAGGAAGTCTTGTGATGAGAGTAGGCAAGTTGACAGGAGCTTTGCTGATGCCCACGGAGAAGCTAGAGGTGCAGCATTTGAAGCGGGACGAGTGAAGGATAGGCTGATAGCAGCTGTGGGCCTGGACAGCAGTGGCTCTGCGTCCGTCCACACAGTCCCAGCGATTGAAAGGCCGCGTGGTTAATCCAGCTCGGCAGTTGACCAGGAAGATTGACTACGCTGCTGTCCATGTGAGGTGAGGAACACGGACGCATCCAGGATTGTCATTGGCGCAGGGAGCGGCTCGTCCGCGGGGGACACCTCCAGAACGCAATCCTGTCCCCCTTCGCCGCAGCTCGGCCGTCTCTTATCAAGCCTCCGCATGAGAGCGGAGCTCAAGACGCATAGGGTTCTGGAGACCACTGAAGCAGCGACATGAAGATCGACGGAAGGGCTTGGCCCGGCTGATTGGATGGCTCCAAGGTGGAGAAGAAGTGTCGGTGAAAAGTCGGACATCAGGAAATAGGAGAGAAAGTATCGTCGTATCAGGTCGTGAAACTTGTCGTAACCAGGAGCCCGCCGACGGGTGGGCCAATGGGACTGCCGGTGAGAAATCAGCTACAGAAAAAGTCCGCCGGCCAGTTGCTAGTGCTCGACTAGCGGACGAATCGAAATCGACGAATCCCGTGTACATCCTGTTGGTTCCCAGAGCCATTAGACCGTGCAGGATAAACAAAACATGAAATACAAGGAACAATGTATCGGGCGAACGTCTTGTTTTGTGTTGACGCACGGTTGCCCGCAATCGACGTAGAGAAGGGACAAGGACGGAGAAATCTCCCGTCCCACTTCCCGTTTCATGGGATGTTATATGCAGCCTCAAAAGCGGCCTACCATCCATTGAAGGTGTTCTGCACCTGGAGACAAACGGCCATGGTGTTTTGTTGGGGAGCCAGGGGCCATGGTGGAGCGGAATTCTGCCGAGTGACGGGTGGAGGCTCAACGGGTCCACTGCTGGAAATGGTGGCCGGAAATATCGAAGCAACCCAAAACCCCACCAAGATTCAGCGGAACAAACTCACTGAATGCTGAGTGCTCGCCGGAATCAATGAGAATAGCACGGTAAAGCGGCCTCGGGCCCTTAAAAGAATCACCAGAACCCCATACTATCGTCCCATGATGCGAGGTCCGGGAAACGTATTCAGCCATACGTCAGCAATCACCGACCGTCCCCCAGACCCTTCGCTGTCTCCTTTACTTTCTGTTTGCACACGTAAGTATTTCCGTTTGCACATCGCCTCCGAGATCATGAGGAATCACTCGAGACCGGAATCTCGCAATAAACTTTCGGAGCTGCAGGATATCCCCGCACGAGCAGCAAGGTTCAGCCCTGGTGTCCCAAATGTTCTGCTTCCTCCGTCAAGCTGCAACTATTGTTCCCAACTGCATGGCTTTCCAAAATGTGGTGATATTTTGGATCGTCAGCGCCGAACGCCCCTCCCAAATAGGCATTTCGGAGGTTCTCGTGGGGGATTTATTGTCTGTTTGCCTTTCTGCTATTCCGTGGTACTTTAGTGCATGGGAGAAAAGTTGTGCAAGGCAGAAGAAAAAGGAGAGCACAGGCAATACGTACATAATTACTCTGCCGTGCGGCAATCAGGTGACCGTGGAAGCGCCGGGTACCTAAGTGAGCATCGTGACGAGCAAGCACGGGTCAAGCAGATCCGTCTGCGATGGGGTAGCTGGGCGGGTTTTGATTCGAGATAAACCGACGCCCATCGGTGATACGTTTGTTTCACGATGCGTGTGCGCATGTAACTACTTCGAAATCTACATTGCGCACCTGGTCTACCGCCGGATGCGGCTGCGCCATCTGTTTGCTATGACTGCAGTTGGTTAGAAATCTGTGTTCCGCTATGTTTACTTCCTTGAATCCAACACGATTCGCTGATTTGTTGGTGTGTTACCATGCATCTGCAATGGAAAATGTTGCAAGGTGAGTTCTGATCCGAGTAAATCGGAGTAAAACGGCGGTGGGGCATGGTATTCTGCCTTCTTCCCTATGAAGTATGGGATTAGTCATATGTGGACAACTTGGAAAATTGAAATGGTCTCTTTTCTTCGTTACCCCCAACCAAGAAATTCTAATGCTGGTTGCCAAGTTTAAGTATCGCTGCTGAGTCATGGCTTTTAGCAGAGTTCGCTTTCGCTACCGACGTTAGTAAATCGCCTCCTCCTCATCATCGCAATTCAACCGTCGTCCACAAATCCTTACATCTTCTCCTCCTTCACCCACCAACTCCCCCTCCACCACCACGCGCTCCTCCTCCTCCTCTCCTCCTCTCTCCTCCTCCCTTCCTCCTCCCTTCCTCCTCCACCCTCTCCTCCTCCCCTCTCCTCCTCCCCCTCTCCCCCCCCCCCCACCTCTCGGCAGCTCCCCCACCTTCCCCCTCCCTCCTTCTACAATTCCGTTTCCCCACCACCACCCCTCCATAGTCGACTCCCCGCACCCATTAAGGGCAGCGTCGCTTGTCCTACCATCCTCCCCCCATTAGCATATTCGATTCGACAGATCCGTCAGATCCGTCCCCATCACGTCGTCACTCTTGACTCCTCGTCACCCTTCGGCCACATTCACCCTCTACGATAGGTTGTACGAAGACTAGCCATGTCAAACGAAGCCACTGATAATCACGAGTCCGCCGGGGTTGACGAAAACGCCGCTTTTGATGCCAACTTTCAGAATCTTCAGATCGACGAGCATGGAGAAGACGGAGAACACGAAGGTGCTCGCACTGAAGAGGAATACGCCGTTGCTCCTCTCACACTTCGCGCCATAGTGTCCTCAAAGGAAGCAGGTGTGATCATTGGTAAGGCCGGAAAGAACGTCGCCGATCTCCGCGACGAAACCGGTGTTAAGGCTGGCGTCAGCAAGGTGGTGCCATTCGTACATGACCGAGTGCTCACCGTCACCGGTGCCCTCGATGGCATTGCCAGGGCCTACGCTATGGTTACGCAGACTTTGTTGGAAAACCCCCCCACCCCTATGACTACTGTTTCCCCGGGGCAGCATCGTACGTTCTCCCATGCACTCTACTTATTTGTCTTTTCTCTAACGACGTGTTCGATAGCCATTCACCTGCTCATATCTCACAATCAAATGGGTACTATCATCGGACGTCAAGGTCTCAAGATCAAGCACATCCAGGATGTTTCTGGCGCCCGCATGGTTGCCCGGAAGGAGATGCTCCCTCAGAGTACCGAACGTGTTGTCGAAGTCTCCGGCGATGCCAACGCTATCCGCATGGCTGTTTGGGAGATTGGCAAGTGCTTGATCGATGATTGGCAGAGGGGAACCGGCACTGTGCTGTACGACCCTGCCGTCCGTGCCCAGGGAGGATCCGCCAATGGTGGCGAAGAGCGCACGCCTCCTAGGGTGGGCATGGGATACTCTGGTGATCGTGGTGGAGAGCGCGGCGAGCGCGGGGGCGCCCGCTCATATGCCCGCACCGGAAACGGGGCCGACTTCTCCGATTCTACTCCGTTCAGGAGGAACGGCGGTGGTCCTTCGCAGCGTCCCAATGACCGTAACGACCGTGGCGACCGTTATGATCGTAATGACCGCAATGATCGCAACGGACATGGCGACCACGGATCTTCCGGAGTTGTTGCACAGGGAGAAGACGACGATGATTTCCAAACGCAGAATATCTCTATTCCTGCTGACATGGTTGGCTGCATCATCGGTCGTGGAGGCACCAAGATTCAGGAGATTCGCAGGGTCTCCGGGGCCAGAATCAGCATCGCCAAGACCCCCCATGACGACACTGGCGAGAGGATGTTTACCATCACGGGATCAGCTACTAGCAACGAGAAAGCGCTCTACCTCCTGTATGAGAATCTGGAGGCCGAGAAGCAGAGGAGGAACAGTCAGGGCAGTCCAGAGTAAACCGACAAATCCAATGAGATCAGGTGCACGACGAGTCAGACTCTCTCGAATTGCGCATTTTACGCTTTCATCTAAAAATGGGTTCATTCGTTTTGCTTCTTACTTCTACCTTTTTTTGTTGTTTAGTGCTCTGGCTGGTTGTTTTTCTTTGTCTTTTAGTGAAGTGGGGCGATGGGGGACATCCATCCTCTCTTGTGATCGATGAGGATCGCCTGCCTTTGATTGTCATGCACAAACCGAGAAAATGAATTGCTGTCGGCTCGGAGAGGACGGGAGAGAGAGAGAAGGGTGTCGTTTTTTTTTGTTTCCGGTGATTGGCGCTTCAGGAAGTCGTTTTTTCCCCAGGGACACTTGTACTCATCATGGGAAGGGTTGCTTTGTCAAGGTTTCATCTGCTACTGTTCTTTTCTTCTTTCAACGGGACATGACAACTGGCATCTTAGCACCTTTATTCACACTTTACTTTTGAGAGACTTTTAAAAAATGGGTTCCTGGGTTTACCGTCTGTTTTTGTTTTTTGTTTTTTGTAAAGGGTTTTTTTTCTCACGGATTTCTTTGTTCCTGGTTTTTTTGTCCCCCGCTCCCCCCCACACCATTACATACCACTACACCATGTGCAATGCCATTTTTCCAAAAAATTCTTGTTCTTGCTACATAGGGCTTTTTTTTCTCTTCACCTGTACCATTTGTCTGGGAGGGAGTTTTTTACGGTGAAGGTTCACCGGGGGGGGGGGGGGGGGGGGGGGAGCATTGCACATAGGAAGCGTATGTAATTCGAAAGTCTATTCTTTTTTCTTTTTATTATTCATTCATTATTCGCATGCGACCTAACTAAGTACATACCTACTCTAGATCATGCGAATATTGTAAAGGCAGCGGCCACGTCATGGCACGGGCCATATCGATGCACGGATGGGTACCTACAGCTGCAATTTGGGTGGGCACATGCATAAATACGGGATATTCAATCATCGGAGAGTAATATCGCTCCAGCCAGACTGACCAGAAGCTGAAGGTGAAAATTCCATTCTATGTCTAGGTGAAGCAGGTGGATATCACTGCCGCCCGCCGCCGCCCCCCCCTTTCCACGCACACAAAAAAAAGGGACGGGGACATCACGCAGCAAGCGGTATTAAAACCCGATCATCCCATATTCGAGCGCTATCAAAATGAATCGAAATCTAAGTTGTTGCTCCCGACCTCATGAAGCCTTTACCACCGGTTCACTTCTAGGGGCGGCGTCTATTCTCCCAACCTCCAGCACACTCCAATAAGAGTGCTCCTTCTTCTCCCTCCCCTCCTTCGTAATCCCATCATCGCGTTCGATATCAGTTTCATACACGCTACGCACCAGGATCGGAACCTTGACGACGTAATCATCCTCCATGAGCACCGCGCCGGTGGGGAATACCGGCGGGACGATCTCAAGGATCACTGTAGTCCAGTTCCTACCGCTATCGTAGATCGTCGACATGAGTCGGGTCTTTTTGCCCTTGCCCTTGGAAGCCTTTGGGTTGGCTTTGGCCTCCGGTCCGAGGGCTTCATCCCAAACGTCGGTGCTGGCGCCCACCTCAAATTCTGGACAGAGAATGTAGACCGTTGCCGGGTAGCGCCCCGGTGTTTTTTCGGGTGTGGCGAGGGTGATGTTGATGGGGTCGTAGAGGGGGTTGGTTACCTGAAGGAGGAATTGGTGTGTTGCACCGGGGATTAGACTGTGATAGTTTGTTTGGCTGTGGTCCAAGTGGGAGATGGCGAGTCGGGGAATGTAGGAACTGTTTACCAAATCAGTATGGCGCTACCACGAAGGAGGGAAGAGGAAGACACGTACCTGGCTACTAGTCGCAACCTATGTCGAATCGATCCGACCTTGGACTCTGGCTTGACGAGGATGTGCCTACACGATCGACACCGCTTCGACCGTTTAGTCCGGAGCAACGCTGCCAAAGGTCGGAGCTCATCCAAGAGCTTGGGTGAATGTGGCTGAACAATCCTCTGTGCCTGACTCGTGCTCCCACCGAACCCTGCATCCCTCATTCGTTCGATCAGTTCGGCCTCGTCATCCACAATCCGCAGCGGGCCCATCTCCCGCCACTCAATCTTATTCCGAAGAAAAGCGCCCTCCCTAGCTCCTCCCCCTCCCATCTGCGCGAGACCACGTAACCTCCCTCCAGAAGTCCCGTTGTACAACCCCATCAACCGAGAGAGCGATCCGCCGCCAGGATAGTCATCGACACTTGCCTGCGCCTTCTGTTGGTTGTAGAAGCCTTTAAGCCTCATATACTCCGCATCATCTGGATGGTCCGGCGGTTGTACTGACGGTGACGGAGGACGCAGGTATGTTCCACCCGCACCCATTGGCGACAGCGGTCTAGAACTGGCCGAAAGCGTATCCGGCGAGAGCGTGCTTGCCGCGGCATTGGCGAGCCTGAGCTTCTGTGCCAGTTGCACGGTGATCGACGTTGGCTTTTCGAAATCGATACCGATATCGGCGGAAGACCAGAGACAGTGTGAACAAAGGAGGATGAATGGCCCGGCACTGCCCTCGCCGGTGGCGGTGACTGACATTGCGGCAGTACATATCGGGCAAGAAAAGCAGTTGCGCGTGCACCTATCGCACACGCGCGACTCAGTTACGCGTTACGTTTTTGGCGGGGGTGAGGTAGGAGGGACCCACCTGTTTCCTTCCGATTTGACAGTAGAGCTCGGCACCTCAAAAAGGCAGCTCGGACAGAAGTAACAAACTATCTCCTCGAGGACACATCGTGGACATCGAACCTGATTGCAGTCTGCGCAGAAAAGAAGGTTTTCGAGCGGAAAGAGCGAGAACGTTGAGCGCGCGGCGCGTGGATCGAAGGCGTCTTCTTCTTCTTCTTCTTTCTCTGCGCAATCGGTTTCTAGAGTCGACGAAGGTTTGCGAGGTCCACTCAGCACGCGCTGTCCAATATTGTCGCTGCAAGGACAAGCGATGAATATTGAGGGGAAAGTTGGAGAGTTCATGGTATTACTGCGCAGTTGTGGGATGGGTGAGAGGGACAATTGGTAAGCTAAGGTTACACATGGAATGCCAAGGACAGCAGAGCTACATACGTAGTAGACTACCACTCGGGTTACCTGGCTAGTTACTACCCAGTACTACCAGAAACAAGAAAAAAAGACGATACTCAACAACCATAGATCGGAGGGAGACATAAATTTGCAGACCGCATGCTTGGAGCTAGGTGAGGCTCCGTTATGGTTGCTGTGATGATGTGTATGTCTCTTAACTTACACTCGCTACCTGCAGTGGTACCTAGGGGCCGTCCGGGTACGGCGGAGCGCCAGCTGCGTCATATCGTCCTGGGAGGACTGCCCCGGCGGCTAGATGACCTACTTACTCACAGTAATGAGTCGACGGGGTGCAGTACTGTTCCCGCAACTCTCGGTGTATTTAGGGTGGATTTTCGTGTTGGTATCTGGAAACATTCACCAGTAAACTAACTACCTAGTGCAAGGCTGGTCTGTTGCAGTTCTTTTGTGAGATTCCCGAGAGTAAACAGGAATGGTTTGGAGTATATAGAGAGAAGATTGGGGCCCTAACAGGCAGTATTTCCTCCGACGGGCTGCTCAGAAAATACCTCGAATTTTGGGCCTCTGGGTAAGCTTGGCGGTCTATTTGATGCCCCCACATCGTAGTTATGATAAGGTAGGAATTTTGGAAAAAACATAAGGACACTATATCAAGTGAAGTGGCGCTATTGAACCGTCCCTAAGGGGTGCCACTGAACTGTTGGGGGTCGAATTCCGTAACCCGTCAACTCATTACTATGAGTAAGTACGATATGACGCAGCTGGCGCTCCGCCGTACCCGGACGGCCCACTACCACTGCAGGTAGCGAGTGTAAGTTAAGAGACATACACATCATCACAGCAACCATAACGGAGCCTCGCCTAGTTCCAAGCATGCGGTCTGCAAATTTTTGTCTCCCTCCGATCTAATGGTTGTTGAGTATCGTCGTTTTTTCTTGTTTCTGGTATCCATGTCGACTAATGGGTAGTAGCCGGGTAACCCGCAGGGTACTGTATTGTCTTGCACAAACTCGTTCCTAGCTTGCGTGCGGGGTTGATTTCCTTAGTAGGTATATCAAAGGAGTGTTCTCTCATGCTCCCCTGAGTTGCCAGGAATAGATTTGGGGCCAGGAACAGATTTGGGGCCAGGAACAGATTTGGGGCTAGGAACAGGTCCCGGAGGAGCTTTGTTTGTGGGACGGGGATGCTTCAACAGCTCTCTTGCAACAATCTCATCTCCTTTAACTTTTTGTCTACCTATATAGAGAAGAATCCAACGAACGCTGACAAAACAGGAACGGGCCCCGTTATTACACAGTAGGTATATGTCACGCCGCTACAAAGAACCGCCAACATCCAAAGCTCCGACCCCACCATGGCCAGCCGACCTTCCGACGCAAAATCAATCGAATGGAGTGAGGAAAGCTTCGGCGATGAAACGAGCCCTTGCATTGAGCTGTACGGAAGCCTCCGGTTAGTCCGGTACATAGTGGGGAGCTTGTCCGAGCTCGGGAGGGAACTCACAAAGAGCTTCATCTCGGAGATCTCCTTGTCAACCTCCTCCATGAAGTGAATGATGAAGTCCACCAGCTTGTGCTTCAGCATCTGCTCGGTATGGAAGTTTGTGATCAAGAACGAGATGTCGTAACCCTTCAGATTCCCCATCGTCAGTCATCTGCCTATCACACCACCACCTTCATCATCTCCCATCGCCAAGCTCTGTCAGCATCGCCCACCTTGACCGCTTTCCTGCGCAGAATAAAGAAGTTCTCCGCGCGCTGCGTCAAGAACCTAGTGAACTTGTGAACTAGGATATTCTCGATTTCGTCGGCCTGCTTGATCTTGATGGAGACACGGATCGAGTTGATGGACGGTTCGATGAGCACGCGCTCATGTTCGTTGCGAGAGACGGTAAGAGGATTCAACAGCACCTCCGGTGACTTTCCGGCTTCAATCTCGGGGACGTTATGGCGCTCCGCTATTTGCGAAGCGAAGTCGCAGAGGGAGATGGCCGCCGTAAGGGATGATCGAACGCATTTGAGGTACGGACGTAGAGATTGAGACTAGACGGCGCATGGGTTAATGGCGAATCCGGAGTAAGAGGGAGATGGGAAATGAACGGGAAGGTGCGTACCATAGTTGCGGGCTGGAGAGATGGTGGACCACCGTGTTGACAGGGCGGAGGTGGAGAGCTTGTGAAACGCTAAGGCGCCAGACGCGGGACGCCAAGACGCTACGGCGTTACACTATTTGTCACTCGAAGTCTCAGTTCTATGTATATATACGTTCGCCCCAGTCCTACGCGCAATACCTGGAATGGACGAAGAATGCGGACAACACAGAGTGCGGATGGTGCCGATACAAGACACAGACGAGGGACCATCTGTTCAAACACCGCAAGGAGCGGAAGCCGCAACAGAAGATTCTGTGGGCGGAAGTACGAAGGGAGACCGGAAGGGGGAAGGACCGGTTCACGATCCGAGATTTGTTCGCAGACGAGCGGTGCACCAGCGCGATCCTAGACTTTCTGCGCACCACGAAGGTGGGGAGTAGGGTGGGACTGAGCACAGCACCACCGAAGCCGGGCGAGACCGAAGAAGCAGAGGAGAAAGGAGCGGGGGGAGCGGAGTGAGAGCAGGAGGCTGGCGGGGCGTGGACTGGGGGCTTTGTCAGGTGATCGAGTTGGCCTTCCTTCTTTCTTTCTTTCTCTCGGGACAGGCAGGGGGAGTTGCCGCGGGCCGCTGGCGGACTGTTCGAGGTCGCAGCGGACGGTGAACAGGAAAAGGACTGTATATAATATCGTCATGACCCAATAGGGTCGCATACGATTAATGAATCATCATCATCATCAGCCCTAGTCCTACGCATCGCGCTATTTTCCTTGGTCTAAATGGCGGCCTTTCCCTCAAGGGTAACGGACACACGGTTTAGCGTGTTGTTCGATCGATTCTGGTGGGTGTTGGTGGCAGAGAACCCTAAGTAGGTACCTACTCTTGTGAAAAAGGGGGTGCAGAAAAAACGGTAGATCCACTGTAGTTCGATCATCGATTATGACAAATCGTCTGAATAATAGATACCAGGTTTCTACCATAGGCAGAATCAAGATGTACACGC
>Ga0307508_10003679_pt1 | contig 15360 bp, 14 predicted proteins | sample 9_EM_MG_FD_203089 | JGI IMG/M metagenome (GOLD analysis project Ga0307508, IMG submission 203089) | Populus trichocarpa ectomycorrhiza microbial communities from riparian zone in the Pacific Northwest, United States - 9_EM | ecosystem: Host-associated > Plants > Roots > Unclassified | place...
CGCGGCCCGGTCAGCTCGCCCGGGCGCGGGTGGCGAGGACCCGTTCGGCACGGACGTACGTCACGTCGTGATCGGCGAGGACGTTCGCGGCGGCACCGGGGCGGGCGAGGAGGGCGAGCAGGAGGTGTTCGTCGCCGATGTGCTTGTCGCCGCGGCCGAGCGCGATCCGCAGCGACCGTTCGAGGACCGACTTGGCCTCGGGGTCGAAACGGGCGCGGGAGCGGCGACGGCGGCGCGGGGTGGCCAGGGCGCCGACGCCGTGTTCCTCCTCCACGCGGGAGACGACCGCGTCCACGTCGATGCCGAGCCCCGCCAGCGCCTCCGCGTCCGCGGGCGAGATGCCGCCGCGGCGGCGGACGTCGGCCAGGGCGCGTTCGATAGAGGCGCGCCGTGCGGTGGCGCCCAGGGTGGTCAGGACGTGGGCGGCGGGGGTGTCCGTACGGTCCAGGAGCGCGAGCAGCAGCTCGGGCTCGCCGACCGTGGCGCCGCCCGTCTCGTCCGCCCGCCGGACGGCCTCACGGACGACCTCGCGGGCACTGGTGGTGAACCTCTCGAACATCAACGCCTCCCATGCTTCTTGTGAACGGCCTGACGGCTGACGCCCAGCTCGGCCGCGATCTCCTGCCACGACCAGCCCTTGGCGCGGGCGCTGCGCACCTGTACGGCCTCCAGCTGCTCCAGCAGCCGGCGCAGCGCGGCGACGGCGCGCAGTCCGACGCGGGGGTCCCGGTCGCCGGCGCGTGCGGCGAGATCCGTTGCTTCGGTCATGTCTGTCAATGTATGTTGACGAAAGAGCGAGCGTCAACCCTGGTTGACTACCCGGTGGTGGTAATTGGTTCGACGCGGCCCCGGCGGCTCCGGCAACCTCTCGCCATGGACCCCCATCACTGGCCCCTCTACGGGCTCCGCCTCCACACCCCACGCCTTGAGCTGAGGCTTCCCGACATCTCCCGGACCGACGAGCTGGCCGCCCTCGCCGCGGGCGGGGTGCACGACCCGGCGGAGATGCCGTTCAGCGCGCCGTGGACCGACACCGCCCCGGAGGAACGCGGACGGGCGACGTTCCAGCACGTCCTGCGCACGATCGCGGAGTGGCGGCCGGAGGACTGGACGCTGAGCCTCGCCGTGCTGCACGAGGGCACGGTGATCGGACGGCAGGACATCTTCGCGACCGCCTTCGCGGTGACCCGGGAGGCGGAGACCGGCTCCTGGCTGGGCATCGCCCACCAGGGGCAGGGCTTCGGCACGGAGATGCGCGCGGCCGTGGCCCATCTGGCGTTCGCCGGGCTGGGGGCGCACAGCGTGACGTCGGGCGCGTTCATGGAGAACGGGCGCTCGCTCGGCGTCTCGCGCCGCCTCGGCTACCGCCCCGACGGGGTGCGGACGGTCGCCGTACGGGGCGAGGCCCGGACGCTCCAGCGGCTGCGGCTGGACCGCGCGGCCTGGGAGGAGCGGCGCACGGTCCCGGTCGAGGTGCGGGGGCTGGATGCCTGCCGGGAGATGTTCGGCGCGCCCGCACCCGAGCCCGCCCCCGATCACCCCTGAGCGCCTCTGAGCGCCTCTGAGCACCCCTGACGCGAGGGCGCGTGGCCCGATTTACGGTGGTCCAAGGGGGTTGAGACGAGCCGTGGAGGTGGCATCACATGGCGGGCAAGTTCGAGATCTACGAGGACAAGCGCGGCAAGCACCGCTTCCGCCTGAAGGCGGGCAACGGCGAGATCATCGCGGTCGGCGAATCGTATGACTCCAAGTCCGCGGCCCAGAAAGGCGTGGAGTCGGTCAAGAAGAACGCGCCCACGGCCGAGATCAAGGAGATCCCGACCGACAAGTCGTAGGACCGGACCCCGGGGACGGCTGTAGCCGCGCCGTACGGCCGACGGCGTCCGTACGGCGCTCGCTACGCTCCCGTCCGTGACCGAACCCGCGATACCCCAGACCCCGGCCACGGCCCGCACCCGGCTCCGGCGGGCCCGCGCCGCCCTGGCACGCCTCTGGTCGCACCCCCGGCTGAGGTGGCCCAAACGCGTCGTGGCCGCCCTCGCGGGGTGCCTGGTGCTGTCCCTGCTCGCCGCCGGGATCGCCCTGCGGCTGAATTACGCGGGCGACCCGGAGCCCGGAACCCGGACCCGGGGCCGGGACGCGGTGTGGCTCGGCCACGCCTGGGTGGACGGCCGCAACGGCGACGCCGAACTGGCCACCCTGGCCCGCCGGATACGCGGCACCGGCATCCGCGACCTGTACGTCCACACGGGCCCGCTGCGGCACGACGGCACCCTGCCCGCGAAGCTCTACCCGCGCGCCGGGTGGCTGCTGAGGGCCGTCCACCGCGAACTGCCCGGCGTACGCGTACAGGCGTGGCTCGGCGACGTCCTGGCCACCGAGGGCCCGACCGGGCTCCGGCTCACCGACCCGCGCAGCCGGGCCCACGTGGTGCGCTCCGCCCGCCAGGTGCTGGACGCGGGCTTCGACGGCGTCCACTTCGACCTGGAACCGCTGCACTCCGGCGACCACGACTACCTCACCCTCCTCGACGACCTGCACGCCCTCACCCGCGCCCGCCGCGCCCCGCTCTCGGTCGCCGCCCACCAGATCGACCCGCTGCCCGCGCTCCACTCGGTGGCGGACTTCTTCACCGGCCACCCCAAGTGGTGGTCACAGGCGTTCTTCGGGCAGGTGGCGCGACGCGTCGACCAGATCGCGGTCATGTCGTACGACACGTCGACGCCGCTGGAGAGCCTGTACGGCGGCTACGTGGCCCAGCAGACCGCACTCGCCCTCGAAGCCACCCCACCCGGAACCGACCTCCTCATGGGCCTCCCCGGCTACCACACCAACAACCTCGGCCGCCACGCCTGGGCCGAAACGGTCCCCGCCGCCGTCCGCGGCACCCGCCTCGGCCTCAGCCGCGAGGACCGCACCCGGAAGCGGTTCGGGGTGGCCCTCTACGTGGACTTCGCCGCGACGGACGCGGACTGGTCGGCGTACCGGACGGACTGGGGCGCGCCCGTGAAGGATTGACGGCGCGACAGGCGGTCACGCCCATGGAGGCGACGACCCAACGGCCCGGCGGCCCAGCTCGCCCTGCGGCCCGGGCCGTCTAGAACGCGGCGCGGGTGGCGGCCAGGAGGCGGGCCGTGTCGTCGGGGCAGATCATGAGGGCGCGGCCGACCGTTTCGAGGACCGCGCGTTCGGCCGGGCGGTAGGGGCCGTCGGCGACGGCGATACGGGCGCCCTGGAGGAGGATCGCTTCGCGGCCGGTGGGGGCGAGGTGGGGGGCCAGGGGCTCCAGGGCCTCGTGCAGTTCGATGGCGAGCGCCGTACCGCACGGGTCGAGGCCGTCGCGCTCGCCGGTGACGGCGCCGGGGAGACGGCCGGTGTCGGCGGCGAGCGCTTCGATGAGCGCGAGGAGCTGGCCCTCGTCGCAGTCGGCGAACCCGGCGGCGCGCACGGCGCCGACCGCGACCTGCCGCACCGCCGTGGCCTCCGTGCCGCCCGCGGCCAGGACCGCGAGGGCGACGGTGTGCACGGCGTCGCGCAGCATCGCGGAGAAGCGGATGGTGGTGGGGTGGTCCAGGGCTTCGGTGCCGAACCGGGTGGCGCAGGCGGCGCATTCGACGACTGGCGCGACCGGCCCGCGGGGCAGCAGCGGCAGGCCGAGCACCACGATGCGGCGGCGGCCGGTGCGGCGGCGGTAGTTGCGGTCGCCTCCGCAGTCGGGGCAGAAGAACTCACCATCGCCGATGGTCCGCCACAGAGTGCGGACGCCTAGCACACACAGGTCCCGGTCACGGCGGGCTCGCGCGAGCACCACGTCACACCTCCATAACGCTTCGGCCACGTTGCCGCGTTGACGTGATGCTAGCCACATCTATGATGCGCCGTCAGTACCCCGAACGGAGACAACAGGCCAAACCCGAGGCCCCGCCCACCTCGCGAGGTGAACGGGGCCCCTTGTGGGTGACAGGCTCAGCAGGCGTCTACCGCCCCGCGCGGTTGACCGCCGAGACGACGGCCTTGAGGGAGGCGCGCACGATATTGGCGTCGACCCCGACGCCCCACAGCACCTTCCCGTCGATCGCGCATTCGATGTACGCGGCGGCCTGCGCGGCCGCGCCCTCGCTCAGGGTGTGCTCGGAGTAGTCCAGCAGCCGTACGTCGACGCCGATGGAGCCCAGGGCGTCGAAGAAGGCGGCCAGCGGGCCGTTGCCGGAGCCGGTCAGGACGGTCTCGGCGCCGTCCACGACGGCCTCCACGGTGAGCGCGTCGGTGCCCTCACTGGTGGTGGACGTCTGGGCGGTGCGCAGCGCGATCCGGCCCCACTGGTTGTCCTCCGTCGGCAGGTACTCGTCCTGGAAGGTCGCCCAGATCTGGGCCGGGGTGACCTCGCCGCCGTCGGCGTCGGTCTTGGCCTGAATCGTCTTGGAGAACTCGATCTGCATGCGGCGCGGCAGATCCAGGTTGTGGTCGTTCCGCAGGACATAGGCGATACCGCCCTTGCCGGACTGGGAGTTGACCCGGATGACGGCCTCGTAGGAGCGGCCGACGTCCTTGGGGTCGATGGGCAGGTACGGGACGGCCCACTCGATGTCGTCGACCGTCTTACCCTGCTCGGCCGCCCCGGCCTCCATCGCCTCGAAGCCCTTCTTGATGGCGTCCTGGTGGGAGCCGGAGAAGGCGGTGTAGACCAGGTCGCCCGCGTAGGGGTGGCGAGGGTGGATCTGCATCTGGTTGCAGTACTCGGCGGTGCGGCGGACCTCGTCGATCTGCGAGAAGTCGATCTGCGGGTCGACGCCCTGGGAGAACAGGTTCATGCCCAGGGTCACCAGGTCGACGTTGCCCGTGCGCTCGCCCTGCCCGAACAGGCAGCCCTCGATGCGGTCCGCCCCGGCCATGATCGCCAGCTCGGCGGCGGCGACGGCCGTACCGCGGTCATTGTGCGGGTGCACGGACAGGCAGATGTGCTCGCGGCGGGACAGGTTCCGCGACATCCACTCGAACCGGTCCGCGTGGGTCGACGGCGTCGAGCGCTCGACGGTCGCGGGCAGGTTGAGGATGATCTCGCGGCCGGCCTCGGGCTGCCAGACGTCCATGACGCCCTCGCAGACCTCCAGCGCGAAGTCCAGCTCGGTGTCGGTGAAGATCTCCGGGCTGTACTGGTAGCCGAAGACCGTGTCGTCGCCCAGGATCTTGTCGGCGTACTCGACGACCAGCCGGGTGCCGTCCACCGCGATCTGCTTGACCTGCTCACGGGTGCCGCGGAAGACGACACGGCGGAAGGTGGGCGCGGTGGCGTTGTACAGGTGCACGGTGGCCTTGTGCGCGCCGCGCAGCGACTCGACGGTGCGCTCGATCAGCTCTTCGCGGGCCTGGGTGAGGACGGAGATCGTCACGTCCTCGGGGATCGCGTCCTCCTCGATGATCGACCGTACGAAGTCGAAGTCGGTCGAACCGGAGGAGGGGAAGCCGACCTCGATCTCCTTGTATCCCATGCGGACCAGCAGGTCGAACATCTCGCGCTTGCGCACCGGGGACATCGGATCGATCAGCGCCTGGTTGCCGTCCCGCAGGTCGGTGGAGAGCCAGCGCGGCGCGGCGGTGATCCGGTTGTCCGGCCAGGTGCGGTCGGGGATGTCGACGGCCTCGTACGGGCCGTACTTGTGGATCGGCATACCCGAAGGCCGCTGGCTGACGTTCGCGGCGGTGATGGGGGTGGGGCGGCCTACGGCGCGCTGACCGGAATTGTCGGACGTGCTCATGATGCGTGGGCTCCTCTGAGATCCGCTCGTGGTGTCCGCTGGGACGAACATCCATGGGGCGGCCGACGGGGCGTAATCACCGCAACACCGAACTCCGCGGGGAGGGGGTCGGCCTACGACTACAGGCCCTCGCCGCGGCAGCTAAGAAGAAGCAGCCCGAAACGCATGATGCCCAGGAGCCTAACGGAAGACGTGCGCGGCGCGTGGCCCCGTATCACTATGCGGACCATGGCCTCCCGCGCGGAGGAATCGCTATCAACCACTCGATTTCATCAATCATGACCGCAAGGCGTGACAAGTGATGGACGCGGTGCGACATTGCCTGGATGGATGTCAACGCGAACTCCCGCGGCCGCGGTGTCTTCTGCACGATCGTGCCGCCGCATGTCCTCGACAAGCTCTCCCAGCACGAGGACTCCGCCCTCGCCGACCCCGCCCGCCGCACCCTGGAGCGGGACGCCCTGGAGCGCACCCGGCGCCGGATCACCACCGTCCGCGGGATCGCCGCCCCCACCGCGGAGGGCGCGCTCTCCGACCGGCCGAAGCGCACGATCTACGACTCCCAGCACCAGGACGCGCTGCCGGGCAAGAAGGTGCGCGGCGAGGGCGACACGGCGACCTCGGACGACTCGGTGACCCGCGCCTACAACGGCCTGGGCGCGACCTTCGAGCTGTTCCTCAAGGTCTACGGCCGCCACTCGATCGACGACGCGGGCCTGGCGCTGAACGCGAGCGTCCACTACAGCGAGGACTACAACAACGCCTTCTGGAACGGCGAGCAGATGGTCTTCGGCGACGGGGACAACGAGATCTTCCTCGACTTCACCATCCCCATCGACGTCATGGCCCACGAACTGACCCATGGCGTCACGCAGTACACCGCCAACCTGGAGTACTTCGGCCAGTCCGGGGCGCTCAACGAGTCGATGTCCGACGTCTTCGGCTCGCTCGTCAAGCAGTACGCGCTGGGCCAGAGCGCCGACCAGGCCGACTGGCTGATCGGGGCCGGGCTGCTGGCGGAGCGGGTCACCGGCGTGGCCCTGCGCTCGATGAAGGCCCCCGGCACGGCGTACGACGACGACGTCCTCGGCAAGGACCCGCAGCCGGGCACGATGGACGACTACGTGCGCACCTCGCGCGACAACGGCGGCGTCCACATCAACTCCGGCATCCCCAACCACGCCTTCTACCTGGCCGCCACGGCACTCGGCGGCAACGCCTGGGAGAAGGCCGGGCGGGTCTGGTACGACGTGCTGACCGGCGGCGAGCTGTCCCAGGACGCGCAGTTCGACGACTTCGCCCGGCTCACGGTGGCCGCGGCGCAGGCCCGCTACGGCGAGGGCCAGGAGCGGGCCGCGGTACGGGAGGCCTGGGAAGGTGTCGGAATCACGGGCCTGGACGCGCGCTGAGCCTCACCCTCGGGTACTGATGGACTCATGCGTATCTCCGTGACCCGCTCCGGCGGATTCGCCGGAATCGAGCGCCGGGCCGATCTGGACACCTCCGGACGGCCCGACGCCACCCATCTGGCCGCCCTGGCCCACCAGGCCGTCGAAACCGGCGCCCCGGCGGCCACCCGCGGCGTCCCGGACGGCTTCCACTACGAGATCACGGTGGAAGGCCGCACGGTCCACGCCGCGGACCCGCACCTCAGCGAGGCCCAGCGCGAGCTGGTACGGACGGTCCTGAAGGAGGGCACGTAGGGGCTCGGAAGCCCTGCCGTGTCAAAAGCCCGGCAGCCTCAGAAGCCCATCCGCCTCAGAAGCCCAGCCGACGCAGCTGCTTCGGGTCGCGCTGCCAGTCCTTGGCCACCTTGACGTGGAGGTCGAGGAAGACCGGCGTCCCGAGCAGCGCTTCGATGTGTTTGCGGGACTTGGAGCCGACGTCCTTCAGGCGGCGGCCCTTCGGGCCGATGACGATGCCCTTCTGGCTGGGGCGCTCGATGTAGAGGTTGGCGTGGATGTCCAGCAGCGGCTTGTCCGCCGGGCGGTCCTCGCGCGGCAGCATCTCCTCCACGACCACCGCGATGGAGTGCGGCAGCTCGTCCCGTACGCCCTCCAGCGCCGCCTCACGGATCAGCTCGGCGACCATCACCTGCTCCGGCTCGTCCGTGAGGTCGCCCTCGGGGTAGAGCGCCGGGCCCTCGGGGAGCAGCGGGACGAGCAGATCGGCCAGCAGGCCCACTTGCTGGTCGCCAACGGCCGAGACCGGGACGATCTCGGCCCACTCGAAGCCGAGTTCCTTGCCGAGCCGGTCGATGGCCAGGAGCTGCTGGGCGAGCTGCTGGGGCTCGACCAGGTCGGTCTTGGTGACGATCGCGATCTTGGGCGTCTTCTTGATCCCGGCCAGCTCACCCGCGATGAAGCGGTCGCCGGGGCCCAGCTTCTGGTCGGCGGGCAGGCAGAAGCCGATGACGTCGACCTCGGCCCAGGTGGTCCGTACGACGTCGTTCAGCCGCTCGCCGAGCAGGGTACGCGGCTTGTGCAGACCGGGGGTGTCGACGAGCACCAGCTGTGCCTCGGGGCGGTGCACGATGCCGCGCACGGTGTGCCGGGTGGTCTGCGGGCGGTTGGAGGTGATCGCGACCTTCGTCCCCACCAGCGCGTTGGTCAGGGTCGACTTGCCCGCGTTGGGGCGACCGACGAAGCAGGCGAAACCCGAGCGGTGCGGGGTCTCCCGCTGCTCGGTCGGGGACGGGGAGGTACCGGCAGTCATGGCCCCCATTCTCCCCGATGCCCCGACCCGCTCCGACCAGTCGCCCATGGCCCCTTCTCCGGCCGCGGTCACACCGGCAGGGTGGTGCGCAGGGTGCCGTCGGTGGCGGCCAGCAGGATCGGGGTCCCGGCTCCGCCGAGGTCGCGGACGGCCGCGCGGTCCTCGTCGGTGGCGGTCTCCGCCTCGGTCACCACGGCCGCGGCCTCCAGCGACTTCGCGCCGCTGGCGACGGCCATCGCGACGGCGGTGCGCACCGCGCTGAGCTGGAGCGAGTCGAGGGCGACGGTGCCCGCGACGTAGGTGCGGCCCGTCTCGTCGCGTACGGCGGCGCCCTCCGCGACGCCGTTGCGGGCCCGCGCGGAGCGGGCCAGCGTGATGATCTTGCGGTCTTCGGGGTCCAGCTGCGCTGCTTCGCTCATACGGATGAGCATAAGCCGGGCCGCTGACCGGGCTTTGCGCCCGGTGGGCCCCGGGATCGCAGGCGATGGCGTACGAGGTCGTCGCCACCTGCGGATATCGCGCCCGCGGCTGAGTTCCGGCGGACGCGCGGCGACCTGCGCCGGGCCGCTCGGTGGCGGCCCGGCGCAGGCGCGTGGTGTGAGCCCTACCGATGTGTCCTTACGGGAGCAGTGGCGTCGGCTGGAAGACCAGCGTGGCGTTGGCAGACGCCGGGTTGAGCCCCGGAGCACCCGCGAAGGTGGCGGTGTACGTCGAGGCGGTGAGCACGCTGGACGGGACGGTGACGGTGGTCGGCGCCGCGGTGCCACTCGCGTTGGTGACCGCGCTGCCCAGGGAGACCGGGCCCAGCACGGTGTTGGCGACGAAGGTGATGGTCTGGCCCGGAAGGGGGTTGTTCGACTGGTCCTTGAGCGTGGCACTGAGGTTGGGGATGACGAGTGTGCCGTTGAACCGCAACCGAATGGTGGCCGGGGTGGCGGTCAGCGTCGTCGCGACACCCCCGGTGACGTTCTGGGTGAGGGTCGCGGACGAGGTGTTGAAGCAACCGTCGCCGTTGTAGGTGGCGGTGACCGAATGCGACCCGGCGGTGATCGCGTTGGTGCTGGCGGTCGCCACTCCGGAGCCGTTCAGCGTCCCGGTGAGAGTGGGGCCGCCGCTGATCGTGAACGTCACGGTCCCGGTCGGGACGCCCGTCCCTGGCGGCACCGGGGTCACGGTGGCGGTGAAGATCACCGTCTGGCCGGGCGCGGAGGGGTTGGGCGAGGAGGTGAGCGTGGTGGTGGTGTTCGCCTTGATCACCGTGACCGTACCGGTGGTCGACGAACCCGCGACACCCGAGTTGCCCGCGTAGGTGACCGTCACCGTGTGCGTCCCCACCGGGATGGCGCTGGTCGTCACACAGGCCTGCCCGCTGCCGTCCAGCGTCCCGGTCAGCGTCGGACCACCGGAGACCGCGAACGACACCGTCCCGGTCGGAGTGCAGGTGCCCGGCGAGGCCACCGTCACCTGGGCGCACAGCGTCACGGTCTGGCCACACACAGGCGAGGCGGGCGTAGTGGTCAACGCCGTCGATGAGGTCGCCTGGTTCACGGTGGCCGAGGTGGAGTTCGACGAGCCCGCTACACCGGTGTTCCCCAGGTAGGTGGCCGTCACCGTGTGGGCCCCCACAGGGATGGCGCTGGTGGATACGCACGCGTTTCCGGCGCCGTCCAGCGTCCCGGTCAGCGTCGGACCACCGGAGACCGCGAACGACACCGTCCCGGTCGGAGTGCACGTCCCTGGTGACGTCGTGGCCACGTGGGCACAGAGGGTCACCTGCTGGCCGCAGACCGATGTGTTCGGGGTGGCCGTGACCGTGGTGGTCGACGCGGCCTGATTCACCGTCACCGGAGTGGAGGCCGAGGAACCCGCGATGTTGGCGCTGCCCAGGTACGTGACCGTCACCGTGTGCATGCCCACCGGGATGGCGCTGGTCGTCACACACGCCTGCCCGCTGCCGTTCAGCGTCCCGGTCAGGGTCGGACCACCGGAGACCGCGAAGGTGACCGTGCCTGTCGCTGTGCAGGTGCTCGGCGGCCCCACCGTCACCTGCGCGCAGATGGTCACCGCCTCACCGCAGACCGACGGACTCGGCGACACCGACACCGAAACCGCGGACGCGCCCTGGTTTACGGTGACGGGTGTGGTGTCCGACGAGCCCGATACGCCGGCGTCCCCCGCATACGTCGCGGTGACCGAATGGGCCCCCACCGGGATGGCGCTGGTGGATACGCACGCGTTTCCGGCGCCGTCCAGCGCCGCGGTCAGCGTCGGACCACCGGAGACCGCGAACGACACCGTCCCGGTCGGGGTACACGTCCCCGGTGACGTCGTGGCCACGTGGGCACAGAGGGTCACCTGCTGACCGCAGACCGACGTGTTCGGGGTGGCCGTGACCGTGGTGGTCGACGCGGCCTGATTCACCGTCACCGTGCCCGTGGCGGAGGAACCCGCGATGTCGGTGTTGCCCCCGTAGGTGGCCGTGACCGCATGCGTCCCCACCGGGATGGCGCTGGTCGTCACACACGCCTGCCCGCTGCCGTTCAGCGTCCCGGTCAGGGTCGGACCACCGGAGACCGCGAAGGTGACCGTCCCTGTCGCTGTGCAGGTGCTCGGCGGCCCCACCGTCACCTGCGCGCAGATGGTCACCGCCTCACCGCAGACCGACGGACCCGGTAGCGTCAGCGTCGTCGTGGACACCCCCTGGCCCACCGTCACCGTGCCCGTGGTGGACGAACCCGCGATGTCGGTGTTGCCCCCGTAGGTGACCGTGACCGCATGCGTCCCCACCGGGATGGCGCTGGTCGACACACACGCCTGCCCGCTGCCGTTCAGCGTCCCGGTCAGCGTCGGACCGCCCGCCACCGCGAACGTCACCGTCCCCGTCGCCGTGCACGTACTCGGCGGATCCACCGTCACCTGCGCGCACAGCGTCACCGACCCACCACACACCGGCGACGCGGGAGAGGACGAGAACACCGTCGTCGACGCCCCCTGCCCCACCGTGAGCGGGGTCAGGCCGGAGTTGGACGCGGCGAAGTTCGCGTCGCCATTGTAGAAGGCCGCGACTTGGTGGGCGCCCACGCTCAGGGCCGGGACGGTGACGGAGGCGTTTCCGGCACCGTCGAGCGTCCCGTTCACCGTCGGCCCGTCGGCGCTGATGATGAAGGTGACCGTGCCGGTGGGCGTTCCACTGCCCGGGGGTTGGGCCGCCACGTGGGCGGTCAGCGTCACCGTCTCCCCGCAGACGGGGGAAGGCGGTACGAAGGTGACGGTGGTGACGGTCGCCGCCTGGCTGACCAGTTGGATGGTCGTGCCCGACGAGTTGTCCAACGGTGCGATGAGGCTGACGAAGTTCGCCGTGACCACATGGGAACCGACAGCGAGTGACGCGTCGGTCACACTGGCCTGGCCGGAGAAGAGACCGGTGGGGCTGAGCGGCACGGGCCCCAGGGTCGGACCGCCGGAGAGGACGAAGGTGACGTTCCCAGCGAGCGCGGTCAGGCCGGTGACGGTGGCCGTGTAGGTGACGGCTTCACCGAAGACGGAGGGATTCGGCGTCGAAGTCACTGTGGTGAAGGACATGAGGGCGCCCCTTCCTGATGACAGGTAGGGGTGGGCCGCCCGGCCCCGCGGCGTGTGCCTGCAGAACCATGGCCTCCGAACGGGGGTGCCCATACGGCCGACTGTCTACGTCAAGCAGACAAGTCGGCTGTCCCCCGACAGAGGTATGGGCGACCCACCAGTCGGTATCTGCAAGTAAGCAGGGGCCTAGGCCGGATGGGCCAGGGTACGGACGTCGATTCCACTCGGATGGCGCAGCGCCACGCAGCGCGCGATCGTGCGCGGGCATGCGCATCCGCGCACGCAGAGGCCACACTCGGCGGGCGGCGGCGGTGGTACGGCGGGACGACGCGGCCCCGCCCAGGGGGGCGGGGCCGCGAAGAAGGGTCCCGCAGGACGGGCAAGCGTCCTACGACTCGGCCGCCGCCGTCTCCCGCACCGGCTCCACCAGCACCGTCACGATGCGGTTGCGGCGCCCCGCCGGGGATTCGGCGGTCAGCCGCAGCGCCTTCAGGGCCGGGTCGGTGCCGCCTTCGGGGATGTCGACCTCGGCCGTGGCGCCCGCGATCGGCACCCGGCCCAGCGACTTGGCGAGCAGCCCGCCCACCGTCTCGACGTCCTCGTCCTCCAGGGCCGTGCCGTACAGCTCGCCGAGGTCGCCGAGGGCGAGCCGGGCGGTGACCCGGTGGGTGCCGTCGCCGAGGTCCTCGACGGGCGGCAGTTCGCGGTCGTACTCGTCGGTGATCTCGCCGACGATCTCCTCAAGGATGTCCTCGATGGTGACGATGCCGGCCGTGCCGCCGTACTCGTCGATCACCACCGCCACGTGTTTGCGCTCCTGCTGCATCTCGCGCAGCAGGTCGCCCGCGTTCTTGGTGTCGGGGACGAAGGCGGCGGGCCGCATGGCGGTGGAGACCAGCTCGGACTCGGATTCCCGGTTGATGTGCGTCTTGCGGACCAGGTCCTTCAGGTAGACGATCCCGACGATGTCGTCCTCGTTCTCCCCGGTGACCGGAATCCGGGAGAAGCCGGAGCGCAGCGCGAGGGTGAGCGCCTGCCGGATGGTTTTGAAGCGCTCGATGGCCACCAGATCGGTGCGCGGCACCATCACCTCGCGCACCAGGGTGTCGCCCAGTTCGAAGACGGAGTGCACCATGCGCCGCTCGTCGTCCTCGATCAGCGACTCCTGCTCGGCGAGGTCGACCAGCGCGCGCAGCTCGGCCTCGGAGGCGAACGGGCCCTTCCGGAAGCCCTTTCCGGGGGTGAGCGCGTTACCGAGGAGGATCAGCAGCGGCGGGATGGGGCCCATGATGCGGGCCAGCGGGATCAGCACATAGGCGGCGACGGTCGAGGTGTTGAGCGGATGCTGGGCGCCGATGGTGCGCGGCGAGACGCCGACGGCCACGTACGACACCAGGACCATCACGCCGATCGCGACGGTCAGCGCCTTCCAGGTCTCCGGGAAGGCGTGCAGACAGCCGAACGTGACGACGGCACCCGCCGCCACCTCGCACGCGACGCGCACCAGCAGCGCTACGTTGAGGTAGCGGGTGGGGTCCTCGGCGACCAGCATCAGCTTGGCGCTGCCCCGCCGCCCGTTCCGCACGGCTTCCTCGGCGCGGAACCGGGTGGTGCGGGCGAGGCCCGCCTCGGCGCAGGCCGCCAGCCAGGCGACCACCACCAGCAGGACCGCCGCAGTGAGGAGCTGCCCGGTCATCGCGTGGTGGGGGCCGGGGAGGGCCCGGTCAGGCCGTACTCGGCCCGCCAGCCGTCGACGATCGCCGCCTGGAGGCCGAACATCTCGGCGCGCTCGTCCGGCTCCTCGTGGTCGTAGCCGAGAAGGTGGAGGACGCCGTGGACGGTGAGCAGCTGCAGCTCCTCGTCCATGGAGTGCCCGGTCGGCGCCTCCTCTCCCTGCTTCTTGGCCACGTCGGGGCAGAGCACGATGTCACCGAGGAGGCCCTGCGGGGGGTCCTCGTCGTCCTTGACGGGCGGCCGCAGCTCGTCCATCGGGAAGGACATGACATCGGTCGGCCCCGGCAGGTCCATCCACTGGATGTGGAGCTGCTCCATGGCGTCGGCGTCGACGACGATCAGCGAGAGCTCGGAGAGCGGGTGGATACGCATCCGGGCCAGTGCGTAACGGGCGACGTCCAGGATCGCGCGCTCGTCGATGTCCGTACCGGATTCGTTGTTGACGTCGATCGCCATGGGGTGGTTCGTCTTTTCTCGGGTCTCTTCGGGGACGGTCACTTGCCGTTGCGGCTGTCGTACTGCTCGTAGGCGTCGACGATACGGCCGACGAGCTTGTGCCGGACCACGTCCTTACTGGTGAGCAGGGAGAAGTGGACGTCGTCGACGCCGTCCAGGATGTCCCGCACCTGGCGCAGACCGCTCTTGGTCCCGCCCGGGAGGTCGACCTGGGTGACGTCACCCGTGATCACGATCTTGGATTCGAAGCCGAGCCGGGTGAGGAACATCTTCATCTGCTCGGGGTTCGTGTTCTGCGCCTCGTCGAGGATGATGAACGCGTCGTTGAGCGTGTTGTGTGTGAGCAGGTAGTCCTCGGTGACGTACAACGAGTCTTCCGCCGCGACCTGGATGCACACGGCCTCCTCACGGCCCGCGGGCTCGATGCTGTCGATGCAACGCATCGGACGCCCCCCGCCCCCGGCCGCATGATACTTGTCCCGCTTGCGCGGCAGCCGGAACGGCTCGACGCCCTCCGGGAGCCGGATATCCATGATGTACGCGTCATGTCGGTAGCCGACATCACGGCCGTTCGCCTTGCCCGGCGTCCGGCCTTCCGCTGTCCGGCAGCGGGTGTACGCGACACCGCCCAGCGACCGGACCAGGGAGATCACGTCATCCTTCAATCGGACCGATGTGGTGGTGTACTGGATGCGACAGGTCCGGGCGGCCTGGGTGACCGGTCCGCCGTCGGAGTCCAGCAGGCCCTGAAGGACAGCGAGCCGGGTCTCCGCGGTGTTGTGCAGATACCTTTCCGGGACGAACTTCGAATGCGAGCGGGTACCGAGCAGCCCCAGGGTGCGCAGCACCCCTGTGACCGGGTTCTCCAAGGTGATGACGTCCCCGGACGCCCTCACCCGGTTCAGAACGTAATCCACGTTCGACTTCCGGCGCATCTGGACACCGGGCAACGCCGCGCCGAGGGCTGAGGCCAGCTCCGGGTCCTCGGTCGAGAACGCGGGCGTGGTGGATCCGGTCAGGCAGCCGTCACCGAGCAGCAGACCCAGGGCGTACGGGTCCATGGGGACCTCCCGCTCCGGGAAATGCACAGGCGCGGTGAGCATCGGAAGCTCGTACC
>Ga0307508_10003680_pt1 | contig 15360 bp, 14 predicted proteins | sample 9_EM_MG_FD_203089 | JGI IMG/M metagenome (GOLD analysis project Ga0307508, IMG submission 203089) | Populus trichocarpa ectomycorrhiza microbial communities from riparian zone in the Pacific Northwest, United States - 9_EM | ecosystem: Host-associated > Plants > Roots > Unclassified | place...
CGTCGCCGCCGGATGCCTCAGAGGGCCGACTCGATGAAGTTGACCAGGGCGCTCTTGGGCTTGGCGCCGGTCACGGAATTGACCGGCTCGCCGCCCTTGAAGATCGTCAGCGTCGGCACCGACATGACCCGGTAGGCGCGCGTGGTCTCCGGGTTCTCGTCGATGTTGAGCTTGACGATCTCGATCTTGTCGCCCATCTCGTTGGCGATCTCGGCCAGCAGGGGGTCGACCTTCTTGCAGGGCGCGCACCACTCGGCCCAGAAGTCCACCAGCACCAGCTTGTCGGATTGCAGCACGTCGCTGACGAAGGTGGCGTCGGTGACCGCCTTGCTTGCTCCCACTAGGACCTCCCGGGTCTAAAGCTCTACGAATGATGCGATGAAACGCTCGGCGTCCAGCGCCGCGGCACAACCCGTGCCAGAGGCCGTGATGGCCTGACGATAGGTGTGGTCGACGACGTCGCCGGCCGCGAACACCCCCGGGATGTTGGTGCGGGTGCTCGGCGAGTCGACCTTCACATAACCCTCGTCGTCGAGCTCGATCTGTCCCTTGAACAGCTCGCTGCGCGGGTCGTGCCCGATCGCCACGAAGACGCCGGTGACGTCGAGCACCTTGGTCTCGGCGGTCTGCAGGTTCTTGACCCGGGCGCCGGCGACCTTGCCGTCGACGCCGAGGATCTCCTCGACCGTGCTGTTCCACTCGACGATGATCTTCGGGTTGCTCAGCGCGCGCAGCTGCATCACCTTGCTGGCCCGGAAGGAGTCGCGCCGGTGCACGATCGTGACGGTCTCGGCGAAGCGGGTGAGGAACGTCGCCTCCTCCATCGCCGAGTCGCCGCCGCCGACCACGATGATGTTCTGCTTGCGGAAGAAGAAGCCGTCACAGGTCGCACACGACGACACGCCGTGGCCCAGCAGCTCCTGCTCGCCGGGAATGCCGAGCGGGCGCCAGGCCGAACCGGTCGCGAGGATCACCGCGCGGGCGAAGAACTCCTCGTCGCCGACCCAGACCGTCTTGAGACCCTCGGTGCCCGCCTCGGTGGGCTTGTCGCCCAGCTCGACCCGGGTCACGTCGTCGGTGAGGAACTCGGCGCCGAATTTCTCGGCCTGGGCGCGCATCTGGTCCATCAGCTCCGGACCCATGATGCCGTCGCGGTGACCCGGGAAGTTTTCCACCTCGGTAGTGGTCATCAGCGCGCCGCCGGACTGCACGCCCTCGATCACGAGCGGCTTGAGGTTGGCCCGTGCCGCATACAACGCGGCGGTGTATCCGGACGGTCCCGAACCGATGATGATCAGATTGCGGACCTCGTCCACTGCCGACTCCTCCGTCTGTTTTTCGCCGAAGAAAGGCTCGGCGACACTGCACGCTAGAACGTCATGCTAGGCACACGCCATTCCCACACGCGCGGCCGTGGCCGACCTCACCCGGGCCCGCTGCGGGGTGTCGTTCAGCCTACCGGGACTTCGCGCAGCTTGGCGGCGCCGGCCGAGGTCGTGCCGCACGCCGGGCCGCTGGCCCAGGCCCACCGGCCGCTCGCCGTGGTGAACCGCACCACCACCGCGGGAGATCCGTTGAACTGGGCATAGTCGACGCTCTCCACCGAAATCGGGCCGTCCGCCTTCTCCTGCTCGATCGCGCTCAGGCAGGCGACCAGCGCGTCTGGGCCCGTGAGCCGCCGCAGCGCCGGCGCCGCCCCGGACGCCACGCTGGGCGCCTTGCGGCTCGGCGGCGAGTCCGTGGGCACCGCCTCGGTCGCCAGCGGCCGCGGCTGCGTCGGATCGGTGGCGAGAGTCGCGGCCGTGTAGTCGGTGCCGGTCGAGAGGATCTGGCCGGTCCCGGGCGCCGAGGGCGCCGCCAGCCCCCTGTCGGCCTTCTCGGCGGACATCCCGGAGCCGGCCGAGGTCGCGCTGGCGTCGGTGTGGGACTGGAGGCCGGCCAGGTAGTCGAGCCCGAAACCGACGAAGGCGATCAGGCCGGCTGCCACGGCGACGGGCGCGACCCAGCGCCGCCGCCGGCCAGACCAGGGCCGGGCCTTCCGAACGGACCCCTGCCGTACGGAGTCTCGGCCGTCGTCGCCGGAGGCCTTGTCACCCGGTGCTTGATCGTCGGAGGCTTCGTCGACTCGCACAAGGGTGAGATGAGGTGCGGGGGGAGCGGCCGGCTCGGCGTCCACCGGGGAGGTGAACAGCGCCTCCAGGCGAGCCGCCAGGTCGGCGGGCATCGGCTCGGGCTCGAGCCCGGCCAGGGCGGCGCCGACGACTGCCATGCCGCTGCTGAGGGACTCGTAGGCCGCCTGCCACTGCGGGTCGTCGGCGATCCGGGCGGCCACCGCCGACTCGTCCGGCGTGCCCGCCAGCGCGCCGCCGACGTAGTCGGCCAGCAGGTCGATGTCGACCCCGCTGAACTCGGCCCCGGTCACTTCTCGTCCCTCCGTTGATGCGTGGTCGGCCGCGGTGTGATCGCCGCCGACCCGGATGGGACGGTCTCGGTGGCCCCACGGTTCCCGCCGGCGGCGTGACTGCTGTCTCCCCCGGGCACGATCGGCTCCGGAGCGCCGCGCAGGTGGCCGAGGGTAAGGGCCATGCGCGCCCGGCCGCGAGCGCAGCGGCTCTTGATCGTGCCCTCGGCGACGCCGAGCATCTCGGCGGCCTCGACCACCGGGTAGCCCTGCACGTCGACCAGCACGATCGCGGCCCGCTGCTCGGCGGGCAGCGCGGCCAGCGCCTCGCGGACGACGAGCGCCGTGTCGTGGTCCTGCACGGGGGCGGCGGGCTCCACGCCCGAGGGCCGGTCGGCGGAGTGGCTGCCGTCGGGCAGCGGGACGGTCGGGTGCGCCTGACGACGGCGGAGGCGGTCGAGGCAGGCATTGACCACGATGCGGTGCAGCCAGGTGGTGACGGCAGAGTCGCCGCGGAACCGGGCGGCGCCACGGAAGGCCGACAGCAGCGCGTCCTGTACCGCGTCGGCGGCCTCCTCGCGATCGCCGACGGTACGCAGGGCCACCGCCCAGAGCCGGTCGCGGTGCCGGCCGACGAGCTCGGCGAACGCCCGCGGGTCGCCCTCGACGTGCGCACGCAGAAGGTCGGAGTCGCTCGGTGCGGGCACCTCGACGCCGGAGGCCTCGGCACCGGGCGCACCCGACGATGCGTCCCCGGAAGTCACGCCAGCAATCTAACTACAGACCTGTGAATGTCGGGACCGTCAGTACCCGTACACCGAGACTTCATTCACGCTGACCTGGTAGCGGTCGCCGTCGTCGGCACGCGGCAACTCGGTGACGAACACCAGGACGTACTGGTACTTGGTGTTGGCGTCGAAGACTGAGAAGACCCGGTTGGTGCCGTCGGTCCTGGAATCATCGTCGCCGAGTTTCTTGTAGGTCTGGACGACCTGTTTGTCACCCGCCGAGCTGTTGCCCGGGTCGGTCGTGCCGGTACGGACGTCCATACCGACGCCCGACGACGACGTCTCGACCCGGACCTCGGCCAGGTTGCGCGGGGTGCCCAGGTTGATCAGCACGCCCATGCCCGGCTTGAGGTTGCCGAAGTTCGCCGAGTTGAACTTGTGGGTCTCCCACGCGGTGTCGGGGTTTCCGTCGACCACGTTGGCCGCCTCGGGCGAGTCGGTCCGGTCGCCCGGCGGCGGGTCGACGATGCGGACCATGCTCGCGGTGAGCGGAATCTTCTTCGGCTGGGGCGCGGGGCCCTGGCTGCCGGTCGAGGCGCCGCCGGGCGTGCTGTTCGCGTTCGCCTGGGTCGTCTTCTGCGTCGTCGGCGCGCTGGAGTTGCTGATCGCGCGGATGCCGAACACCAGGCCGAGGATCGCGATCACGGCGAGCCCGACGACCCCGACGATGATCTTGCGGGTGCTGCGGACCGGCTCGCTCGACGTGCTCTGGGCGAACCGGAGTGGGCCGACGTCCTCGTACTCGTCGTCGGCGGAGTCGAGCCGGGCCAGCTCGGCGCTGAGCGCGTCGGCCTCGGGCACCTGGACCCGCTTGTCCAGCAGGTCCATGGTCAGGTCGTCGAGGTAGGCCGGAATGCCGGCGCGGATCTGCCGCGGGGCCGCCGGGTTGCCGCTGCCGTCGCGGTTGGCGTCCGGCAGCGTCGAGCGGCCGACCTCGGTGTGCGGCCAGTGCGCGGTGAGCGAGTAGTAGAGGATGCCGCCGACCGCGCGGATGTCTGTCTCGACGTTGTCCGCCGAGTCGGCCCGCGCGTCGGCGAGCACCACCCGGCCGTCGTCGGCGATCAGCGTCGAGCCGGGATGCACGTTGCCGTGCACCATCCCGGTGGCGTGCACCGCGGCGAGGGCGTCGGCGATCGAGTGTGCGATCGCCGTGGCGCGAGCCGGATCGAGCGGGCCCTCGGCGCTGACCAACTCTCGCAGCGACTCGCCCTCGACCCACTCGCGCACCACATAGGCCCGCTCGCCCTCGTCGATCGCGTCGTAGACGCCGACCAGATTGGGGTGGATCACGCGGCTCGCGTCGACCGCGGCCTGCAGCATCTCGGTGGCCGAGGCACCGCCCGGGTGCCGTAGCACGACCGCGACCGGCCGCCGCAGGACGACGTCGATGCCGCGCCAGACCTGCCGGCCGGCGCTGTCGTTGTTGACGTGTTCCTCGAGCTGATAGCGCTCGGCCAAGATCTCACCGACGGTGGGGGCACCGAAAGTCATGACCGGCCCGTCCGCATCGGCCGCGGGTCCGTGGCCTTCGCCGACCTGGGTCACCCGTCCTCCCTCGGTGCTCCGCGCACGTTTTGGCCGTGCTGGGTGCAAATGACGACGTGCGAAGAGCACATGCCGACACCGACCATACCCGCCCAGGACCACGGTACGGCAGGTCGTCCCCCCGGCGCGGCAGTCGGACACTCCTGGACGAACGGACTTCTCCCGGTTCCAAACGGGGGGAGAATTGCCTGATCAGCGCTTCCGTCCCCGGTCCGGCGACGATCAGCGGCCAAGTTTGCGCCGAACCATGCCTACGACCTGGCCGACCTCGGGCACCCGCAGCAATATGGCGCAGAGCAGGAACGCGCCGCCGCCGAGAACTCCCTGCAGGACAAGGACGAAGGCGGAGACCGCGAAGCTCTGGTGAAGATGAGGCACGACGAAAAGGTGAGCCAGCTCGGCGACCGCGAGCGCGGCGAGGCTGCAGACGCCCGCCTTGCCGACCAGCGTGAGGATCTCCCGACCGCCGAGCGGGCCCAGCCGGCGGCGCAGCAGCACGATCGAGACGACGCAGCCGACCGACCAGGAGATGCCCTGGGCGGCCGCGATGCCGAGCACGACATGCGGGGTGGCCAGCACGGTGGAGAGCAGGAACGCGCTGACCGCGCCGGTTGCCGTCGAGAAGATCGCCACGAGCGCCGGGGTCCTCGTGTCGGAGAGCGCGTAGAAGGCCCGCTGCAGCAGCTGGAGCAGCGTGAACGGGGTGAGCGCGATCGCGAAGACCTGCAGGACCTGAGCCATCACCTCGGAGTCCGCCGCCTTGAAGTTGCCGTGTGCGAAAAGCACGAGGCAGATCTCGTACGCCGCGCCGAACAGCACGGCCACAGCGGGCAGCATGAGGGCCAGGGAGAGTCGCAGGCCCCCCCGCAGCTCCTCGGCGAGCCGGTCGAGCCGGCCCTCGGCCGCGCTCTGCGTCATCTTCGGCAGGATTGCCGTGATGATCGAGATAGCCACGACCGCGTAGGGCAGTTGGAAGAACGCGTACGCGTAGGTCCATGGGGTGAGGCCGACGCCACGGTCGAGGTGTAGCTCGTCGCCGCGGCTACCGGCCGCGTTGGCCAGGTTGGTGTAGACGAGCAGCGCGACCTGCTGCGCCACCACGTAGAGCAGGGTCCAACTGGCCATGCCCCACATCTGGGTCAGCTCGGCGCGCCGGAAGTCGAAGCGCGGCCGGAAGTTGAAGCCGAGCCGGCGCATCGACGGGATCAGGCCGATCGCCTGGGCCGCGACGCCCGCGGTGACGCCGATGCCCAGCAACGTGATCTGCGAGCTGGAGATGTTCTCCGGAGTCAGATCACCGTGGGTGGTCGCCATGAAGGCGCCCAGCACGACGATCACTACGACGTTGTTGAGGACCGGAGTCCACATGGGTGCGCCGAACCGGCCGCGTGAATTGAGCGAGGCCCCGGCGACCGCCGCGAAGCCGTAAAAGAAGATCTGCGGTAGGAAGAACAGCAGGAAGAGCACGGCGACCCGGTGCTGGATCGCGGTGAACCCGCCGCCGTACATGTTGATCAGCAGCGGGGCGATCGCCATCGCCGCGGCGGTGATCAGGGCAAGCGCGCCGAGCAGCACCGTGAACAGCCGCTGCTCGAACTCCTCGCCGTATTTCTCCGAGCGGGCGCGGGCCCGGATCAGCAACGGCACGTGTGCGGCCGTGAGCACACCGCCGAGCAGAATGTCGTACACGATGTTGGGGATCGTGTTGGCGGTGTTGAAGACGTTGGCGAGCGCGTGGCCGCCGAGCGCCGCGGCCAGCAGCACCGAGCGGAGAAAGCCGGTGATCCGGGACACCAGCGTCCCGATCGCCATGATCGCGCTGGAGCGCAGCAGGCTGGCGCCGCCGGCCGGCACCGCGACCTCCTGCGGGGGCAACGCCTCCTCGTCGGGCAGCGGGGCGCCGGGCGCGGGCGCGCTGACCGGCACGACGACCACGTCGTCGGCCGCGGGCGGCAGGCCCTTGGCGTTGGAGCTGCGGTACAAGCCCCCGTTCACCCAAGCCTCCCTCGCGGTGCGGACACAGCAGTCACGATAAAGGGGTCGGTCACAGGTGGCGCCGCAAGAGCGTGCCCGGCTCGGCGCCGGCCAGCGTCTCGACCATCCAGCACGCCTCGGCCGGCACCAGGGGCTCACTCAACGCGTCCAGCACGGTGGGATGATCGCAGCCGGCCTCGGTCAGCGCACCGAGCAGGTCCGGAATGGGCCGTAGGTCACCAGAGTCGAGGATCTGCCGGGCCAGGGGGCGCGTGTCCGCGTACCAGCCCTGGCCGGGCAGGTGGCTCAGGTGCGCGGCCGCTCTGCGTACGAGGTCGGCGAGGCCGTCGCGCGGGAAGCGCGACCCCCCGCGGACCTCGAGCATCGCCCTCGCCGGGCGGGTCAAGGCCGCGATCGCGGCCTCGTCGAGCACCTGCGGCGACGCGCCCCGCGGAGCCGGCCACCAGTCCTCGCTCGCGAAGAGCGGCAGCGGCGCCTGCTCGGGCCCGGCGGCCGCCGGCGGCGTCACCTCGCGGCGCAGCGACCGGTACGCGGCCTCGCGGAACGCCGCGACCGAGGGCTCGTCATCGTCGGCCGTGGTCGGCGCGAACGGCGACAGGAGCGCCACCACCAGGCCCGGATGCGGCAGCCTCGGATCCTCCCAGGCGATCACCCGGGCGCAGAGATCGAGCTCCCACCAGCGCAGCGCCGCCGGGTACGGTCCCGCGGCCGGCGCCCGGCCCAGCTGCACCGGCTCGCTCGAGGCCGGCTCGCGCAGGCCGAGCGCGCGCTCGCCGGTCGCCGGGTCGATGTCGAGCACCAACGCGTAGCCGCCGATGACCGGAAAGGTCACCCGCAGCTCGCGGGGGTCGGGGCCGGCGGTCGCGTCGCCCGTCCAGAACCCTGGGTCCTCGATCAGGTGGCGTAGCGCCTCGGAAACGGGCATTCGCCCATCCTGCCCGCTACCGGCGGGCGGTGCCACGACCCCCGCCCAGCGCGGCAAGCTACCCTGGTCATCCCATGTCTGTGTTGAATGCCGCCCAAAAGAACGCGGTCGCCGAGTTGCTCCGCGTGTCGCCCGTCGCCGACGAGTTGGGGCGCCGGTTCGGCGCTGCCCGCCACGAGCTGCACCTGGTCGGTGGCTCGGTGCGGGACGCGCTGCTCGGCCGGCTCGGCGACGACCTCGACTTCTGCACCGACGCGCGGCCCGAGCAGACCCTCGAGGTGGTGCGGGGCTGGGCCGACGCGATCTGGGAGACCGGGCGCGAGTTCGGCACGATCGGGATCCAGAAGGACGGCCTTCGACTGGAGATCACAACATTCCGGGCCGAGGCGTACGACGGGGTGACCCGCAACCCGGTCGTGCGGTATGGGACGTCGCTGCTCGACGACCTGGAACGCCGCGACTTCACGATCAACGCGATGGCGGTGTCGCTTCCCGGCCACGTCTTCACCGACCCGTTCGGCGGGCTGGCCGACCTCGCGGCGGGGGTGATCCGCACCCCCGCGTCGCCCGAGTCGTCGTTCGGCGATGATCCACTTCGGATGCTGCGGGCTGCCCGGTTTGCCGCGAAGATCCGTTTTACAGTGGACAAATCGGTTGTATCGGCCATGCATGCCATGGCCGCCGACCTGGACCGCATCACTGCCGAGCGCATCCGCGACGAGTTCACCAAGCTGATGTGTGCCCCCGACCCGCTCACCGGACTGCGCCTGCTGGTCGACACGGGCCTGGCCGACCGGTTCCTTCCGGAGCTCTCCGGGCTCAAGCTCGAGATCGACGAGCACGCTCAGCACAAGGACGTCTACGAGCACACCCTGACCGTCGTGGCGAACGCCATGCGGCTGGAGGGCAAGGGCGGCGCCGATTTCGTGCTGCGGATGGCCGCGCTGATGCACGACGTCGGCAAGCCGGCGACCAAGGCGGTGGGCCGGGACGGCCGGGTCAGCTTCCATCACCACGAGGTGGTCGGCGCGCGCCTCACCAAGCAGCGCATGAAGGCGATGAAATACCCCAAGGAGACCATCTCCGACGTGGTCGAGCTGGTCGCCTTGCACCTGCGCTTCTACGGGTACGGCCGGGGCGAGTGGACCGATTCGGCGGTGCGGCGGTACGTGACCGACGCCGGCGATCTGCTGCCCCGCCTGCACAGATTGACCCGCTCCGACGTGACGACCCGCAATCGGCGCAAGGCAGCGAACCTGGCGGCCGACTATGACGCGCTCGAGGAGCGGATCGTCCGGCTGGCGGCCGAGGAGGACCTCGCCCGGGTGCGCCCCGACCTGGACGGCAACGCCATCATGGAGTTGCTCGGCGTGCCGCCCGGGCCCGTCGTGGGGCAAGCCTGGCGCTACCTGAAGGAGCTGCGGCTGGACCGCGGTCCGCTGAGCCACGACGAGGCCGAGGCGGAGCTCTTCAAGTGGGCCCGCGAGCAGGGGCACATCGCGTAGCGGTCGTCCCGGCCGAACTTGTCGTACCCCAGGGGCAGAATCGGGGTCGTGTTCGTCATCGACTCACCTATCGGCCCGCTCGGCGTCAGCATCGAGGGTGACACCGTCGTGGGCGTGCGTTTCGGCGCCCAGCCGGGCCCGCCCGGCGCCCATCCCGCCGCGGCGCAGCTCGCCGCCTATTTCGCCGGGGAGCTGACCGACTTCACCGTGCCGGTGCGGATGCCGGGCGGGTCGGAGTTCGAGCGGGCGGTGTGGGCCGAGATCGCCAAGATTCCGTATGGCGAGATGGCCACCTACGGGTCGATCGCCACTGCCCTCGGCGACCCGGGCGCGGCGCGCGCCGTCGGCACGGCCTGCAACCACAATCCGGTTCCGGTGATCGTGCCGTGTCATCGGGTGGTCGGGGCCGGGGGCAAGATGGTCGGCTTCGGCGGTGGGCTCGAGCGCAAACGCAAGCTTCTCGAGCTGGAGGCAAGGGTCGCCTTGGCGCGCGCCTGGGGTTGACCAGTGCGGCAACCGTTCCGTGACGACCCGGGGTTTACCTCTTGGTCTCACAAAGGAAGGGCCAGACCCGCTTGCTCTGGTCCGGCCCTTCCTTTGCCGCTTGGCCCGCTGCGGTCTGGGTGCGTCAGCGCTCGATGTCGCCGCGGATGAAGGCCTCGACGGACTCCTTGGCGTCGTGGTCGTTGTACTGCACCGGGGGGGACTTCATGAAGTAGGACGACGCGGAGAGGATGGGGCCGCCAACACCGCGGTCCTTGGCGATCTTCGCGGCGCGAACGGCGTCGATGATGACGCCGGCCGAGTTGGGCGAGTCCCACACTTCGAGCTTGAGCTCGGCGTTCAGCGGGGTGTCGCCGAACGAACGACCCTCGAGGCGGATGTAGGCCCACTTGCGGTCGTCGAGCCACGGCACGTGGTCGGACGGGCCGATGTGCACGTCGCTCTTGATCATCTCGTGCGGGATCTGGCTGGTCACCGACTGGGTCTTCGAGATCTTCTTGGAGACCAGGCGGTTGCGCTCCAGCATGTTCATGAAGTCCATGTTTCCGCCGAAGTTGAGCTGGTAGGTGCGCAGCAACTCGACGCCGCGGTCCTCGAAGAGCTTCGCCAGCGCGCGGTGCACGATAGTCGCGCCGACCTGGCTCTTGATGTCGTCGCCGACGATCGGCAGGCCGGCGTCGGCGAATTTCTGAGCCCACTCGGGGTTGGAGGCGATGAAGACCGGTAGCGCGTTGACGAAGGCGCAGCCGGCGTCGATCGCGGCCTGGGCGTAGAACTTGTCGGCCTGCTCGGAGCCGACCGGCAGGTAGGAGACGACCACGTCGACCTGGGCGTCGCGCAGCGCCCGCACGACGTCGACCGGCTCGGCCGACGACTCGTCGATCATCTCGCGGTAGTACTGACCCAGACTGTCGAAGGTCGGCCCACGCTGGACCGTGACGCCGGTCGGCGGCACGTCGGTCAGCTTGATCGTGTTGTTCTCGCTGGCGACGATCGCCTCGGACAGGTCCATGCCGACCTTCTTGGCGTCCACATCGAACGCCGCGACGAACTGCACGTCGGACACGTGGTAGTCGCCGAAGGTCACGTGCATGAGACCCGGGACGCGGTCGAACGGATCGGCGTGCTTGTAGTACTCCACGCCCTGCACGAGGGACGAGGCGCAGTTACCCACACCGACGATGGCGACGCGGACGGAGCCCATCGCGTTTGCCTCCTTGTTCATCACGGCCGGTCCTGGTGTGGACGCGGGAGTTCGGGGGGTGCGTCCCCGGCCGGTTCGGCGGGGATCTCGAGGGTGCCGGCGGAGCCGGCCGGCGTACGGCCGGAGCGCTCGTTGGTGATGAGCTCCTCCAGCCATCGGACCTCACGCTCGCAAGCGTCCAGCCCGTGGCGCTGCAACTCGAGCGTGTACGCGTCGAGGCGGTCGGTCGCGCGGGCGAGCACCTCACGCAGGCCCTCGCGGCGCTCTTCGATGCGCCGTCGGCGACCCTCCAGGATCCGCAGCCGAGTCGCCCGGTCGGTCCGGGAGAAGAAGGCGAAGTGGACGCCGAACCCGGCGTCGTCATATGTCTCCGGGCCTGTCTGGGCGAGCAGATCGGCGAAGCGTTCCTTGCCCTCCGCGGTGATCTTGTAGACGACTCGGCCCCGTCTGCTGGTCATCGGGGGGACGACCGACGAATCGGCCGCGGTCTCCGTGATCCAGCCGACCGTCTGCAGGCGTTTCAGCGTCGGATAGAGCGTGCCGTAGCTGATCGCGGCGCGGATGGTGCCCAGCTTGGTGGCGAGCTCCTTGCGTAACTCATAGCCGTGCATCGGGGTCTCCTGCAGGAGACCGAGGATCGCCAACTCCAGCATCGGCGCCCCCTTCGCTCGCGCCTCGATGTATCGGGCCGATACATCGCAACCGTAGTTCGAGGCCTCGAAGTCCGCAAGATGGTCATGGCTACGCGACGACGGCGGCACGCTGAGTGATGGCTGTCGCAGCGCAGCCCCGGACCGCGTACTCTCTTCGCCATGCGCACGCAGCGGCAGGTGGTCGACTACTCGCTACAGAAGCGGGTTGTCCTGCGTGACGTGCACAGCGGCCGCATCGGGACGCTAGAGGTCTGCGACGCTTCGCCGTACCTGAAAAGCGCAGCTCGGTTCCATGGCGAGCCGACGGACGAGCGTTGTCCGATCTGCCGCCGCGACAATCTGACCCTCGTGCACTACATCTATGGCGATGAGCTCAAGCACTCCGCCGGACAGGCTCGCAAGCTGGCCGAGCTACCGGTTCTGGCGATGACGCTGCGTGAGTTTCAGGTCTTCGTCGTGGAGGTGTGCCAATCCTGCGCGTGGAATCACCTGATCGAGCAGTACCTGCTCGGCCGGGACGCGCTGCACGCAGACGAGCTTGATCGGGCCGGGGCCGTTGCCTCGTCCTCCGCGGCCCGCCACCGCGAGACAGGGTCGTTTCCACATCGGTGGGAGGGCCGCGGATGACGTGGTTCCCTCTCGCTACCGTATTGACGACCCCGACCGACTCGCGCAGCCAGCGCATTAATCGGTCACTGCAGACATCCGACCGGGCGGCTGCGGCGATGCAGCCCAAATCGTCCGCTCGTGGCGCCGCCGGCGGGAGCCCCTCCAGGGCTCTGTCGGCGTGCGTCACCGCGACCGAGGTGTGACCGAATGAACTCGTACGGCGATCCGCAGTCTGCGCGTGCTCGGGCTCGTGTGCCCGGCCCTGCCGCCGGCTCCACGCCTGACGACGCCCAGGCCTCCGCTCGATATCAGGACGAGGGCCGCGTCGCGCACGACTCCTACCGGCGGCCGGCGGGCCGTGCCGGTGTCGGCGGGGTGACCGGCAGCGCATCAGTTGGTAGCGCATCGGTCGGGACGGCACGCCCAGGCCGCGCCTCGGTGGGGGGCATGCCGGTCGGCGCCGCTGCCGGGTCGGCGCGGGTGGGTGGTCGGGCCTCGGTCGGCGCCGCCTCGGTCGGCGGCAGCGGCGCGGTCGCGCGCGCCGCCGTCCGGCCGTCTCCGGGCTTCGGCGGCGGCTTCGACCAGCCACCGGGTTCGGGCGGCGAGGGCAGCGTCGGCTCCGGTGGCCGCCGGGGCAAGGACAAGTCGAAGGCCGCGAAGCGCCGCCGCCGGACGAACATCCTGACCGCCGCGGCAGCGGTGTTGGTCATCATGCTCGGCGCGGGTGTTGTCGGCGGCACCTACTTCTTCGACAGCGTCTCGTTGCCTCCGCCGGTGACGGAGTTTCAGTCGAACGTCGTCCTTGACGCCAAGGGCACGGTCATCGCCAAGGTCGGCAGCCAGACCCGCACCGTGGTGCCGGATGACAAGATCAGCCTGGTGGTCGAGCACGCGGTCGCCGCCGCCGAGGACAAGAACTTCTATACCCACCACGGCATCGACATGAAGGGCATCGTCCGCGCGGCCTGGAACAACTTCACCGGCGGCACCACGCAGGGCGCCTCGACGATCACCCAGCAGTACGCCCGGCACGTGGCGAACCTCAAGGCGATCAGCATCAACCGCAAGCTGCGCGAGGCCGTGATCGCCCGCAAGCTGGAGTCGGAATACAACAAGGTCCAGATCATGGGCCTGTACCTGAACTTCGTCGACTTCGGCGAGGGGCGCTACGGCATCGAGGCAGCGGCCCAGGGCTACTTCAGGAAGTCGGTGCTGACGCCCGAAGGAAAGCCCAACGCGATCACGCCGTACGAGGCCGCGGTCCTGGCCTCGATCATCAAGCAGCCGTACCCGTCCGCGGGCTACGGGGGCTACGACCCGAACAAGAACCTCACCGGCGCGAAAGAGCGCTGGGAGTACACGATGAAGAACATGCTCGACATGCACTGGATCACCCAGGCGCAGTACGACGCCAGGAAGTACCCGAAGGCTCAGGCGCCCAGTTCCAGCGCGTGCCAGACCTGCTCGACGGACAAGCCGCTCGGCATGATCATCCGGCACGTGCGCGCCGAACTCACCGCGGACAACATCACCCCGTCGGAATTCGATCAGGGTGGTCTGACGATCACGACGACGATCAATCCGCAGGTGCAGAAGGCGGCCGAGGACGCGGGCTCCAGGTTGAGCGCGAGCTCCCCGATGCACAAGCTGCCCTCGTCGTATCAGTCGGCCGTGGTCGGCATCGATCCGACCACCGGTCGGGTTCTCGGCTACTACGGCGGTGACAATCCGGAAGGCCTCGACTACGGCGGCTACATGTCCAGCGACGGCACCAGCATCGACGGTGGGCAGTCGCCCGGCTCGAGTTTCAAGATCTATACGTTGGCCGCCGGTCTCCAGCAGAACCTGTCCTTCAAGTCGACCTGGGACGGGACGAAGCTGCGTCCGAACGGCACGGCGATCAGCAACGCCGGCCAGGACCCGGGCATCACCTGTGAAGGCAAGATCAAATCTTGTGACCTGGAGCAGGCGACGATCAAGTCGTACAACTTCCCGTTCTACTGGATCGCCGACACCATCGGCCGCGACAAGGTCATCCAGGCGGCTAAAGAGGCCGGTCTGAAGCACATGTACACCGACAGCGGCAAGCAGGTCGACCTGGCCAATACGGACGCCTCGACCTGGAAGAAGTCGGGTTACTTCGACAACGAGGTGGCCTTCGGTCAATACCGGGTGGTCCCGCTGGAGCACGCGGAGGGCGTCGCGACCATCGTGAACCAGGGCGTTCACCACGCGGCGCACTTCATCAGCTCGGTGCAGCGGGTCGATCCCGACAGCGGCGTGAAGACGTACGTCGTCCGCGAGAAGACGGACGGCAACCGCGTCTTCCCCGCGGACCAGATGTCCAACCTCGCCGGCGTGATGAAGAAGATCGTCGTCCGTGACCAACGCGATCTCGACAACGGCCGCGAGGCCATCGCGAAGAGCGGCACGTGGGAGTACAAAACCGGTAGCGGTGACTGCTGGTTCGTCGGCGGTATTCCTCAGTTGGCGGCCACGGTCTGGGTCGGCGGCGCGAAGGGCAAGGTCCTGCTGAAGGAGACGACCGGCAGGCCGATGTTCGGCGCCGGGACGCCGTCGAAGATCTGGGACGACTTCCTCAACGCCGCGTCGAAGGCGTTGGACATGAAGCAGGAGGACTTCCCGGCTCGGCAGGAGACTGGTGACCCGAACGCGCTCGGCAACGGTCAGACGCCGCCGGCGGACCCGACGACCAACACTACCGGGACCTGTGTGCTCGGCATCGCCGGTCCTGGCTGCAACAGCAACGGCAATGGCAACAGCAACGGCAATGGCAACGGCAACGGCAACGGCAACGGAAACGGCGGGAACGGCGGTGGCACCAACAGCGGGACGATAACCGTCCCGACGACCCAGCCGACAGACTGAGCCACTGGTCGTTGGCGCGACCCTCCGCTGAACCTGACGCCGGCGCGTACCCCTCGGGGTGCGCGCCGGCTCTGTTTTCTCGGGCCGGGCGCCGCGGGCGACGTCCTGCGACCTCGCCGCATGGGTGATCTTGTCACGAGAATTACCTATCGAGGGCCCAATATCTGATTTCAGTTTGTCCGATCTCAGTGATTCGCCCGTGCCGTACCAATCAACACATTCGTGTCGGCGAGATCATTTTGGCGGCGATATTGAGCTCATCCATGGATGTCCGTGGTTGTCTCGACGCGATTCGCCGCTTATGATCGAGGCGACCGGTTGACGGTCAACGACCACGGGGAG
>Ga0307508_10003681_pt1 | contig 15358 bp, 14 predicted proteins | sample 9_EM_MG_FD_203089 | JGI IMG/M metagenome (GOLD analysis project Ga0307508, IMG submission 203089) | Populus trichocarpa ectomycorrhiza microbial communities from riparian zone in the Pacific Northwest, United States - 9_EM | ecosystem: Host-associated > Plants > Roots > Unclassified | place...
TGAAGACGACGTGCTCGCGCTTGACCGGGTCGTACTTCTTCATTTCGAGCTTGTTGGTCTGCGTGCGCTTGTTCTTGGTCGTGTAGTAGGTAAAGCCCGTACCGGCCGAAGAAACGAGGCGAATGTTCTCTCGCATGGGACGCGGGGAGTAACACGCGCCAGGGCCCCTTTCAAGGCACCCCAGCTGAAAAATCGGCCTAGGACTCGGCTGTCTCGTGGCGTTTGGGGCCCCGACCCCAAACGCGGTGACCGGCGAACTCGTGCTCGTGGCGTTTGGGGCCCGACCCCCAAACGCGGTGACCGGCGAACTCGTGGCGTTTGGGGCTCCGACCCCAACGCGGTGACCCGAAATGGCCTCAGGACTTGGCTGTCTCGTGGCGTTTGGGGCCCCGACCCCAAGCGCTGTGACCCGAAATTGCCTCAGGACTTGGCTGTCTCGTGGCGTTTGGGGCCCCGACCCCAAGCGCTGTGACCCGAAATTGCCTCAGGACTTGGCTGTCTCGTGGCGTTTGGGGCCCCGACCCCAAGCGCTGTGACCCGAAATTGCCTCAGGACTTGACGAGGCAGCTGATGGATGGCTAATTCCCGGCCCCGTTAGGGAAGTCCTATGAAGCGCACGTATCAGCCCCACAATATCAGCCGCATTCGCACTCACGGCTTCCGTAAGCGCAACAAGACCAAGGGCGGCCAAAACGTGCTCAAAAACCGCCGCCGCAAGGGCCGCTGGCGCCTGACGGTTTCGATCTACGAAAAGTAGAGTGAGCGGCCCCGCGCGGACCTTGGCTCCCACCCGAGCAAACCGCGTCCGCAAGCGCGCCGAATACCTCGACATTCAAGGCGACGGCGTCCGCGTGAGCGGCGACTGCCTGGTCTTTATCTGCAAGCGCAGGGCTGAAGGCGCACCGCTGCGCCTCGGCATCACCGCGTCGCGCAAGATTGGCGGGGCGGTGCAGCGCAGTCGCGCTCGGCGCCTGATTCGTGAAGCTTTTCGCGCGGTTTTCGCGGAGCTGCCGAACGCGCTCGACATCGTGGTCATCGTGCGCCGCCCGCTCGGAGAGCGAAAAATGGCGGACATGCTGGGCGAGTGGCAGCGGGCTTTGCCCCGCATCCGTCGCAGCGCTGGAGCTTGAGCTATGCTCGAAGGCGATGCTGGCGCGGCTGCTGATGCTCATCATCCGCCTGTATCAGCGGCTGATTTCGCCGCTGCTGGGGCCGAAGTGTCGCTTCGTGCCGTCGTGCTCGCACTACACGCACGAGTGTTTGCGGCTGCACGGGGCGGCGAAGGGCTCGTACTTGGGGTTCCGGCGGATTATCCGCTGCCACCCTTTCCACCCTGGCGGTTACGATCCCCCGCCGTTGCCTTCTCCGCCCCCGTGAACGCGCCCGTGCCCGACGTCTTCCGGACGCCCCGTGTGCGGGCACGGGCACGTTTACGGGCACGTGGGGGTAGCCCCTCCCCCCTCCCCCCGTGCTAGACCGCCTGCCACGAATCTCTCGCCCGGCGAGCTAGCGCTCGTAAGCCGGGTTTCCTCGGAAAAACGCACAGCATGGAACGCGGCAACATCGGTCGCTGGTTGCTCATCGCCTCCGGTATCTTCCTGTTTTTCATGCTCAAGGACCGACTATTCGGGACTGAGCACAAGCCCCAGCCGATTGGTCCCGTCGAAGACGAGAGCGCGCTCGCGGCCCCGACGACGACCCCGGCGGCGCGCGCCGCTGAAGTGTTCTGCGACCTCTGGGGAGAACGCTTTCACGCCCAGCTGACGACGCGCGGCGCCTCGCTCAAGCACTACGCGCTGACGACTGCCAAGTACCGCAAAGACGGCAAGCAGATCGACATCTCCACCACGCCGGATCAAGAGAGCTACCAGCAGCTGCGCTTCAGCTTCAGCAATCAGCTGGAGAAGAGCGAAGATCGCCAAGTCGACAGCGACGCGGTCGACTGGTCGCTCGTGAAGGCCGACGGCAAAGCCTGCGAGTTTAGCTACAAGAACGACAAGGTGGAGCTGACCAAGATCGTCAAGCTCACCTCGCGCCCGTACGAGCTCGACGTCAGCGCCACGGTCACCAACCGGGCCAGCCGCGCGCTCAAGCACGAAGTTGCCGTCCACACCGACGCTTGGCGCTACACGCGCGAGGTGAAGGCCGGCGCCTTCCGACAAAGCCCACTCGTCACGCGAGTCGAGTGCATTGGCGCGGACTCCAAAGCCACGCGCCTGACCAGCTCCGATTTCGAGGCCAAGTCCTTCGAAAACAAAGAGAAGTTCCCGACCAATTCGCGAAACTCGGGCGCCTGGTACGAGAACCCGGGCCAGCTCGCCGCAGCAGCCGTTTCGAACGCCTACTTCGCGCACACGCTCGTGCCCTTGACGGCGCCGACGAGAGATCCGGTGTGCCAGGCGCAGATTCAGGAGCGCTACAATTCGAACGCTTTCGCCAGCTCCGACAAGGACCCAAACGGCGGCTCGCTCTACCGCGCGCGGCTGGCGTATCCCGCGGTCACGCTCGATCCCGGGCAAAGCGCGACTTACACGCTCGTAAGCTACGCCGGGCCGATGGAGCGCTCGCTGCTCGCGGTCGCAGCCGGCGGCAATCACCACCTAGATCAGCTGATCGACCTCGGTTATTTTTCGCCGATCGCCAAGATTCTGGTCGGCTTCTTGCTCAAGGTGCACGGCGTCGTCGGCAACTGGGGCCTCGCGATCATGATCTTGACGATCACGGCGCGCACGCTGCTGTTCCCGCTCACGCTGCCCTCGATCAAGGGCATGGTGAAGATGCGCGAGCTCAAGCCCGAGATCGACGCGCTGAACGAGAAATTCAAAGACGACGCACAGGCCAAGGGCCTGGCTCAAATGGAGCTGTGGCGGAAACACAACGTGAACCCGCTCAAGGGCTGTTTGCCCCAGCTGGTGAGCATGCCAGTGTGGTTCGCGCTGTATCGCACGCTGCAAACGGCGGTCGAGCTCTACAACATCCCGTTCCTGTGGCTGCCGGACCTGTCGTCGGCTGATCCACTGTTCATCCTGCCCTTGGTCATCGGCTGCACCTCCTTCATGCAGCAGCGGTTGATGCCGCCGCAGGGCGATCCGGCGCAGCAGAAGATGATGCAGTACTTCATGCCGCTGATGTTCACGGCGTTCATGCTGTTTTTGCCGGCCGGCCTCGGGGTGTATATGTTCACCAACGGCGTGCTCGGCATCTTGCAGCAGCAGGGCGTCGAGTGGCACGCGCGGCGGCAGCTCAAGGGCAAGGCCAAGGGCGCCATCAACGTCGAGGTCGTCAGCGACGCCTCGAAAAACACCAAACTTACGCCGAAGGGCAAGGTCGAAGACCGGCCCCAGCTCGGCAATGGAAAGGCATGATCATGGGCGACACGAACGAGCAGATTGACGACCAGTGGGAGGAAAAAGACCCGAACGACGCACCGCTGCCCAAGGCGGATGCTGACGCGGGCTCCGAGGCAGAGGGTGATCGGGGCGGCCGCCGCCGCAAGCGCGAGCCCGACCTCGAACCGAGCGACGACCGCCAAAGGAAGGCGCTCGATTTTCTGACCACTATCGTGCGCGAGATGGAAATGGAGTGCACCGTGCACCTGCGCGGCGCGCGCGAGGGCAACTCCGTCGACGAGATCAACCTCGAGATCGCCGGGCGTGACGCCGGACGCATCATCGGCAAGAAGGGCCAGGTGCTCTCGGCGCTGCAGTTCGTCACGCATCGCGTGATCAACCGACCCGGGCTCGACCGTCGGCACGTCTCGGTCGACGCCGAAGGCTACAAGAGCCGTCGCGACGATTCGCTCGCCAGCATGGCGCGCCGTCTGGGCAAGCAAGCCGTCGAACAGGGCAAAATCATCACCTTCGAGCCGATGAATCCGCGCGACCGGCGCGTGGTGCATTTGGCGCTCGCCGGCTTCGAAGGCGTGATCACACGCAGCGACGGCGAGGGTGACGATCGCCGGGTGCAAATTATTCCCGTGCGTCGCGCGGGCAGCAGCGGAACCGCGCCGAACCCGGCCTGAAGCTGCTTGCTCCAAGGCATGAAGGTGGGGCTGGGGCCCCACCGACAAACGCGAAGCCAGCAGCGGAACCGCGCCGAACCCGGCCTGAAGCTGCTTGCTCCAAGGCGTGAAGGTGGGGCTGGGGCCCCACCGACAAACGCGAAGCCAGCAGCGGAACCGCGCCGAACCCGGCCGGCCTGACGGCAACCTTAGGCCAAAGGTGGGGCTGGGGCCCCACCGACAAACGCGAAGAGGTCCCGAAAAAGCGGGCGTCATTTGACGCCCGCACGGGCGGCCTTACATGCTCCGCATACGGAGTACGTCCAAGTACTTAGGGATCTTTCATCGGAGTTTCAGCATGAACCGCAGAGGACGTTTGGGCGCGTGGGCTTTGGTCTTGGGGGTGTCGCTGGGCGCGCTAGGTTGCGGTCCCAAAGCGGTGCGTGGCGAAGAGGTCGAAGGCCTCGACGACCAGGCCATGAGCACCGGACTCGACCGGCGCGACCTGCAAAAGCTGCTGCAAGAGAACATGAAGGCGCTCGAAGACGCGCCCGTCATCAAGCGCTGGGAAGGCGAGCAGATGCCGGCGGTAGCCGTCATTCCGCTGCGCAACGAAACCACCGAGCACGTCGAAAGCTCGCTCGACGCGCTGATCAGCGACATCGAGACCACGCTGGTCAACGCCGGCCACGTGCGTGTGATCAGCATGGAGCAGCAGGGCAAGCTAGTGGCCGAAATTCGCCAGCAGTACGCGGGCGCCTTCGATCCCGCGCAGATCGCGACCTGGGGCAAGCAGATCGGCGCGCGCTACATCGTGACCGGCAAGGTGTTCACCAGCGACGAACGCCAGTCCGGTGAGCGCCGCGTACAGTACTACATGTTCATTCAGGTGCTGGAGGTCGAGACCGGCCAAATCCTGTTTCAGCACAAATCCGCCGTCACCAAGGCGATTATCTAGCGTCTCTTCGCGCTGTGCGCGCCAACTACGCGATGCACCAAAGGCCAGCGAATATGCTCGCAACGCAGCTGTCAACGGCGCTGCTGGCTTGCTCAATTGCGCTGTTTGGCTGCGCCAGCCATTCGGACAAGACCAAAGAGATTCGCAGCGCGCTCGACGCTGGCAATCCGCGCGAGGCGCTGGGTCTTTTGAACAAGCAGCTCGAGGTGGAGTCCGAGAAAGAGCTGCCGCAGAAGATGGGCGGCGACAGTTCGCTGTTCTTGCTCGACCGCGCCATGGTGCTGCAGCAGCTGTCGATCTACAAATGGTCGAGCCGCGATCTCGAAGTTTCCGACAAGCAAGTCGAGCTGCTCGACTTTTCGCGCAACGCCGCGCACGACATCGGCAAGTACATTTTCTCGGACGACACGGGGCCGTACAAAGCCCCCGCCTACGAGAAGCTGATGATCAACACCATGAACATGGTGAACTACCTGGCTCAGGGCGACCTGCAGGGCGCGCGCATCGAGGCCCGACGCCTGAGCGTGATGCAGAAGTTCTTCAAAGATCACGATCCGGAGAACGCGCTGACAGCGCCCGGCAGCTACCTCGCCGGCTTCACTTTCGAAAAAAGCGGGCAGTACGACGAGGCGCTGCGCTACTACGACGAAGCACTCCAATACGGGCAGCTCGGCACGCTGGCCGAGCCCGTACGCCGGCTGTTGGCGCGTGGCAGCTACTCGTCGCCGCGGCTGAAAAAGGCTGCGGGGCTGACTGACGGCCAGGCGCCGTCGCCGGCAGCGGCCGCCGCGGACGCCGAGTCGGGCGAGCTGCTCGTGGTCGTCAGCTACGGCCGGGTGCCGGCCAAGATCGCGCGACGCATACCCATCGGCCTCGCGCTCACCTACGCCAGCGGCGCGCTCTCCCCTGATGACGTGGGGCAGGCCAATCGACTCGCGGCGCAGGGCCTGGTGACTTGGGTGAACTTCCCCGAGCTCGGCCGAGCCCACGGCGAGTACGATCAACCGTCGGCATGGCTCGACGGCAAAGCGCTGCCGCTCGAGGGCATCGTCGCCGTCGACAAAGAAGCGCAGCGCGCCTGGGACCAGGTGAAGGGCACCGTAATCGCGTCGGCTATCACGCGCATGATCTCGCGCGTCGTCGCAGGTAAAGTGGCTGGGGCGGCCGCCGGCAAGAACGAGGGGCTGGGCCTGCTGCTCAGCTTGGCCACGCAGGCCACGCTGACCGTGACGGACACGCCTGACACACGCAATTGGGCCACGCTGCCGGCACGCATGGCTTTCGGCCGCGTCACCTTGCCCGCCGGTCCTCGCACCGTGCAGCTGCGCGCGCGCGGCGCCGCAACGACGAGAAAAGTCGACATCAAACCGGGCGGCTTTGCGGTCGTGAATCTGACGGTCTTGGAATAAGGATTTGGGACTTGGCGGCTGTGCCCGGCAGACCTATGCGTTGTGCCTAACCGAGGGAGCCGCCATGTCCGTCAATGAAATCGCCAATCGTTACGTCGCGTTGTGCAAAGAGGGCCGCTTCGACGCGTGTCTCGACGAGCTGTTCTCCAAAGACGCAGTCAGCGTCGAGGCGTTCGCGCCCGGCGGCCAGGATCCGGTAGCGACCGGCCTGCCCGCGTTGCGCGCCAAGAGCGAGTGGTGGAACAACAACCACGAGGTCCACAGGGCCGAAGTGTTCGGCCCCTACCCGAACGGCAATCGCTTCGCCGTCCGCTTCTCGTTCGAGATGACCAACAAGCCCAGCGGCAAGCGCATGGCCATGGACGAAGTCGGACTGTTCACCGTCGAGGGTGGCAAGATCGTCAAAGAAGAGTTCTTCTACCAAGGCGGGTGAACAGCAGCGCCCGGCCCGAGATTTTTTACAAAGAGATCAAGAGATCGGGAGGCCGGAAAGAGCCGAGAATTGGCGGCTCGAGCTGCATAGAGTTTGTTCGTCGGGTCTGATTCGCGTGCTTCGTCCAGACCCGCTGCGACTCTCGCTGACAGAACCGGACTGGCGGTTCACGCGCTCGAACGGACCAACGTCCGGATCTCCCGATCTCTTTGTGAAAGAATCTGGATCGGACGGTTTGGCCTGGGGCCGACACGGCAGTTTCTGCGAGGCGGGCTGCAGGTTGGCAGCCCCTCGGCGCTTACGGGCCTGCGTAGGATTTGCCGTCGTAGTGGTATTTGCGGGAGCCGTTGGTCCACGGCAGTAGGAGTGGCTCGAGGCCGCCGGCGGTGGTCGTGTCGACGGGGAACGGATAGTTTTGTTCGGTCCAGCCGACGGCGCGCGCGGGGTAGAGCTCGATGTCGAAGCCGTGGCGCGCGGGCGTGAACGCGACGGCGCCGATGATTCGATCTTTGCCAAGGGCGCGGCCGGTTTCGGCGCCGAACACGCGCACGAGGCCGTCGCCTTGCACGTCGTAGATCATCAGCGCGTGGCGATCGACGGTGTCGCCACCGAGCGCTTTGCTGGCTTTGGCGTGGAGCACAGCGCGCACGATGATTTCGGCCTTGCCGTCACCGGTCAGGTCGCGCGCGGTGGCGTCGAGGATGTCTTTCGGATCGGCGACGCCAACAGTGATGAAGGCGTAGCTCAAGCCTTCACGAAAGCCTTTGCCGAAAACCACGATGTCTTTGCCGTGAATCAACACGCGCTCGGCGCCGCGGTCGCCGGCGACGTCGGTCACGAAGTCGAAGCTCGGCTTGCCGGAGACGCCGCGCTCTTTCTTGTAGAGCGCATAAACGCGGTCGAGCATTTCGTCGGCGGTCGGCGGGCGCGGGGCGGGCGGAGCCGGCGGTTCGTCGCTCTTGGTGCGCGGTTTGGGCTTTTTGCCGGCGGGCGCAGCCACCCCGCCAGCCTTGGGGGTGAAGCCCGTGCGGCCGCTCTCCTCGAAGCCCTTGCCCTTCCAGGCGAAGGTTTCGCTGCCGATGCTCTCCCAGGGCAAGATCGTGGCGCCCATGTCGCCGGGCTGCACTTCCGAAAACGTACCCGGGTCGAAGCCCTCGGCATCGCCTTGTGAGATTTCGATGCCGGCAGGGCTGAGCTTCACCTTGTTGGTGATTTCACCGTCACTCGTTTTGATGCCGATCTCGTGCGCGAAGGCCAAGAACGGTTGGTCGTCGCGGCCGACTTTGAGCACAGTCAGCACCTCGCGATACTTGTCGCTGCTGCCCACCTTCTTTTGAATCACGATTTCGTCGTGCCCGTCGCCGTCGAAGTCGACGAGCTCGAGGCGATCCACCTGGCTCGCACTGTCGACGCCCAAGTCGGCGAAGTAATATTCCTTTCCGCTACGGAAGTGCGGACCGATGATCACCAGGTTGCCGCCCCACACGGCAACGCGCTCGATCATGCCGTCGCCCGACACGTTGCCGTACTGCTCGCGCGCCGGCGCAGGCGGCAGCCCCTTGGCGCGAATGATCGACTCTTCGAGGCCTTGCTCGTTGGCGAGCAAGAGCGGCGGCATGGCTTTGCCGGAGCGCGCGCCGCTGGTGCCGATCACGGCTTTCACGGAGCCAGGCGCGTCGGCGTCGGTGTACGCGACGGCGGCGTGCAGACCGACGCGCGTGCGTGCAGCCTCGGGAAATGCGCTCCACGGAATTTGCGCTTCGACGTACAGGCCCGCGCCCTTATCCATCGGCGCCTCGACGATTTTCGACTGAGCGACGGGGGCGCCCTTGAGCTTGATCACGCCCGCTACCTTGCCGGGCAGGCCCGGGAACAAGTCGAGCGCGTAGCTTTGCCCTTTGGGGAAGTACAAATTGAGCGTCGCGTGATCTTCTTTGTCGCTGGCAGCCGCCGTACGCACGATGTCGCGGTCGAACACCTTGAGCACGACGTACAGGCTGTTCTCGTCGTAGGCGATGGTGGCGGCGACGCGCGGATCGCCGCCGCTGGGCTTACCTTCGAGCGTCTCGCCGAGGTCGGTCATTTTGTTCGGCCATTCGCGCAGATCGCCGTCGATGCGGATCTTCACGTCGTCGACCGGTTCGGCGGAAATGGTGCGACCGCCGGCTGCCGCCGGTGCCGACACGACCGCCAACGCGAGCCCTAGCAGCCTCAAGGTGCGCTTCATGGGTGTGCCTATTTTTTCATGCGCAGCTCGGTCTGCTGCTCTTCGGCTTCGAGCTCGGCCAGCGCGCGTGCCAGCTCTTCTTGCTCGGCCGCGTCCAGCGCCGAGCTGGTGCCGGGCGTCGCGACGTTCGCGCTGGCTTCGACGCGCGCCTTGGCCGGCTCCGGCTCGGGTGGCGCCAGCCCCATCTTGCGCTTGAGCGAGAGCAAGTCTTCTTCGGCGCCTTTGGTCTGCTCGAGTTGTTGGAACTTATGGGCCAGGACGTCGCCCGAATATTCCTCGTTCAGCTCGGCTTGCGCGGAGGCTTCGGCCTCCATCTGCTCGATCTTGCCTGCCATGCGATCGAAGGTTTCGAAGGCGCTGGCGTTGCGCAGCCCGCCCATCGTCTCTTGAATTGCCTTCTGCGCCTCGGCGCGCTTCTTGCGCGCGATGAGCAGGTTCTTCTTGCGCTTTGCTTCTTCGATCTTGGAGTTGAGGGCGCGCAGAGCGAGCTTGAGCTGCTCGACCGAGGCCTTCTGCTTCTGCCATTGGTCTTTGAACTGCTCGCCGGTCGACTCGTGCTCTTTCTTACGCGCCAGGGCTTCTTTGGCCAGCTCGTCGTTACCGGCCTTCACGGCCAACATGGCGCGTTTTTCCCAGCCGACCGCCTGCTCCAGCTCCTGCTGGGTTTGCTTCTCCAGCCGCTTCTCGTCGGCGATGCTGAGCGCGACCATCTTCTTGGCTTCGCCAAGCTGGTTGGTCATGTCGTCGACGATTTGGTTCAGCATTTTCTCCGGATCTTCGGAGCGGCTGATCAGGTCGTTGAGGTTGGATTTGATGAGCGTGGCGAGCCGTGAGAAAAATCCGGGCTTGGACATGTTTGAGAATCTCGCTCAAGAGGCGGACGAAACCATGCTGCGCAAAAGCGGGATGTGCTCGCCGAGAGCGACGTCGATGTCGGCCAGCACGGCTTCGAGCTCGTTGAGATCGAGGCTGTCAAGCTCGAGCGCGGCGGCCAACACGATCTGGTCGTTCTCGAGGCCAAAGGCCGCGTGCAAGAGCGCGCTGTTGTTCAGCTCCAAGAGCTTCTTGTAGATCGGTGCAGCCTTCGTCAGGTCACTGGGCGCGGCGCCAACCGCCACCTGCACGACCAGCACCGGTGGCACCATCAAGAGCGCGGCCGGCGGCTGATTCGCACCAAGCGACAAGATGAAGGTGCCGTCGGGGGTGCGCTCGTAACGCCGTCCGAGGCGACCGAGCTGCGCTTCGAGATCGTCGCTGGTACGGATCATTGGCCAAAGGGTAGTGCGGGGCGCGCCTGCTCACAATGGGCTCGCAAAACGCTGCGAGCGGTGCCAGCTCGCCGTGCGGTGCGCCGGCTGCCTCACGCGGCTATTGGTCAATATTGGCCACTAGTTCGAGCAGCTTGCCGGGGAACCGGCCACCCCAATTTGGGTGCTTCGCGGACAGTTTCGTGTTGCCGGAGCGGTTCGACCGTCAGGACACTTTGCGCACAGGCGCGCCGTCACGGCTCAAGCGAACGTTCACCAGCTCGTCGGGCGGCGGGGCTTCGGGCTGAATCGTCACGTGCTCGAGCTTGAACTCGGCCTTGAGCTGGTCGGCGACGCTCTTGCACACCTCGGTGCCGTGGGCGCCGCGCGCCAGCGTGACGTGCGCGGTCAGCGAGTCCAGCTCTTCGGAGATGCGCCAAACGTGCAAATCGTGGAGTGACGCCACGCCGGGTGTCGCTAAAATAGCGCGCTCCACTGCTGCCACGTCGATGTGCGGCGGCGCCGACTCGAGCAAGATGCCGGTCGTCTCGCGCAGCACCCGATAGCCGCCGAGCAGCACCAAGAGCGCGATCACCAGCGACAGCGCCGGATCGAGCCGTTGTGCCCCGAACCAAAGGGCGCCCATCGCGGCGATGATCGCGGCCACGGAGCCGAGCGCGTCGGACAGCACGTGCAAAAATGCCGTACGCACGTTGATGTTGCCTTTGCCACCGCGCATCAAGATAAGCGCGCTCAGCAAGTTCACGACCAAGCCGCCGATGGCCGTGATCAACATCGGTCGGCCGTGAATGACCACCGGTTGCATGAAACGCTCGACGGCCTCGCGCACGATCATCAGCGCAATGCCGAACAGCACGATGCCGTTGACGAAGGCGGACAATACCTCCGCGCGCTTCAGACCGTAGGTGCGCAGCTCCGTACGTGGCCGCTCGGCGACGCGCTGCGCGATCAGCGCCAGCACGAGCGCGCCGCTATCGCCGAGCATGTGCCCGGCGTCGGCCAGCAGCGCGAGGCTGCCGCTGAGCCAGCCCACGACCGCCTCGACGCCCATAAAGCTGAGCGTCAACGCGAGCGCGAAGCTGAGTTGCCGGCCGGCGCCGCCGTGCGCGTGACCGCCGTGACCATGCGCGTGGCCGCCATGAGCGCGGTCCGGCTCGCGTTGGCGCGGCGGCTCGGCAGCGGGCGCGTGGCCGCCGTGACCGTGACCGTGACCGTGACCGTGACCTTGACTCACCGCGTGATTTTCGCTCAGTTCGGCCGGCTCCGCCAACACAGACTGCGAAATTGCGAGGGAAAGGCGAAGGCGTACGCGGCCGATTGCACGTCTGAAAATCCTAAGTACACTCGGCCATGTTTGACCGTAATCTTCGCGAGTGCCTGACGTTCGACGACGTCATGCTCGTGCCCGCGTACAGTGAGGTCCTTCCGGCGGAAGCCGACGTGCGTTCGCGTTTGACCCGAACCATCGAGCTCAACATCCCGATCGTCAGCGCGGCGATGGACTCGGTGACCGAGGCGCGCAGCGCCGTGGCCATGGCCCGCCAGGGCGGCATCGGCATCATCCACAAGAACCTCGCCATCGAAGATCAAGCTAACGAGGTCGATCGGGTGAAGCGCGCGGAGAGCGGCATCATCCTGAATCCGGTCACGGTCAGGCCGTCGCAGTCGCTGCGCGAAGCGCTCGCCGTCATGCACGAGCACGAAATCTCGGGCGTGCCGGTGGTCGAGGGCAGCTCGGCCGTCGGCATCCTCACCTCGCGCGACATTCGCTTCGAAAAAAACCTCGATCAGCCGGTCAGCGCGCTGATGACGACCGAGCTGGTCGCCGTTTCGCCCGGCTGCAGCCAAGACGAAGCGCGCCAGCTCTTGCACAAACACCGCATCGAAAAGCTGCTGGTGCTCGAAGGTGGCAAGCTCGTCGGGCTCATCACCATCAAAGATTTGCTGCAAGCCGAGCGCAATCCGCTGGCCAACAAAGACGAGCGCGGTCGTTTGCGCGTCGGCGCGGCGCTGGGTCCCGGCGCCGATCGCATCCAGCGCGCCGAAGCGCTGCTCGCCGTCGGCGTCGACGTGCTCGTGATCGACACCGCGCACGGCCATCACAAGGGCGTAGTCGACGCGGTGCGCGACACCAAGAAGCGCTACCCCAACGTGCAAGTCATCGGCGGCAACATCGCGACCGCCGAAGCCGCAGCGGCGCTGGTCGACGCCGGCGCCGACGCCATCAAGGTAGGCATTGGGCCTGGCAGCATCTGCACCACGCGCATCGTGGCCGGCATCGGCGTGCCGCAAATCACGGCCATCGCCGATTGCGTCGAAGTGGCCGATCGCAGCGGCATTCCGGTGATCGCCGACGGCGGCATCAAGTATTCGGGTGAGGTCGTCAAGGCGCTCGCGGCCGGCGCCGCCTGCGTGATGATAGGCTCGCTGTTCGCCGGCACCGACGAAGCACCAGGCGAGCTCGTGCTTTACCAAGGTCGCAGCTACAAGGTTTACCGCGGCATGGGCTCAATCGGCGCCATGAAAAAAGGCAGCCGCGATCGCTACGGCCAAGGCGGCACCGCCGACGAAAAGCTCGTTCCCGAAGGCATCGAAGGCCGCGTGCCGCACCGCGGCTCGCTCGCCAGCATCTTGTCGCAGCTGGTCGGCGGCCTGCGCGCCGGCATGGGCTACACCGGCAGCAAGACCGTCGCCGACCTCAAAAAGAACGCGAAATTCATCCGCATTTCCTCCGCAGGCTTGCGCGAGAGTCACGTGCACGACGTGATCATCACCGAAGAAGCTCCGAATTATCGCGTGTAACGGTGTTTTGCGCCCGGCCCTCGCCGCGTTTCTGAACGTCGCCTCTCATTCGTGGGTCGTGATCTGCTCGTGCCAAGGAGCATCATTGGTATGCGACTTGGCGGACGGCGCCGTGAGCGAACCGAAGGAAACCGAGGCGGACACCGTTCGCGCCGAGGGGGTTTCGGTGCGGATTTGTGCGTACGAAATCGCACGGAGAATGATGAATGATTTCGCACCACGGATCGGGGCGCGGAGCGTTGTACGAAATCGGACAACGCAGGGCATTCCGCGTCGGCGGTGTCCGATTTCGGACGACGTCCATCTCGACGAGCGGGGTCGCGAATTCATTGCAAAATTCTCGTCCGATTTCGGACACGCGAGGCGTCCGACGGCGCGGTCAGCCGCTGAAGTACTAACCGTGCCGTTACACTGTCGCGAGCGCGCCACCGCGCGCGAGCTGGATCGCCGCTGCCAGTCCTTGGCACCAGCAGACCACGATCCGCGAATGAGAGGCTGCCTTCAGAAAGCCGGCGAGGCCGGGCGCAAAACCCGTGATCAAACTCGCGAGGTGCGCGGGGCTAGGAACACCGCGGTGCAACCAAAAATCTAATCCAAGTCAAAATCGTAGCCAATACCCAAACTGCCTGACACAGTTGTGGCCGTACCCAGGCCTTGGGCGCAGTCGCCGACGATGTCGCTGGTGAGGCGCCGGCCCACGCCGTTGATGCGCGCGCTCACGCCCCAGCGCGGGGAGAACATGAAGCGCGCGCCGATGCCGCCGCCGATTTGGAAGGCGGGCGTGTCGCTGGCGCCGCAGCTGTAGGAGCTGGCCGGGAACAGCACGCCGCTGTGCACGGTGCCGGCGGCAGAAACAGCCTGAATTCCCGCGCCAACCTGCAAGCCCACGAACACATCGAACAGATCGCCGCGCCACGGATAGGCGCGCAAGCCGAGCATGGCCGACGAGACGCTGTAGTCGATGCTCACGCTATCGAGGCCGCTGAGCGAGCGGCCGCGACCGAGCGAAGCGCGCTCGATTTCTATGCCCGCAGCCAGGGTACGCTTGAAGCCCATGTACAGCGAGAGGCCGAGCTCTGTGCCGGCGTGAGCTTCGTCTTGAAAGCCGGCGCTGCTTTCGGGGCGCAGTAGCAGGCCGAGGCTACCCTCGAGGGTGAGCGGTGAGTGTGCGCGGATCCAACGCGGAGCGGCGGGCGCGCTGGGCGTCTGCTGCGCGGCGACCTCGGGCGCGTGACTCTGTGGCTGCGGAGGAGGAGCCGTTGTTTTCTCGGGCGCGGTCTCGGGCGTTTTGTCCGGCGCAGGCGCGGACTCGGGGGTCGGGACCACGGGCGGCTTCGGTTCCGACTGCGGCGCGGTGGGCGGCGCAGGGATAGGAGCGGGCTCAGGCTCCGGTTGCGCCGGCGGCGCGGCGGCGGGCGGTGGCGCGGGCTCCGCGGCCGGCGCGACCGGGACCTGCGCCGCCGCGTTCTTGGCGGCGCTGAAGAGCAGGAGCGAAAGGCCCAGCCAGGACAGGCGCATGCCCGCGACTATCCTCCGGATCCGCCCCTGGCCGCAATCGGCCAAGCGAGGGCACAAACCGGTCGAAAAGTGCCCGTTCTCTCGTTGACAGCCCCCCCCTCGGCAGACATAGTCCGCCGCGGAGAGATGTCCGAGTGGCCGAAGGTGCCTGATTCGAAATCAGGTGTACCCGCGAGGGTACCGAGGGTTCGAATCCCTCTCTCTCCGCTGGGTGAAGCGCGGTTACGATCGCGCTCTTCCCAATCGTGACATAGCCGCGGCCCCGCACCCTAGCGAGGCCATCTGGCCTCAGGAGAGGTGACCGAGCGGCCGAAGGTGCATGACTGGAAATCATGTGTACGGGTAACCGTACCGAGGGTTCGAATCCCTCTCTCTCCGCAACTGTTTCTGAATCGTTTTCGCTACCTCAAACCGACCTGCTCGACGCGTTGCCCACCGGCTGCCCAAAGTCGAGCAGGTCGATGGCTTCCGTGAGCGCGCTCGGCGCCAGGTGCATGTACCTGAGCGTCATCGTGAGCGTGCTGTGGCCGACCAGCTCCTGAATCGCCTTCGGCGCCGCGCCTCGCATCGCGAGGTGCGAGCAGAAGGTGTGCCGGTTATGCCGAGCTCGGCATAAGCGTCATTATGCCGGGCTCGTGATTATGCCGAGCGGGCGCAAGCACCCTGGGTTTTACGGGTGGCGCTCGAACGTGACAGCCGCATGTGCTCGGCATAATCAGAGCGCCTTGAGGAATGCGAGAAGT
>Ga0307508_10003682_pt1 | contig 15357 bp, 20 predicted proteins | sample 9_EM_MG_FD_203089 | JGI IMG/M metagenome (GOLD analysis project Ga0307508, IMG submission 203089) | Populus trichocarpa ectomycorrhiza microbial communities from riparian zone in the Pacific Northwest, United States - 9_EM | ecosystem: Host-associated > Plants > Roots > Unclassified | place...
CACAAATTTTAAATTTCCTTTCTCGGTGTTTTAGTTGAAATAAAAGAGATTATTTTTTTCCAAATCCTTACGGGAGCAAAATATAACTTCTCTCTTACAGAAGCTTAATAAAGCTTAATAAAGCTTATGGAAGCACTGGGAGCACCGGGAGCATTTTTCGAGTTTTTGCTGATGTGGTGGTTTTCCTACGTCGCCCCTCTCTATATCCCTTACTCCCTGCTTCTCCATCCACTCCCAGAATTCCGCCTCTGACATCTGACTCACTTCGTCCCCCTTCTTGGCTGGCACTAGTCGTCCCATGTCTGTAGATGTGAGGAAGTCCAGTGCCGTCCAGCTGCACCTCTCATCCGCTAGATGCAGTGGCAATATGGGAAGCTGAATTCATAGTATGCAATTGGTCATAGTTTAAGGCTATTGTACAGTTATAAATATATCAGTATCTTCGCTGTATGAACAGTATACTACAGACATCAAAAAAATCTTTACGGTATCCAACAATGGGAAAATGTGGCCCTGAATCAGTTATAGAAGCCTATCAATACCTTCTTTAGTTCTGGTACATACATCAAAACCTTTCACTCGACAATACCAGAGACCTCTTCCGTCAACACCATCCTAATCTGGAGATTTATCAACATACACCTGACTATCCCTCTACGAGTATACTTGTACGAGCGTTCAAGCGGTGGAACTTCCGAAAGTATAACAAACCGTACGATAGTGACTTACTCAACAAAGAATTATGGGTTTATTTTTATCACTGGTGTCTCAACGATACTGAGATCCTAAGTTTTCTCTGTCGATGTGGCTATCCTATGACAGCGCACAGGTATACATCATGAAATATCACTCAATTGTATGCATATGCAGTGACAACGACAATATGCTTATCAGTTGTTAGCCTCATTAGGTTACGTCTTGCATTAGGTATGCGCTGCCGTTATGACACATCAGTTATGCTTCAACACAATCAACAACATCAGCAAAAAAATTGAGAATTCCTAGGGAGCTCCTGTAGCTCCTGTAGCTCCTATAAGCATCGCTACCTCCTGTAAGAGGAGAAGTTATATTTTGCTCCTGTAAGGATTTTAAAAAAAAAAAGTGCTTTATTTTTAGCTGAAACCTCGAGAAATATTAGTTCAAATTTATGTCTCACCTGTAAAAAAAAGCAATATACTTCAACTTTCCATTTTTTGCTGATGAAGTACGTGCTGTGTTAGAAAGAGAGCTACGTGGACATTCAACCTTATACAGATGGCGACTAACCAATACACGGCTAAAACAACTTGGTGTGCCGGTTGTTCAAAATCGGATGTATGAGCTTATATGGGAAATCGATCCAGAAGGAGTTGCTAGCTGACAATTTGGTCAACAGAATATCGTACGCAGTAACTATACAGTTGCTGGTCCCTACAGAATTCGTTCTGTTGATGGGCATCACAAATTGTTACTCTACGGATTCGAAGTATATGCAGGTATTGATCCATACTCATGGTATATTACATAGATTCATGTTGGTATCTCAACTCAAACAGCAATTGCAGTTCTGCGTTCATATCTGGACCATCTTAAGGAACATGGTACACTTCCCTATACCATCCGTTCCGACCAGGGAACAGAGACTCATATGATGGCAAATGCACATTGTCAACTACATCAAGAGCTCAATCCCAATGCTGCATGGAATGACCACTACTGGTATGGTACCTCAAGAGCCAACCAACGTATCGAATCATGGTGGAGACATATGAGTAAAGGTCAAACTATAGTATGGAAGGTATATATTGCCAATAAGGTGTATGGATATGATTGACACTAATTTCCGACCAGAGATACTTTGATGGACTCGCATCTACAGGGTTATGGTCTAGTAATACAGCAGATACGATTGCTCTTCTTTTTGTTTACATGCCCATTATCAGACAGGAGATATATGGGTATGCCAATTTGTGGAATGCACATGCCATTCGACGGCAGGCTGGTCAGCCAGCTGTTCTACCTGAAAAACCTGTTGTTCTCTACTTTCATCCACCAGCGCCAATGGCAGACTATGGTAGTGTGGTGCCAGAAAATCGATTACAGCAACTGCGGCAGACTGTGGAAGTATACGAACCAAACAAGTAACTCCCCACCACTACAATGTAATTCTGCCAGAATATATTCGATTCGAATGCACTAGAATTGCAGATTAAAGATGATGGAGGTCTAGACTACACAATCGTTATAGGAGAACCACCAGTTTCCCTACATCAGGTTGCTTATATTTTTCTCCGAGATTCATTAAGTCAGTATATAGCTGATGGCAATGAACCCCCGATGTCTGAGATCCCACGTGGCGCCTACAACTGGGTGCCTCCACCTGTAGCACTATCTGGCATTGATCTGCAGGAATTGGAAGCAGGCAGTATCTATAACGGCTCAGATGGACCAGTGTAACGGTGGCGGTTCTCCAAGGTACTCGAGTGAGTTCTGGTGACGCAAGTGAGAGCGGAAGCGGAAGCGGGGGTGGGAACAGAACGGGAAGGTGAATGGAATGGGAACAGGAATGGGAACGGGAAGGAAATGGGAACGGGAATGGGAACGGGAACGGGAACGGGAGACAAAGACCGACAACGTCAGATGGATGTGTCGGACAGGGAGACGGACAGCATCGGACGGACGTGTCGAACAGAGAGATGGACAGCGTCGGACAGACGTGTCGGACAAGAACGGACAACGTCAGACGGACGTGTCGGACAAGAACGGACAACGTCAGACGGACGTGTCGGACAGGGAGACGGACAGCATCGGACGGACGTGTCGAACAGAGAGATGGACAGCGTCGGACAGACGTGTCGGACAAGAACGGACAACGTCAGACAGACGTGTCGGACAGGGAGATGGACAGCGTCGGACGGATGCGTCGGACAGGGAGACAGACAGCGTCAGACGGACGTGTCGGACAAGAACGGACAACGTCAGAAGGACATATCGAACAGAGAGATGGACAGTATCGGACAGACGTGTCGGACAGAGAGACGGACAGCGTCGGACGGACGTGTCGGAGAAGAACGGACAACATCTGACGGACGTGTCGAACAGAGAGACGGACAGCGTCGGACGGACATGTCGGACAGAGACGGGCGGCGCTAGACGAGCGTTGTCGATACTGACATACAGTGGAAACGGAGTAAACGGAGGAAATGGAGACGAGGTTGATATTCCGAATAGAATACAAGTGGTTGCATGAAGAGAAGAAGACAAAACACGGGAGACAGCTCTCCTTATATACACAGTTCTCGCAACTCCTATACGTCCTCCTACTCACACCCGTGCAACTCACATATGTACTCATACTCACATATGTGCTTATAACCACGCAACTCAAACAACCTTCTCTTATGCATCCGGGGCCCGAAACTGACACCCTTTCCAAGATCGAGATATCAGGAGTGAGGTGACGACAGTCTTTCTAACATCAAGACATCTGGAGCGAGGTGCCAGCATCAACAACGAAAACAAACAATGAAACCCAAATCGAACGCTGGGACCTGCGCCGTGACAGTATCCCCCTCCTATCGCTGAGCTCCCGCGAAGCTTTATTCGAGAGCGCCTGGCTTGTGGGGGTATTGTTTGTGTAATCGAGTAACCGCTTCTAGCTCGTTGACGTTTCCTGCTGGCTCCCAATTCGGGTGATCAAATCCGGTCCATTTGACAAGGTAGTGCTGTCGTCTTCGATACATTCGAGAATCAAGAATGGAATCCACGAACCATTCTTGCTTGCCGTCGATTTCCACTGGAGGAGGCAGTGGTTGTTGTTGTCCCGGAAGCGGATCCTGTGCTGCCGGCTCAAGTAAGGACACATGAAAAACAGGATGTATCTGCATCGAGCTGTGAAGTTCGAACTGGAAGGCATGAGAGGAAATCTTGCATGTGATCTTGAAGGGGCCATGCCGTCGATGATCCAACTTTGCTGATGGTCGTCGAGTCTTCCAATTTCGAGTGACGAGCCACACAAGATCCCCCACCTGATAGTCCGGAGCGGGGGGCGATGGGTGTCTGCGGTTTCCTGGTAGTGGAGTTGGGCGCGATGCATTTCCGTCCTCAGGTGGTCATGAATTTCCAACAATGCTTTCGCCACAGAACACGCTTGTTGATCTTCTGCTTGGTTGGATAGGAACGCCGAAAGGTCGAATTGCCAGCGAGGGTCGTAGCCAAGGTCTGCAAAGAACGGAGATACAGCCATTGTTTCTGAGGTATGGTTGTTCGATGCGAATTCCGTGATCGGCAACCAGTCAGCCCAATCATCTTGCAGGTAGTTCACATACGACTGCAAGTATTGTTCCATTACGGCATTCATTCATTCGGTCTGACCATCGGTCTGTGGATGGAAAGCAGTAGACAGCCGCAGTTCGATTCCCAGTCGTGCACAAAGACGATGCCAGAATGCAGAGGCAAATTGAGGCCCTCGGTCCGAAGTTATTGTTCGCGGAAGTCCATGTAATCAGAAGACATGTTGGAGGAACAGGTTAGCCAGATCACGGGCATCAATGGTAGTGCTGCACGGGACAAGATACCGCTGTTTCGTGAGCCAATCCACTACCACCCAGATAGCATCGTGATCCTTTGATCGTGGTAGGCCCGTGACAAAGTCCATCGAAATGTCCTGCCATGGCTGCTGGGGAATCGCCAATGGGTGGAGGACTCCAAAGGGTGCGTGTCGACTGGTTTTCGATCGCCGGCAAGTGTAACAGTTCCTTACAATCCTTTCCACATCTTGCCGTATTTTCGGCCAGTGGTAGTTCCTTGAGAGCAATTCGAATGTTTTCGATCGTCTGGGGTGGCCTGCTACCGGTACTTTGTGATTCGTTTGGATCAGATATAATCTCAGAGGGCCGTAGGCAGGGACATAAAACTTTCCTCAATATCGTAATCTTCCTGTTGGGCTTCGGGAGCACTCCGATAGCGTAATATCCTTACAATAGCGAACCTCCTTCTCTAGCATAGCCAGCACCTCCGTGGGAAAAGGATCCCACTTGTAGGCTTCAGAGAATAGTGCGGCGATTTTGGCGTTGATGAGTCCGAGTCCACTGTCGAGTCCGTATCTGTCGTTGAGTCTGGCGCCGCGTTCCTCGAGTCCGAGTCCGCGTCCGTCTTCGAGTCCGGTGCCACGTTCCTTGAGTGCGAGTCCGAGTCTGACTCCGGCTTCGAGTCATAGGATTTGGTGTGGTTTTATGACGGCATGGAAGTTTTTGGTCAGTCGTTTGGAAGATCTCCGGATCTTCGAGTCAAGGAGTCCGGTTTGGCTCCCACTTTTCCCGGTCTGTAGACGATTTTGAAGTTGAATTGGGAGAGAAACTGTGCCCATCTCGCTTGCTGGCGGTTGAGCAGTTTGGTTGTCGTGAAATATTCCAAGTTCTTGTGATCCGTTAAGACTGATATCAGGTTTTCCACTGATTGCAACTCTGCGCGCCACTCCTCAAATGCCCGGACAATTGCCATCAGTTCCTTGTCATAAATTTCATAGTTGCACTCAGCGGGGGAATGTTTCTTTGAAAAGAAGGCCACAGGGTGTAGGGTTCCCTCGTCGTCGTATTGTGACAAGACTGCGGCGGAGACGAAGTCAGAGGCGTCGGTTTCCACCACAATGTCGCAGTCGTGATCAAACCGACACAGAATGGGTGCCATTGTAAAGTAGGTTTTCAGTCTGTCAAACGATTCCTGTTGCTTTGTCTCCCACTTGAACGGCTGGCCTTTTCTTGTCAGCCATGTCAGTGGCTCAACTACCTTTGAGTATCCTTTGACGAATCAGCGGAAGAAATTTGCGAATCCCAAGAACACTTGCACATCTCGTAGATTTTCGGGAGGGGGCCACGCCTTCACTGTTTCAACCTTGGACGGATCTATCTTGATGCCATCCACACCAATGAATAGTCCCAGATACTTAACTTCCGTTTTGTGGAATTCGTATTTTTCCAGTTTGAGGTGGAGATCGGCATCAGTCAGTCGTTTCAATACTCGGTGGACATGCCGAGTATGTTCTTCCATCGTATCCGAATAAATCAATATATCATCGAGGTAGGCTGACGTAAAGTGATCGAGGAAAGGAGCCAAGGTTTCGTTGATGAATCCTTGGAAATCTGCTGGCGCGTTGGTCAGGCCAAACGGCATTACCAATGATTCGAATAGGTCATAACGGGTTCTGAAGGCGGTTTTCCATTCTTCTCCTTCTGCCATTCGAATGAGATTGTATGCTCCACGAACATCCAATTCGTGAAAAACCAAGCCTTCGATATTCGCATCAGTGTTTCCCGAATCAGCGGAAGGGGGTAACAATTTTTGACGGTTCCTTCGTTGATGCCTCGGTAATCCACATCCAATCGCAACGATCCATCACCCTTCTTGACAAACAGGATCAGGGCTCTGGCCGGGGATGAAGAGGCCCGCATAAATCCCTTATCTAAATTTTCCTCTAATCATTTCTTGCAGGCTGTGACCCTAAGCCAGTATGGGTACATGGGATGGTGTCATACAGCTGCATGTTTGCTCACGATGGCACGTTGCCGGAGGGCAGCATGCCGAAACAGCACCTCACCGGAACGGCACCTCACCAGAATGGCACCTCACCGGAACGGCACCTTGCCGGAGGACAGCGGGCCGGCTTGCGCTGAGCGGCACACCGCCGAAAGCAGAAGAGTGACTGCGCAGGAAGGGCTTGGCAATGGGTATATAAGAAGCAAGCTCCTCCCGCTCGTAGATAGAATGACATGACTTTCTTCTTCTCTTCTTTCTTGTCCCCATTCACGTGACAATTGGTAGCAACACCGAAACCAGTCGATTGACCACCAGGACCATTCCAGTCCACCAAAAAAACTATTTTTTCGCTGAGTCCTAGCTTCCGCCCCGCTCCCTGCTCCCCCCACACCCACCACCACTAATTTCTCCCTCGCCCCCGCTCCCCACACCTACCACCACTGATTTCTCCCTCGCCCTCGCCCCCGCTCCCCATACCCACCACCACTAATTTCTCCCTTGCCCATGCTCTCCACACCTACCACCACTGATTTCTCCCTCGCCCCCACTCCCCATACCTACCACCACCAATTTCTCCCTCGCCCCCGCTTCCCACACCCTTTTCTCTCTCCGTCCACTCAATGAGCGGCAGGTCCCGGCAGCGCCAGCCACGACCGACCCAGCAAGAGCGAGACCAGAGGCGTACATCTACTCAGGTGAACCAGCTTGCTAATAGGCTCCCACAAGTGAATCAGGATTTACTGGATCTCGCTCGGACACAGCTACAAGCTTTCAATTCGCTCCAGTGAGAGAGCCGGCAGCACACCAGTCACCGCCGATCCCACTCTCGCTCATGCTCCCGCTCGCCGCAGAGGGACACCTCCAGCTACCGACTGAGACCACGCTTGCTGTCCCCTCGCGCTGCCAATCATACCCCACCGACCCCAAGGTGCCCATCCTCCACTCCCGAGTGCCCCTCTCCCGAGCGCTCTCGCGAGGACTCGGAGACACTAGCTGACGCGCCGAACCCGACCCCACGCTCTCCTACTCCATCTGTCATTGGCTGGGATAGTTACGTAACTGAGAACTGACAGAGGCAGAGCACAGACCGTTACGTACCCGAGTACAATGAGAATACCCGCTTGCCATCAAGACATCTTCACACTGCAGAGCGACCTCACCGTCGAGGAAGTTTCAACCACCGCGGAGGAGTTTTCAGCTACCGTGGCAGGCAGCCCCAGCGTAACAGACAGCCTCAGCGCAACGGGTACTACCAGGGAACCAACAAAACCAACAAAACCGCTCCTGTTCGGGGAAACGGAAACAGAAGGGGTGGAGCCAGAGGGCGAGCCAGAGGCCACAGCGGACGCCAGCGCCCTCGTTCCCTACATGAGTGGATCGGATTCTAGGACACACAGATTGCCAATAGTACCTGTACATCAGGGAAAACGACTGTCTATAGTACCTGTTCATCAGGGAAAACGACTGTCTGGGTCCGACGATCAGCAGCCCCGCTACTTGCAAGTCCATTACGAAATCCTGACCAGAGTTGATCCTGTTCCAGGTTCGCCCGGTACTGTTCTCATTCCCGTCCAAGTCGAAAACTCGAGCAAGAAGCGCAAGGTAAGACTTCAGCTCACCGAACCTACTCCCTCACCACGCCAGTCCGCAAGTCCAGTCTTGTCTGAGGCTGGCTCTACGGAGTTGCCGGACGCCCCGCCCCAGAAGCTTCTGACATACTACTTGGACGGCTCCCTCTACTCCCATAACCAACCCGCCCGATACTCACTCAAAGACACGATGTCTGTCAGGGACACCTCAATGAAGCGAAGGGAGCGCAGTCCAGCCGGCTCCCTCAGTGAATATGATGATACAGAGGAACACGTATCTAGACCACTGCTGGCGATTGGGGCTACGCAGTCAGAAGTTGCTTGTGGCAAGCGGCCCATTCGTCCCGGCACATCCCAGTACGATCCGCTTGCCCGTCATGGCTACAGGCAGCCATCAGTCATACCGTCTTCCGAGGAAGATGACGTTATGGAAGGAGTGATGCACCATGCCATAGAAAGCGCTCCTGGCAGAGGTCAGCCCCGTTCTCCTATGACTGCGGTGCAAGAGCTCCCGCAGCAGGCACTGCCCCCTCTGCCCATACAGCAGCCGCAGCAGTACTTGCCTTTCCCGCAGTACGTGCCCATGCAGCAGCCGCAGCCGCAGCAGTACTCGCCGATGCAGCAGTCGCCATCTACCCCACAGCCGCAACAGTACTTGTCCATGCAGCAGCTGCAGCAGTGCTCGCCGAAGCAGCAGTTGCCATCTACCTCACAGCCGCAGCAGTACTTGCCTATGCAGCAGCCGCAGCAGTACTCACCGATACAGCAGTCGCCATCTACCCCACAGCCGCAGCAGTACTTGCTGATGCAGCAGCCATAGCAGTATTTGCCACCGCAGCCATCGCCACCCACGTCGCAGCCACAGCAGCCACAGCAACAATACGTACAATACGCACCGCTATGGCACACCCCCAGCTGTACATGCTGACGCATTATGCTCCCCAGCCATACATGCCGCTACCATATCCGCCGCAGCCGCCGCCGCAGTCCAATCCGGCCCTGGATAATGTCGCCACTCAGATGGCCAAACTCGCAATGGCAATGGAACGTCGTCAGGATGCTGTCCAGACGGAGCTAGCCAGCATGCGCAACGCACCCGCCAACGAACGGATTCGTGAGGAGCTCGGAGCCCCAGCCCTGAAGCCGGGTGATGTGGCTACCTTCGAGCCCAGGAATCAATCGGATTCCGATGCCGCCTTACGATTCATCGATTCTATCCGTGATGCTGTCTCGCATTACGGCGAAGAGCGTACACGCGTCGTCCTTCGTCGTTGTTGTAAAGGGTCACCTGCCGAAGATTGGCTCGCCGGGATGTCAGACCACGACCGAGCGCTTCTCCGGGCAAGTTGCCGGCACTGGATTACCATCATCGAGTGAGATTTCATGCCTTACCTTGCGACCTGACTGTCAGCCACGCGCGCCAAGACATTCCATTGGAATCAGGGTCGTACTCCTGCCGAGTATATCGCCAAGAAGCTTCGCCTGCTGCGCATGGCCAATATCACTGATGAGGACGACATCGTTGAAGAGCTTCACCGCAGACTCGTCGGAGCACCAAGTCTTCACCTGCACCTCGACAAGTACGTTACCTAAGGTGGAAATTCCGTCTCTGAATATAGACTTGCTGTCGGTCGACTTCAGGACTCAGCCAGACGTGAAGGTGACATGCCGTTGGCACTGCCATGTCCTAGTACGCGCCGTCCCCCCTTCTGCGAATCCACCAGAGGACGCGCTCATTTTTCTGATGCAAGGCAGGGAACCTCCGCACCCACAAATGCACCAACTGTTGTAAGCGCTCGAGACACCATCGGCTCAGACTCAGGCATTTCCAGTCTGTCTGCACGCACGACTAAGCAGCCGCGAGATCGTCTACGGAAGTGCAGGAACTTCCCGGACTGCGGGGATGGCGAGCATTGGGATTGGCAATGTATTCATAAGAGGAGCTCGAATAATGGAACCAAGCGAGCATACTACGCAGAACCAGTTGATCGTGAAGATAGCGATGGTGAGGACATAGACGTGACTGCCCCTTCTTTTGACGAGCTCGAGCCCCAGGCGGAGCTCGAAAGGGAGTACGACCAAGCCCAGAATGCCTACTTCGCGATTCGTTACCGGGAAGAAAAGGGTCTTGGTTTCCTTGGCACCCACAAGTCCATTGGAAGCGGAGCCAAGGTTTCCAAAGTTACGTGCAGTAACTGCGCTGCTAGTTTTACGTCAAACAATAAGTTGCACAGGCACTTACGTGACCCCTGCCAAGCGGGCAGTCTGCAGCCGGAAACGGCAAGTCCCGTCGTGGTAGAATCCAAAGCCGTCATTCCCGGTGATCCAACTGATGGCCTTGCCGATTTCCATTATGCCCAGGCATTCTGGTACGTCACGCCAGGTACCAACCCACACGTCAGCTGTATCGACTTGGGTTTTGGCAATTCGGCAATCGACGACGAGCTACAGTTGCATCTGTATCCGGACACGCCTCGCTTGCCATTGACGCATCCCTGAGTGGTCGAAGGACTAGGAGGAGCAGAACGCACTGCGACATACATGGTTCTCCTCACTATCTACATGAAAGGAACAGATGGGCGATACGCTCAACTCGTCAGGCCTTTCCATGTATTCAAGAAGCTTTCCGTTCCACTGCTCATCGGGGACGACGTAATGAAGCCAGAAAAGTTCGATCTGCTATACTCAACCAACCGGCTGCGTATCGGTGCCTGTGATGGTGTTTGCGTCTAAATCACGGTGTACTCAGGTTCAAAATACAGCCAGATTCCTGTATGCTGCGCCGAAGGTATAGTCATACCCGCCAGTTCCTCCGTGGTAGTCGGCGTCAAGTTCGGCCGAGTATTCGAACGGAATCAGGACTATCAGTTCACACAGCTGCCTACCCGTTCGGCACTAACCGGCGCCGGAGCTCCCCATGCAGTCGTTCGGCACGACCAGAAGGGACTGCTATACACGAACTTTGAAGCCACACCGCTCACCATATTTAAGGGTTTGGTTCTCGGTCACGTTCATTCCTTGGAGACCTCAGCAAGTTTGGCATGGGCGGATGCATCGAACGACATTAAAGCTCTCTTCGGAGTTACGTGTAAAGCTTCATTAGCATTCACTGCTACAGAGGTTTTCGACCCCCACCGGACAGACAGATTGACCGTTTCCGATGCCCCTGACCACGATCTTCATGACGCCCTTCGAAGCGAGCCCAGGCCACGGCCCGTACCTACTCTTTCCACCCCGACCATACCTGATGGAGAACATTCCTGTGCTAGCGAATCCTTCGAGATTCCACAGTGGCTCCTTCAGGAGTACGTGCCTCGACACGAACACGAGCTTCCATCGTACATCAAGGTCCCCGACAAGGCTACGTCTACATGGGAGCAAGTTGTCGTTAATACAGAAGACGACATTTCCTCCGCTCAGATTGCCGCGCTGCGAAGACTTGTCCGGAGGCACCGTAGTATCTTCAACGATATCATGGGATGTGTGAGGGAACCCGAGGAAGACTGGCTACGAATCGAAGTACCACCGGAGCTTGATGTCAGCCTCAAGCCAACCGGGCTGTATCGCCTAACCGCGCGTGGGCGTGCAGCACTCGACGAACAATTCGATTTGAATCGAGAATACGGACGAATGGCTGCGTTGGACAAACCAAGCCCATGGGTTCTGAAGGTGTTCCTTGTTTATCGCGGCACCAAGGCTCGGCCGGTCGTCGACATGCGCAAATTGAATGCAGCAATGATCGGCGACACATATCCACTGCCACGGCAGGAGGAGGTCATCCAGGCAATGCAAGGTATGCGCTGGCTGGGATCAGCTGACATCACATCCACCTTTTATCAGCGTCTGATCCACCCAGCCCATCGATACTGTACAGCCATCTCTACCGACAGGGGCAGAGAAGTTTTCAACGTATCCATAATGGGTGGAAAAACCTCGGTCCAGCACCAGCAGCGCCTGATGGATGTGAGGCTGATTCAGCGATTGTCTTGGCGAGGAGCATCCTGTTACGTTGATGACATAGTGATATACGCACCATCGTTTGCGAATTTCCTCGGGATCGTCAACGAAGTATTCAGTATACTCGGGAATCTGGGCATCACGCTCAAGGCGAAAAAGTGCTTCTTGGGATTCCATTCCCTGGAGATTCTCAGCTATCTTGTCGATCGGCTCGGGCTGACCACAGCAGAAGCCAAAGCAGATGCGGTGCAAAACATCCCCTATCCCGCAACGCTGTCACAGCTAGAGTATTTTATTGGCCTTACGAACTGGAATCGTCACCTGATCCCATACTACGCCCAGCGAATAGCTCCGCTTCAGGCATGCAAAACACACCTGCTAAAAGGTGCACCACCGACATCACGTGGCAGAAAGGATTACGCGGCCCGAACAACCGTACCTACCGACGCAAGGCTGGTCCAAGCGTACGACGATGTGAAAAACGCACTTGCATCCCATCCCCGCCTGTATCACATGGTTGATGATCTCCTGATATACGCATTCGTTGATTCGTCAAAGGAGTACGGAACCGGCCTGGCCGTGTATCAGCTTACTGGCGATCTGGAAGTATACTCCAAGAACCGCTTGGTTCCCTTGCATTTTATGTCGAAACCATTGACAGATGCAGAAACCAGATACTGGCCAACGCATTTGGAGATGTCAGGGCTTGTGTGGGCAGCCAACCGTATGCGCCCATATATGGAACAAGCATTTGTTACTTTCGTCACCGATCACCACAGTAACGTCGCCCTGTGCAAGATGCAGGGCCTCGACACCACATCCACTGACAGATCCAGTTTGAGACTCCATACGTGGGCGATCTACCTGGATCAGTACAGGGATCACATGCGTGTGGTGTACAGCAAAGGTGCCAACTTGGAATGTCCTGACGTGTTGTCAAGACTACGCTACGAGATCACTTCACGAGCTGAACAGTTGTGTACCTGGGCCAGGAAATTGGGCGCCAGACCGGAGATGGAAGAATTCGAAGTAAACGAATGCTTCGCTGTGACTCGACTCGGAGGAAAACAAGCACGCGAAGTACAGGAACAAGCAAAAGCCGCCACAGTTGCAGCCGCCACCGCCAGTAGCACACCTACAAAGAAATCCTGTAAGGATGCGCCGCTGGGGAACATCACCAATGTAATGGAAGGAATGGGTGTTGAGTTGTCCCCAGCATATATGGATCAGCTCCGCGCGGCGACCCAGAACTCGCAGCGTATGAGAGCTATTTTTAACACACTCAGGCTTGAGGGTGTTCATGATCCGCAGCTAGAGGCGCTTACAATCCCCACTCTAACGGCCGGGCCGGCTGGGCTCCGGGTAGCAGGACAAGGACGAGGACGGCACGCAGCGGGCGGCCAATGACAGGACAGGATAGGGTCGGCGCGCAGTGGGCGGCCGATGGCAGGACAGGACAGAGTCGGCGCGCGGCAGGCGGCCGATGACAGGACAGGACAGGGTCGGCGCGCGGCGGCGGCCGAGGACCGCGCAGGACAAGGACAAGGTCGGCGCGCGGCGGTGGCCGAGGACCGGGCAGGACAAGGACAAGGTCGGCGCGCGGCGGCGGCCGAGGACCGGGCAGGACAAGGACAAGAGGGTTGTTGGGGGAGGACTAAGATTCTTTATCGGAGAACAGGGAAACAAACAAGTTGTTGCGTGAGGAAGGAAAGGGAAGAAGAAAAGAAAGAAAGAAGTGGGCGACGGCTCCTTTTAAGGATATCCATCGCCCGCTCGGCGTCACTCCACATTCCATCCTCCCGCTCGGCGTCACTCCACATTCCTTCCTCCCGCATTCCAGACGGCGCCAAGGGTCGAGGCCCAGCTGGCACGCGCCGTGACAGTAGCCCCCCCTTAGGCCCGAGTTCCCATGAGGGCAGCCCATAGAGGTGCCGGCCGCTCTGGGTAGCGTCCGTGGTAAATGTCCACCGCTTCCACCTCGACAAGGTTTTCCTCGGGTTCCCATGTTGGGTCCGCAAATCCCCTCCACTTAACCAAATACTGCAACTGTCCTCTCGTCCTCCTACTGTCCAGAATCTCTTCTACCTCCCACTCTTCTTCGCCCTCAACGATTACCGGTAGGGGTGGTGGAACCACCTGGCCAGGGAGCAGGTCGTCAGCGGCAGCATGTAGGAGTGATACTGGGAAAGTTCGGTGTTTTTGTATGGTTGCCAGTATGTCCAACTCGTAGGCATGCATTCCGATGGTGCAGACAACGTGGTAGGGTCCATGGTGCTTGTTTTCCAACTTTCGACTTGGGCGAGCTGTTCTCCAGTTCCGGCCGTCCACCCACACGAGGTCACCGGGCTGGAAGGCTGGTGCGTGAGTCCTGTGGGTGTCTGCCCCCTCTGCCTGTCGTAGCTGGGCGTATCGCATCTCGGTTCGGGCTACTTCGTGAATAAGTTCCAATCATTCTGCTGCGGTTTGTGCCTCCCTCTCTTCCGGAGCATCCACCCGAATGTCCAGCTCGAAGTCGTAACGGGGGTGGAAACCGCAATTGGCGAAGAACGGCGACAAGGTCGTGGTGTCTGGTACTTGGTTGTTGCCTGCGAATTCTGCCAGAAAGAGATAATCCGCCCAATCGTCTTGGAGATATGCGACGTATGCTCGGAGGTGTTGCTCCACCACTGCATTCACTCGCTCGGTCTGTCCGTCTGTTTGTGGGTGGAATGCAGTCGAGAGTCATGCGTCAATTTTCAGACACGAACAGAGGTGCTTCCAAAAGCGGGACGCGAATTGCGGTCCTCTGTCCGACACAATAGTTTCCGGTAGGCCATGGTAGCAGAATACCCTGTCGCCGAAGAGAACGCACAGTTCCTCAGCCGTAATCGTCGCCGTGTAGGGAATGAGGTGCCTCTGCTTCGTCAGGCGATCCACTACCACACAGATAGCGTCGTAACCCTTGGACCGGGGCAGGCCAGTCACAAAGTCGACAGATATGTGTTGCCACGGTCAATCCGGTACGGACAATGGTTTCAGGACTCCATACAGTGCGTGTCGTGTGGACTTCGTTCGACGGCAAACACGGCAGTTTCGTACAAATCGGTCGACATCCTTCCTCATTGATGGCCAGTAGTACTTCCTCGCAAGTAATTCCAGTGTTTTGGCACGTCCCGGGTGTCCCATGGCAGGAGGGTCATGGTGGTCCTGCAGCAGCCGCAGCCGAAGTGGTGTGTGGTCCGGTACAAAGAGGCAATCCCGATAGAAAAGCCTGCCATTCATTTCCTTGCAGTCGGCCAGTGATATCTCTTTGCACTGC
>Ga0307508_10003684_pt1 | contig 15355 bp, 19 predicted proteins | sample 9_EM_MG_FD_203089 | JGI IMG/M metagenome (GOLD analysis project Ga0307508, IMG submission 203089) | Populus trichocarpa ectomycorrhiza microbial communities from riparian zone in the Pacific Northwest, United States - 9_EM | ecosystem: Host-associated > Plants > Roots > Unclassified | place...
ACTAGTTCATCAAAAATAGTGAATTTCGTGGAATTTCGCCGTTTCTGGCATGAACTCACGGCTGTCATACCGCATGACAGCTCATGACACTTCTAGCTGGCAATTGACGGAGTGCTAGGTGGACATTATATGCTGGTTGGTAGTGTTCTCTCTCTTTCCCTTTTTCTTCCTCCCTCTTTCCTTTTTCGATTTTCATTTTATTTTCATTTATTTTTAATTTTGTCCACAGACACCAGTATCGCGCCACCTCTGCTGTGCAAGCTGCGCTTGTGTAGCGGTTGTATACATTCCTTCGGCGATAGGCAGCACAACTTGACCAAACTGGGGGCTTGGTTGAAGACTTCTGCTCCTGTGAGTGTTGTGGCGACTATGGTTGGATTTGTGGCGCTTGGGCGAATCGAAAGAATGATAGCTGTAGGTAGGGGATAGCGGCAGGGTGTGGGAATTGGCATGATGGGCGGCATGCTTCTGAGCATGCGGATATGGAGAGTGTGCAGAGGCGGGCACCGACTCATAATCGCCAGGTAAGGGGCTGAAAGGATTCTCTGGTGACTGCGAGTTGGTATCGTCCACCCAGCGGGCGATGCGCGCTTGGGTCGCAAGGTGGCGTTCATGAGCCTCAGGAGAGAAATCGTATTCCGTCATTGGAGGCCAGTCGTAGTGGTGAGAGGAGAAGAGAACGAGAAGTAGAGAGAATAATGTCGTCCCCTAGGAATATTAAAAAGCCTGCGTGGAGCAAACCCTGTGCCTCGAGGTCGATCAACGTAGGAGACTGCTTCAAGCAGACATGGAATGGTGAATATCCCCGAGTTACACTGGCAGGACGGTGTGAAAGGCGTCTAAGTGTCAAAAGAATGGAATGGAAACAAGAAACCAGAAATGAACCGGCAACCAAACCCAGCTGCTTTTGTACCCACAGAATATTGTGGTCCCTACAAAACGGTGATTGCACAAGTCAAGGCCTGTCAGTTGCGCTGCTGGTCACCGCCTCAAACAAATGAGGGCTGCATTGACTACACGTTCGCTGCCTTTTTGGGGTTGACACGCGGATCCTTCCAGCTTCGAGTCAAAAGGCTCTAGATAAATTGCTAGGTGCGATTTCAATGGGTTTAGAGTGCCAGAAGAATGAAATCCTCATGTGCAGGACATCTAATTAAGCACCATTCGGTCCGAGTAGTGAATCGAGATAACTCCCGCACTTTAAAAAAAGACAACATAATGATTGCTGCGATTTTGAATCTTCCCAATGGAGAGACAATGCTCTTCACATCGTGACAATTAGAATGAACTCTGTGAAAGGGAGGACCATTGTTCAACGCAGTCACCTGATGGCACAAGTATAAAGACCGGGTCACCATGTGTCAAATCCGCAAATTAAACCATGTCCGTCATATTACACCCGGAACCACATTGAAAAGTGTCCACCATTTCTATCCCGACCGAGAGTTCGCCTCATTGAACACGAAATACGGCGTTTACGCGCCATCTATTCCGAATTATCAAGTTAAAGCTCCGAGATCGAGGCTTACTGCGCTTTAATCTCGCCAGGACGGCTGCCAACCAAAGTTCAAGCGATCTTCATAGCATGTCTCCCATCTCAAACCAGCGTTTTCGGCAGGTATTATGCTCACACAGATCTGCAGAGGTTGGAGACAGGTCGCATTTGCCAGCCCAGAGCTTTGGTCCTCGCTTCATCCGTCTATGCGAGCTCTCAGTCAGATGACTCGCAGTTTCCCGAGGCCTGCCTCTACTCGGTCTTGGCGCGCAATTGAACCCTATCGCTTGTGAAACGATCAAGGTTATCATTATTCGTTCCAAGGTGGAAAGACAGCAGTATCAAAGCCCATTTTGCGGATTTACCTTGCTCTCCCTTTGAACCCGACGTTACCCTTCCTCCACTCATCTCGTACCTATCCTTCTGAATCTATGTCGTCCATCTGGAAGGCTACACCCCGGAGCTCCGAATATGCATCAGGTAGTTCTCATTGACATCCGCCAAAATTTCCTCGATCTCTTTAAATCTCGTCTCCTTGACTCTTGAAGCAAACTCAGATCAAACATCGACTGCTACTATACGCGCTAATTCCGGGATTCACCTTCCTCCTTCCGTCGTTGCTTCTTTGCTTTCGCGGTGCTCAGGCCTTGTAGAAGGCAGAGTAAACATGTTCCATCCTGGAAATAATATCCCTTGGACCTACTGCAGTTCTTTGGAAGCCTGGACGTGCCTTCTCTCTGGTGGATTGAATTTCGTACCCAACGGCCTTCCTCTGACCTTCTCTTCTTCTTGGCTCGTCCCGTGGCAAACATAGGTGACAGCGTCCCTTGCAACCTCGCCTGGGTCTTTTAGGACTTCCGTTCTCACTCAATGCTTAGCGGAGTGTCCTAATCTCATGCCATTCAACATGAAGAAGTGGCGGGTGACAGAATATGATGCCCTTTCTCTGTTCTCCACAGTCGTAGTGGACTCAATGAAGCTCGACAACTAATTGCTGCTGTTCGCGCCCGACCAAAGTCGCAGCGCCAAGAAGAGATTTCTGTGCCCCAACCTCTGTATCCTCAACTGTCTCACCGATGTTTGTTTCTCGGACTTGACGCTTCTGACTTTTACAACTCTGGCCAAATTATTGCAAAAGAGACTTACACGCGTTTCTGTCAAATTACCACGATCTCAGGAAATGCTTAGTATGAACCGGGAGTTGAGATTATGGGGGGTTTTGTTATAGAACTTTGATACTCGCAGAAGACGTCGCCGAAGATAGGCTTACAAGCCGAGCTAAGGCGTGCCGTCGTTTTCTAGATCATTTGTCAATTAGGTACTGGCTATATACAAGTGAGATTGGCAAAGAAAACTAGTGGCCTTTCTTCTTTTGCGCTTTCTTCATCTCCCTTTCCATCCTCCTCCTCTCTGCTCTATTCCTGGGCGGGTTCGGTTGTTCCTGCTCAACGTTTTCACCAGCATGAGCCGTGTCTGCCCTCCTTTCGATATACTCGTCATTGATCCTGTCCGCTATCTCCCTTGACACACCAACAAATTGTACCCGGGCTTCTTCTGTGCTTCCTCCAGGAGGAACGACAATGAGGGCGTGACTCGTATAGACGTGTTCGCGGTTTACTTTCAGCCGTAGAGCGGCTACGGAGTGGTAGTCGACATCGCGTCGACCGGCATCCCGGATGAGTTCCTTATCACTATCACGCATACGGCGTCGGAGAAGGAGATGGTCATTTTTGTCAGATCGAATGTGAGTGTTCATGTATCTGGATAGACAGATAGAGTGGGGCAATAGTTATCGGTGAGATGTTAGATCGAGACGGTAGTAAAACGAATTACACACTCAATACAGGATTCAACCCCCATGGGATGAACAGTTGTCTTTCCCGTCAAGGCCGAAGACATTGTGAATGGCTCTGCTTCCCTCGCGGATTCCAAGGTGGCATCACCAATGATCATCGTGCATGCAATTGCCTGCTTGAAATTGTTCACAAATAGAACCATGATCACCGCCTTATCTTCAAGTCCATCTTCGTCCGCCTTTTCCCTCGAATGTTTCCACATAGCCATTTTCGATGGCGTAAACACCATCTCTGGCTTCAAACCGGAGCGATAGGAAGACAGATGATGGAACTGAAGCATCCCTTCCATGTCTTCCTTGTCCCATTCGCCCTTGTGCGTGTAAAGGTTCATGAACTCGGTGATCTTCGTCGGTTCGATTCCTACGTCGATATGGATGCCCAGTGGTGATCTGACGAATTTCTTCCGTTGTTCTGGATCCATCGTCTTTTCCAGTTCGTGCAGGTGATATTCAAAAGATATGCAGATTTGAATAAAATGGGAAAGCATAGGGTTTCCGGTGACGGATCTGATTAGCGGTTGAATGCCTCCTTCGAGAGACGGCTCGCAATGTTCCTTGTGAACAGGCCTGAAAGCGTGTTGTATCGGCAAAAAAGGAAAAGCTTATCATAGAGCCTTGAAACTTACCAATTCTCTTTCTGACACTAAGATGACAGAAAAATGGTCGGAAATTAGCTTCGTAATGAAACATAGGGCTACACACATCTCTGGAGCAATACTGTGCGGCCTGACACTAGATAGGTCTCATTGAGTTAATAAGCAATCTATATTTCATAAACTGCTTGAACGCACTTCAGAGCATTGTTTAAGCTTTACACCATCCACTTCATCTGCTCTACCACAATTGGTACACGCTAGATGTGTCCCTCTCCTCCCCTGCTTAATGACGCGCTTAGGTGCTGCGGCAGCACGAAACTGCTGGTTGCGATCTGGATGGACGCAGCTTCGATACATTGATTCCTCCTGGCTTGCGCACGTAGAACTTAGAAGTAGAAACGGGAACCCGTGGAGCCTGCTTATGTGAGCAAATGACCAGGCTCCCAATTACGAAAGGGGATAACTGACTTCAGCCTACATAAACATAAACGTATATAAACCATTTACATGAAACGTTAGCTAGATAGAACGGTTGGAGCTTACTAGGAGGACTTGGCTTAGCCTAAGTATAGTTGGGCTTAGTAAACTTTTACTTAACAGTGCTTATAAACGTTATTAAGTAGCAATAAGCATGCTTAAGCATCAATAAGAAAAAATTGGATTTTTTTCCTGATGACTGGTAAAGACACGCAAAAAAATTAAGGGACAAATTCGTTGTATCCATATGCTGTTTGACGAATGCAGTTCGAAGGAAGATGGTCAGTGTGGGATAGACGCGCAAAAAGACAATGGGACTCATTCGGTGGATCCATATCAAGTTTGTCGACACAGAGTGTCGGCTGCGACATTTTGACAGGTGTGTCGCGATCCTTTGTCTACCGCATGTCATCATTTGTTATCTTTCCATTATATATGATTTTATGCCAGTTTTGATTGTGGTGTTCAGTGCGGCGATACAGGGCGGGGAGAGATTCGCGGTTGATTGAGTGCCGTTTGGAAAAAATTGGAATTGGGCGCTGGTTATTGGGAGAACCATCATGATAAAGTCCTCACGCCGTTGCAAAGAGCTCGCTCTGCTCCGGCCAACCACGAAGTATACAATCACACCTCGTTTATTTCACAAAGACTCGCGTTATACGGGCAGTGTTACAAAATTGGTCATACAACACTCATCAAATTTCCGTTTGTGTTGATCGCTTTGTGTTTTGTCACCTCCGGCGTCACAGATTTTAGGAAAACCTTCGTCTCCACCCCTTCCCCAGCATAAGACATTTGTATTCCGAGACAGTCATATTGCCGGGTTGTAGCAGAGATGTCACATATCTTGATATGGGGATCACAACCCAAATTCCTGATGAGGATTGAGTATCCGTTTAGCAGTAGTCTTGCGCTTTCCTCAGAAAGGAGATGGTTATCGAATTGAAGAGCGAGATGGCCTGTCTCGTCGCGAACAGTGAGGTTGACCTCGTATTGATGCCCAACATTTGGCAAGGGGGTAATTGATTGTACCTGAATGTCCTCCGATGTCAGTTCTTCAGCAGCATCCAATACAACTTCTTCAAGAGCATCCAGGTTCATGCCACCGAACGCGAAAACATGTGCAAAATAGCCATTGAAAGGCGACCGGTCCGGTGACCGGTCCTCGTGTTGGGAAAGGATTTCTTCGTAAGCCACATCACCGTTTTCCAAACTCTTCATCAGATCCGCGTTGAAAGCGGTAAGGTACTGACTGAAGGTCTGGTCAACGTCGATAGTCGTCTTGATGGGGAGGATATTGGTGAAGAACCCAACAACTTTGGCCAATTCGGGAAGGTTGGGCTGCGGGACTGGGGTGCCCACAACGAAGGACGCCTGGGATGAATACTTGAACAAGAGCAAATTGTAAACCGCAAAGAAGCCAGCAAATGGCATCACTTTAGCCTCCCTGAGAAGGGCATGGTATCGCTCCAGTGTGCGTGGATCAATCTTGGTCTCTATGTGGCTGACGGGCGATAACAATTCGCTGCTTGGAGTGACAAGGGTAAGTTGAAGCGTTTGAACATCTTTCAGGCTCTCGGCCCAAAACTCGAGGTGGTTGTTGCGCAACCAGTTGTGGCTATCAGTAGTCCGCAAAAGCCAGTCGCTGAAGTCGGAATAATGGAGTCTGGGAGGCGGGATGCTGTCGAATCCCCTGAAGTAAAGAGTAAATAGTTCATAGAAGAATGTGGCAAGGGAGCGTTCATCCATTATGCTATTATATGCCATTAGATTGAAAAGAGGTGATGAAGGGAAAGTAAATACATATGATGGAAGATAAGGTTGAAGCCCCATTCCCCCTTTCCGAGGTCGAATAGAGTTAACATCAAGAGGGCTGAACGGTCCAGCAGGAAATTAGGATTTCGATGTGCGGCCAGCGAGATCTCATATGCCTTTCCCCTCGCGTCGGCCTGAGAACTTAGATCCACAACCTCGGTCTCGAATCCCAGGCTGGGGTGGATAGTCTGTCTGAGCTTCCCTTCTTCGCTGAGCGAAAAGGTAGTGCGGAGAGCCCCATGACGTTGGACAATCTCGTTCATTGCACAGCGCATGCAATCGATGTCGAATGGATTTGAGAAAGTGATCACGATGAATAATCCTTTATGTGTGCCCCACACCGTGCGTTCGTGCTGGTTCGGAGCCCTTACACCTGCATTGTCGAGATCGGCCTGTGTCAACTAGATATTAGGATCAGCAGGAAAGAGCAAGTGGAGCAACGCACTTGGGCATGCCACAAACGGTATTGATGTGATGTTGCATCGGTGGTATATGTCTCGCCATACGCGAGTTGTTCGTCCAAGATGGCTGTGAGTGGTGCCCCGTACTTCACGGCGGCGGTGTCGTCCTCTTCACCGGCTTGAATCGAAGCCTTACCCACTTCGCGTAGCTTTTCATTGAGCATCACGATCGTAGTTGAACCAAGGAGCTCGATTTGACTGATTTTTATATTGAGGTGCTTCTTCAGCTCTATACTGAAACGCACAGCTGTAAAAAGAAAAATCGGATGAGAAAATCTCCAGATGAAGATGCCCTTGTATCTATACCTCCCAGGGAATCTATCCCATAACTCGTAACGGCAGTATTCTCGTCGATCTGTTCGGGACGTAGGCCAACAATTGCGCAAAGCAATGTTGTTGGGGTTAGGGATTCGGTATCCCCTTCCGCTCCCTTCAATGGACGTTTCGGAAGCAGATGACTATAGAGAAGCGGTTCACAATTCGGGAAGAACCGTGGTATTTTGGTGATGGCGGCCATAGGAACGTAGTGTGAAACTCGTCGACTGAGGGAATCGCCAATAAAGTTACAGGCTTGTGCTGTGGATATCCCAGCCTTTGCAAGTTGTTCCACTTGTGCCTGACCTTTCATCGATTGGATCAGACGTTTGAATACTCCTGCGTCAGTGATTGCAGGAAGTGATATTGAAACGGTATTAGGCAATGTCTCAGCGATCCGATCCAGATACCTGTTGGTAGAGATCATTAGCATACCATAGAATCAAATAAACCACTACTCACGATTGGGACGCGCAATATGCTGCTTGTCCCGCATTGCCGAAAACAGTTCCAATGGTCGAGAAGAGAAGGAGGAATTCTAAGTCTGCAGGACTCACGCAGGACAGGAGGGTATTCAAAATATGGACCTTGGATAGGTAAACATCGTCGAAGGACTCCTGGGTCAAGCGAGAAAACGCGGCATCACGAAGTACAACAGCCATGAGGAAGATTCCACCAATTGGAGCGATCTTATTTGCGCGATCTATGATGGCCGCCATTTCCTGATGATTGCGTGCATCGGAAGCAACCACTTCCACCTCCACATTTGATAACTTAAGATGGTGAAGATACATGAGATCCATCTTGGTTAACGCCTCAGAACCGCGACGACTGGTGAGAATGAAACGAAGGGCGCCATGGGACACCATCCAGCTAGTGATACGAATTCCCAACTCACTTGACCCGCCAAGGAGAAGATAGATTTTGCGGGGATCGAAAAGTTGGCCAGTTGGGTTTGTATCGATAGACATAGGTCTCTCAGGCACGACAACAGGCAAGGAAAAAGGTGAGGTCGTAAGTTTTTCAGAGCTGGCGAGTTGCGAGAATGATACGGGATGCAAAGGAAGTCGGAAGGGTAACGAGGTATGCTCAGTCAACAAACCTGAAAGAATCGATGCCACCTTGGCAGGGTGATACTCCACAAGTTTAGATAACTTAATGACATGAGTAGTAGGAGCGCCCGAAGGAAGGTCGACCGGATCCAGAGGGCTCTTCTGGTTATGAATGTATTGGCCCATAGGCTTCAGAAAATCGATTCCGGTAGCGAATTCTGAGCTGCCCTGTGGATTGAAAATGATGTCAAAGCCCACACAACTGTTCATTGCCAGCCACGTTTGGACAGTGGATCGGAAATTTTCGCCGGGTAAAAGGACTGTAATGGATTGATCGTCTACATTGAGCCAGGTGGTGAGCTCCACAGCGTCCGCAACTGTGGCCACGGTACAAAAAAAATTGGCACCGAAGCGTTGGCAGAGTTGTACGGCGCCAAGTCCAATGCCTGAAACCTGGTCAGATCAAATATATTGAAAGAATCATCCACTTACGTGAGCCCGCATCATGAATAAGAACTGTCGATTTATCCATTATCCCAGCCTTTTCCAGGAGAGCACACCATGCAGCCAAAAATGTTGTAGGCAGAGCTGCGGCATCATTCAAATCTATGAAATGGTTGGGTAGTGCCACGAAGGAATTTTGATCCACGATAACAACGTCCGTAATGGCGCTGTTTACAATACCGACGACCTGCAAGCAAGGTTCAACTTTAATGTTACGGAGGATTGACGAAGGACCCCAACTTACGTTGGTATCAAGGGAGACAGTTGTTACATCGGCACCTAAGTGAGTGATTTTCCCAACGAATACAAAAAGTGATTTATCTTCTGACAGGTTATCAATGCCAAGAGCGTTGACGGAGACTTCTGCCTCTGTCGGCCTGATGTTCCTGGGGAAATACGGGACAACTTGGCTCTTTGAAGTACTCGCCATAATACCTGGAGGAGTGACGGCTTTAACTTCCGGCGAACTGTAAACAAGTCTGCGAACAAAAATCTCGCCGTCACAAGACCATTTCAAGTGCTGTTCGAGAAGCAAAGGATTCTGACGAAGCGAGTGTATAACCACCGCTTTGGCCTCGGGTGAGATGTCGTGGTTTTCGAATATCAGAGTGCGAACGGTAAAGTCGGGCGATTCTGCTGCCATGCAAGCTGTGATGCCCACGGCACCGAAACCCGCCGCATCATCATTTCCAACAATCCAAAGTTCTGAGCCCACCGAAAGGCTTTTAACTATTTCGACAAGCTGGCCCTCATTTCCGTGTTTGAAATGATGTATGACAACATCATCACTCGGAAGCTCTTCCACTCTGCCACAAGCTGCGGTAGAACGAAGTAAAATGAGGGCATCTTTCGCATTAAAGTCTGCTACTGAAACCTCGACACCAGGGAGAGCCTGAAGTTGTTGTACAAGATCGGCCAAGTGGCATCGCTGGTCAACAGAATCACCCTTAGTCGTCGTCTCCGAGTCCGAAGATGTTGGAGCTGATCCATAGATCAGCGCTTGCTGTGATTGGTAACACAGAACCACATACTGGATACCACGAAAAAAATAACACCTGATGGCACCAAATATTCAAGACGTTTTCCAAGATCCGACGGCACGTGCGAAAGGTCGACGGGTTCTAGCAAGATATCGAAGCTATACGTCTTGCGTTATAATGACAAGATCAATAAATGAAACAAAGAGAAGTACCTGGAAAGGAAGGCACGGTCATCAGACTCGTCAAGAACGAATGGCCTAACGTGAGAGTGTTCCAAAGACCAAGCTTTGCCATCGGTATTTTGTGCGGAAGCTACCTCAAAGAAATACTCAACAAAGAGCCCCTTACTAAGAAAGGAAACCAGGGAGGCGTCAAGAGCCTTCGCGATTTCCAAATTTTGGTCCAGGTCGAGGACGCGCACAACGTGTCGACCAGCCGTCTGGGCATTTGAAATAAGTCCCTCAAAAGTGTCTCTGAGACACGATAGTGCATCGGGAGACGTTGAACGAAGAGGGAAATCGGAAGACGGAAATTTTTTCGGCTGCCAAACGATGGTAAGACGTTCCGCCATGCTGATGTCCGAAACAGCACCATGAGGTGCGACCATTGTTTCGAACCCCTCGATGGTCAAGAGCACTTGTTTTTCTGAGTTAGCGACAATGTAATCAAACGTCAAAGGACCTTCTGGGGCGAAATTTCGGACGGTGAAGTAGGACCAGACGATACCCTGGAGTCCCGGGTCGAAATCTACAAATGTGCCACTGTCCCATCGGCTGATAGTATCAACCTTTGAAGGTAGAAAGATGCCACTGAAGTCGGCCGACTTGGTCTCCATATTGATAAACATCACCAATGCGCTATGTATGACGCTATCCAGAATGCTAGGGTGAATGACATAACCTTGATCGAGGAAACTGTGAGCGTCGATCTCGAGCTTCGCAAGGTATCCCAGTCCAAACCAACTGTCCTGGTCGGGTACTTCGTAAACCTCCTGGATGTAATTGCTAAAAATGTCCTTGTATCCGTATGCTGACGGGAGGGCGCCATAGAATTCTTTTCCTGTAATAGATCTTCGCGCAAGGGAAAGCATCGAATCGACGTCGAGGCGTTTGGGATTACTTGGATCAAATCGAATATTCTGAGGCAAAAAGCCACCTGAAGCATACTCGGTATCGAGCCGAATGTTACCATTATCGAAGCTGCTCGTAGTTGCAGCGCGGAACTCCCACTTATCGTCGTGAGCGATGCAACCAACATGGGCGGGAGAAGTTCCGTGACGATCTAAAACCAGGGGTCGATGAAAGCGGATATCCTTCACAACCATTGCACCATTTTCCAAGACACTCTCGATATACCTAATCACAACGAGTAAGAAATGAACACAAAGGGACATTACTAACGCATACATACCCCGAAGCCGGAAACACAGATGCATCAAATATGATATGACCCGCAAGATCGGGGTGAGTATGGACATTGAGCCGGAACTGAGGGCTCGCGAGGGGACGAGGCTTCTGTCGGAGACGTATGGAGCGTGTCAATTCCGATTCAGCCCAGCAGGGGGACCTATTGAGGGGATATTTGGGCAATTGGCACTTGATAAAGTCTTGTGTTCCATCTGGATCCGCGCACATTTTTGCCAAATCGACAGTCTTGTACCCGGCAGTCAAAAGATGGCCAATACCCTGAAGGAACTGGTGGTGTTCCCCACTATTCTGAGCGGGATGTTTCGGGTTAGGTCGACGAATGAGATTGATTGGCTTGCCGCCACATTGTTCAATGTAAGCTTTGAGGACGGGATGGGGGGCAATTTCCATGAAGAGGACTCCCCCATCGTCGTGTTCCTTCACGATCTTGTGAATGGCATTACCAAACAACACAGGGCGGCAAATGTTATCCCAGCAATAGTCAGTGTCGAAGTTACGGTCAAGCCATGTGCCGTCGACGGTGGACATAACACGAGTCAGAGGAGGGTTAGTGTCACATGAAAAGATTCCATTCACTGCGGTTTTGAATGTCTCTTCAAACGGCTCCATCAAAGGCGTATGAAAAGCACATGTAACACGCAATTTCGTAGCAGAAACGTTGTCGAGGCCTTCGGCGAGTGTCACCAACGCATCGATGAGTTCCTGTTTGCCAGAGACGGTCACAGCATGCGGGGCGTTCATCGCAGAGATCCAGAGGCCATCAGCGACCTTGGCATCGCGTAGAATCTCTTTGATCATGGACTTTGCCTTTTGCATGCCGACTCCCAGAGCTACCATACCCCCGTTGCCTTCAGCATGCTTCATCGCCTGCGCACGAGCAATAGCAAGGCCAATGGCAGTCTCTCTATTATAATGGCCAGACGCATAACCCATGGCCACTTCACCCAGACTTGAAAGGGGGATGAATAAAGTGAGAGGTTCTCGTAAGGAGTTCTCACCTATGACCGACGACGTAGTCGTATTTGATTCCGAGGCTCTGAAGAAGGTCTACAAGAGCCAATTGCACAAATACGATCGAATAAATAGTGTCTTGCACAGCCCAAACGCCGTCTTCAGGAAGGGTCGCCTCCTCTCCGGGTACGAACAAACCAGACTGCTTCAAGAACGATTCTTTCCCAAACTTTTCCACCAAGATGTTATCGCTGCGCACGATAGAATCCGAAAAGGCAGCAAAAGCCGAAAATAGGGTCCTCCCCATAAGGATGTGCTGAGGCCCTTGACCAGCGAAGACGAGACAGAGTTTGGGGTTTGCTTTGGGGTTGATCATGACCGGTTTGGAAAGCTCTAGTCCGGCTGAGATAGTGGAGCCGATAGCAAAGGCCTGCACGGAAAAAGTACGCGATAGACGAGCGAGATCATGGGACAAGGAACGCAGGAGGCGGTTGTCACTCGTGTCACTGTAGGCTGCCACGAGAGAATCCCTCCAGCGGGAGACGGTTGGTTCGGTATTGGCTGCGAAAATGAAGAGGTACATAGGCTTGAAACTCGTAGTGCGCGTCTGCGTAGGAGTGGAAACGAGGGTTGATTCAAAGGATTCGATGACAACATGGGAATTGGATCCTCCAATCCCATGACACGACACTGAAGCGACCCATTTACCATCTGGAGCCGCGAAATCTGCAGTCAAAGGCTCAACCTAATAGAAAGACTGATTATAAGTATACACAGGAGTATACATATAGAATGTAGATGCTTGCCTCGGTCTGAACATCCAGCAGCAATTTCTCGAAGTTGATCCTCGGATTGGGCGTAACGTAGTTGATATTTGGGAGGATCTCTTTTTGCTTCAGCATCAGAGAAACCTTGATCAGACTCGCCAGAAAACTGCAACCCTCAGTATGGCCTATGTTGGATTTAACGCTCCCAATCCTGATATATGAAATTAGATCACAGAGGTAAGTCGAAGAGAAGGAAATCTCACTTCAAGGGTTTCTTTCCTTGGCGACCTTCCGCGAAGATTTTTCCCGCGGCGTTCACCTCTATAGGATCACCCACTGATGTGCCGGTAGCGTGTAACTCGACGTAAAATGCTTCGCTTGGCTTTCTGTTGGCTCTCAGATACGCTTGAGTAATTGTCTCCACTTGCATGGCCCCTTCGGGCATTGTCAGACTGGTTCCTTTGCCGTTAGAGTTGATCGAGCTCCCTGTGATGATGGAGTAGATGTAATCCCCCTCAGCGATCGCCTTGTCAAGGCGTTTTACAAGGACAGCTGCAAACCCTTCGGCTCTTTATGTCGTAACGGTGTGTGTGTGGAGGGGGGGGGTCAGAATCAGCGCGGAATCAAATTCGGTAATATGTACCTGGCATAACCGTCAGCTGCGGCATCGAAAGGTTTGGAGGAACCTGTGGGAGACAAAACGCCAAGTTTGGAGAAGGCCACCATGTGCTGGGGATGAATGATGGTGTTTCCGCCTGAACGATAATAGTCAAGTCAACATTCTCTCGAAGAACAAGTATCTGTACGCACCAATGATCAACGCCTGACTGATGTCGCCAAGCTTAATAGCAGACAAAGCGATGTGCATCGCAGTAGCAGCAGACGAGCACGCTAAAATAAAGAACACATAAAAGCGAGGACAAAAGTGAGATTTTTACAAATCACTCACCCGTATCGACGGTCAGAGATGGACCGCGCAAATCGAATGTGAAGGAGACCCGGTTTGCACGGATAGCGATACATTTACCAAGACCATGATAGCCGTTGACATCATATCGATCGTCTATCAGTTCACCAGTGGATGTCAAGAGTTGAGCAAAGTAGACTCCAGTATCAGAACCCCTGTAATTGGTCCCAGAGTCCATGAGAGCCTGTAGTTTTTAAAACCATATGAAAATTCAGTTTGGATGTGGGAAACAACAAGTAAGATGATGAACCTGATGAGCGACCTCCAGAGTGACGCGTAGAGATGGATCCATATACTCTGCCTCTTTCTTGGAAATTCCAAATTCGAGAGAGTCGAACATGTCGATATCATTGATGAAACCGCTCATGGCCGAATTATACTTTCCAGGTTCATCGTCGCCACCTACGACACTCTCGCTTAGTTGAGCTTGAAGTACGAGTGGAATGTACTACTATACCTTGCCATTCTAAGTAGTCCCATCTATCAGGAGGCGGTTTGACCATCCCGTTACCCTACGAAGTAATAAGACGAGTTGTGGCCTTTGCAACGATCAGTGGCGACAACACTCACTTTGCCACGAAGGAATTCGTAGTATTGCTCTTTGGTGTCAGCTCCCCCGGGAAATTTGCAACCAATGCCCACGATGGCAACAGGTACGTCGGCAGACATGATAATGGTTCCCCAGAAATTTTTCGAGGTGTGGTCAGCAGAAAGTATAAGGAAACGATGGGGTGTGGAAATCGTATTGTACAAATACGGTCCACACAGAACTGAGTCGATCAATAGGCCATTCGAAGAACCGGTGGATGCTGGTCCCCGGTTATTTGTTTTGGACCTGCTGCTAAGGTTCTATTCTGTCAATTAGTCTTCTTCACATTTATTTCTTCGTGCAACTCACGTACCGGAAGGCTGTTCTTTTATTGACATGCGAACCAGATGACGGAACCACAAATTGTCCTTGGGGTCATGAGCACAGACAGATGGCCCAGGGTATAGAACAATCGATTGACTGCAAGCATGCTGTGGTATCCGTCCTTTCGCCGCTATGGATCCTCCCGCATGAGACCAAAGTTAACGCAAATGTGCGCGCTGTGTCTCCATGTCGTCCACAGTTCATATCGTGGACGACGCTTGGTGTGCAAAGAGTTATCCCGTGTTTGGCCTTGTTTGGCCGTAGGTCAGGGGGCGTTCATTCAATCGCATCTCCTTCGTCCAGCAGATTAGGGCTGCTAAACCCACCCGTGTTTCGTGTTGGACGGTTAGACGGGTGCCGTCGACGGGGCCTTGACGATTCCAACAGTAAATTTTAAATTGAATCTCAAATTCAACAATATCTCGATAAGTATAATGTTTTCGGTTCGCACATCCTCCCTTGCCAGAGGTGAATGATATTTAACCATACGAAAATACAAAGTGCATAGAAAATTTAGAAATGGAAAGCTGGGACAGTGCTCATTGTAGCCATCGACGTTGGGTTGGATTCATTGCGTCAGGCTTGAGCTGCTGGCGCTAGAAGACAGCATTAGAATCAAGTCGGCGAGCAAGTCGTACTATTACCTTTCTTCTTCAGAGTTGCCCAGGCATTGACAACATCCTCGACCGATTTATCAGTCAGTTCGGATTTATCGTTCTTCCACTGATTCAAATTCACAAGCAAGCGACCAAGTCCGCCTATGCAAAACCAAATTCAATA
>Ga0307508_10003686_pt1 | contig 15353 bp, 17 predicted proteins | sample 9_EM_MG_FD_203089 | JGI IMG/M metagenome (GOLD analysis project Ga0307508, IMG submission 203089) | Populus trichocarpa ectomycorrhiza microbial communities from riparian zone in the Pacific Northwest, United States - 9_EM | ecosystem: Host-associated > Plants > Roots > Unclassified | place...
TTTTTCGTTTTTTGCCTTGTGCGGGGGGGGGGGGGGGGGGGGGGTGGTGCGGATGGGATCGATGTCTGGCGAGCCGGATGGAGACGGCGGTAGGTATACATAGTGGTTGGTGAGTGGGGTCTTGCATACCCCACCGGAGTAAAAATTTTCACGCTAGTGGGGTGCCCGGCCGGGCCCCGCCAGGCCCGGCAGTCTTCGGCAGTCCGTCCAAATCCTATCCCAGGACAGACTAGGGCAGTGGGGACCCTGCCCGGGACGGGACCGTCCTAAAAGACTGCCGGGCCCGGCCGGGCAGGACGGACTATTGCGAGGCCTGCCGGCAGACCACTTTGGCCGCCAAGGTCCTAACTCCACTCTTGCCTCCCGCCTAGGCTCTCGCGCTCCTTGTGTTTTCCTCATTCTTTCGACTGGGTTTCAAGGAGTTCCATACCTCGGTAGTGTTCCGGGCCTTCTCCGGTATTGCCGGCGTTTTTTCTGGTCGGCTCGGGCTTTGCCGAGCTGTCACGGGTCGGTTTCGGCATTGTCGAGCGTCACGGATCGCTTTCGGCATCATCACTTGTCACGGATCGTTCTGCAACGTAAATCGTATTCCATTCTTGCTGCCCTGTCGCTGGGGTGTGACATAGACAAAGAACTCCTGAGGGAAAAACAGGCACTAAGCGCCGCAGACAAGGAAATTCAAGAAATCCAGAGAAAGAAGGCGAACGGGACCACCCGCGACAGAAAGATCGCGCTAGGATTATGCGAGGAGAACAGTGGGTTACTAATGTATGATGGCCTCATATGGATCCCTGACAATGATACCCTGCGACTCTGCATATTAAAAGACCACCACGACGCACAAGCCGCTGGACATCCGGGCCGAGCAAGAACCCTGGAACTCATTAGCCGAAGTTTCTACTGGCCAGAACAACGAAGGTACGTCCACAGATACGTGGACCACTGTGACACCTGCCATCGGATCAAGCCAATCCGACACGCGCCATTCGGACTGCTCAAACCGCTGAAACTACCATACCGCCCTTGGGACGCGATATCGATGGACTTCATCACAGCACTACCAACAAGCAACGGGAAGGACGTGCTATGGGTAATAATCGACCGGCTAACAAAGATGGGACACTTCGTCGCATGCCAGGGCACCATGAACCCCGAATACCTAGCAGACCACTTCATCCAGCAGATAGTCAGGCCCCACGGACTGCCAAGCAGTATTGTGTCAGACAGAGGGTCCTTGTTTACCTCGGACTTCTGGAAGAAGATAACGGAAGCTCTCGGAATATCACGCAACCTCAGCACGGCGTTTCACCCACAAACCGATGGACAGACGGAGCGAGCCAACGCCACACTCGAGCAATACCTTAGAGCATATTGCAACTATCAACAGGACGACTGGGAGAAACTCTTGCCAATCGCGGAATTCTGTTACAATAACACCCAAACCGGAACCACAAGAATAACCCCCTTCTGGGCCAACTATGGATATCACCCGCGATTCCTGCCGGATCTCGGGCCACGGTACGACGAAACACCGGAAGTATCAGAATATGTTGCGGCATTAAGAAAACTCCACGAAGAACTCCGAGCAGAGATCAAGGATGCACAAATGGCTCAAGCTGAGCAAGCCAACAGCACACGACATCCGGACCCGGTCATAGAACCCGGGGATAAGGTCTGGCTCCGACGAAGGAACATCCAAACAACCCGGCCGTCGAATAAACTGGATCACAAGCAGATCGGGTGTGACACTGGGGTTGTATCGTAACCGGAGTGTAGGGAGAATCAGAGGTAATCAGGCTACTTTCGATAATTCACAGTGGAATAATCTTAGATCTTGTGTGTGGGTTCGGTGGTAGTGTTGGTGAGGATGTTCGTGCTGGTTCCTCTCTTGTTTCCGAGAGAAACCTCTTTCTGTTTTATGGTGGAGGCCATCGCGTGAGATCTGATGAACCAGCGTGAGTGATGGTGACTCGGGCTTGGATTCCCCCGAGGTGTGGGGACCCCGTGGGTGATTCATTGGTCATAGCAGGGTGTAGATAAGGGGAGATGAGGTTTCATGCACCTTTGCGGCACCCTAGGCTCAGAGTCCTCCGTCTCTCCCTGAGGTGAGAGCTCCCTGGGGAGCCACGTACTGCATGAGGGCCATGCGGTCGTGCGGGGTCTAAGTTCTAGAGCCTGTCGATCACCCTGAGGTGACGCAATCTCCCTCTGAAGGAGATCCGTTCGTTTGCACTCACCCCCTCATCTCCGGAGTTAGCCTAGGTCCGGTTTTCTCAGCCAACAGCTAATCTCCGTCTCCTCGATCTCCTACCTAGACTCTCTGACATCATTACCGGTGCTTCAGAGGACCACTAGTGCCTTTTCCCGAAGGCCCGTGATGAGTCTCCCTTGCTACGTACTCTAGCTAATTACTAAGGTGTAACATCGGGCCATACACCGTCCTGGAGAAAGTGGGCTCACGAGCATATAAACTGGACCTGCCGGCCACTGTCAGAATCCACCCAGTCTTCCACATCAGCCTCCTCGAACCCACAGCCAGTACCAAACCAATTCCCGGCCACCTGCAGCCACCTCCACCTCCTATCGTCATCCAAGAACAGCAAGAGTGGGAAGTAGAGAAAATCCTTGACTCCCGACGCCATAGGAACCAGATCCAGTATCGAGTCAAGTGGACTGGCTTCCACGACCCCGATCGTACCTGGTATTCAGCCCGCAATTTTGAGAATTCACCCAACCTTATCCGACAGTTCTACAAGGAATATCCGGAGAAACCCACCCCCGAAATTTAGTAACATGTCCACTACCGCCACGGTCGACACCAACGAAGGCTGGACCTTCCCCGATGACAACAACCCTGCACCTGAACTCCCTACCACAACTGAGCCTGACAACAATTGGAGTATTCCCCCCGCCGCACCTTTCCCGCTGATGTCCGCTGTAGGACAGCCCCGTATCGACGACCACGCCCCCCTCCATTGGACCACCTGCTACAACGACTACTGCGGTACGCACCGCCAGAGCAAGGACAACAACTACTACCCCCGCCAGAGCCGCCGCCAGCGCCGGACGCTCACGTGCGACTGTCCGCTTCCCCACCCCGATGAACTACTCCAAGTAACCCGTGAACGGCGTCTCAACCCCGTCAAAGCATGCGCGGACTGGCACCGAGGAAAGCGGGTCTGCTCCGAATGCCGGTTCCTTGTGAACATGGAAAACCACCAACTCCGCTGCAGCGCTGCAGCCCCCCGCGTTCCCCTGGCCGATATCACCCCACCACAGGAGGCCCCCGCGGAAGAAAACCCTGATGCCGAAGCAGCCGTACCCCCGGACAACCAAATCTGCCTACTGGCAGAAATCATCACCACAGTACAGAACACAGTCATACAGGAAGCCCGCCATAACTACGGGATCCAGCGCCTGCTGGCCCAGACGATACGCGACCAACACGACGCCGACCAATGACAACTCCAGAGAATGGCCCGGACCCTAGGAGCCATCATCACTGAGCAGCAGCGAATGAACGAACAACTTCAAGCCCGGCAGCCGGCTAGCCGGCCCACCCGCATCCACCGCACTATCATCCGCCTCCGCACGCCTGCCGCCCGACCTGACCTCGCCGGAGCTTCGGTCTGGACAGGGGACCTACTGTCACGAACCTGGCACGACAGGCTCCTAGGCGCCGCCGCGGGCGTCGCGCTCACCCTTGCCACACTATGGCTAATCCTTGTCTCCGCCGCCACGGCCACCGTCATCCTACGCACCTAGGCGCAACATCCCCGCCCCTGCCTATATCACGCCGGTAGCGATATTCCTCAGAACCTGGTCGCGGGCCGCCCAGGGCATCCCCGCTAGTTTCCTTACTGTCTGCGTGTCTGCCTCGCTCTACTCTGTGTTATGTTTATTGCTTACCTTGTTGCTCTTGACATTTCCTTACTGTCTGCGTGTCTGCCTCACTCTACCCTGTGTTATGTTTATTGCTTACCTTGTTGCTCTTGACGTTTCCTTACTGTCTGCGTGTCTGCCTCGCTCTACCCTGTGTTATGTTTATTGCTTACCTTGTTGCTTCCCTACTGTTGTGTGTGTCTGCCTAGCTGGTTGCGGAAGGACGAAGGACCGAGTAGGATCGTGTGTTTTCTTGAGTGCGGTCATGACGGGAAAACTCTGTGTCAGTCTTGCAGGCAAGGCTGTGATTCCACAGTGGAGGAAACGGTATAAAGGAAGGGCGCGGTAGCTAGTCTGGAGATTCTTTCTCCACACAATCTATTATCTCTCTCCACAGACCTACCTTTCTATCCCCGTGACCGGCGCTGCGACCACCACTCCCCGAGAACAACGAGCCCACGCAAGGTGTGTGAGAAGAGCCGCGAAGAGACCACGCCAGGCGTGATGGATACCGCGAGAACAACGAGCCCACGCAAGGCGTGAGAACAACGAGTCCACAAAGAGCATATAAGTACGCTGGAAGTGTGAGTATGCCGGAAGCGTGAGTAGGACCGCCCGCGCCACAAACCCCAGCCTACGTTGCCTGTCGAGCCCCACGGAGAAGTCGAGGCAGGATCTTGACACTGTGTACCGCATGCATCCAGTGGGCGTAGAGCTTGCTGGCGGGGTTTAGGGGTCCCGAGGCGGCTGGGTCGGAGGATACGGGATGGAATCTGTAGTTGGCGTAGAATGGAGACATCTCATTGCCCATGGTAATCGAATTGTTGTAGGCAAACTCTGCCATCGGGAGTAGGCCTACCCAGTTGTCCTGTTCGTGGCCGACGAACGCTCAAAGATATGCTTTGATTGTCTGGTTGAGGCGTTCCGTTTGCCCGTCGGTTTGGGGGTGGAAGGCCGTCGACATCCTTGGGCGGATGCCGGATAGCCGCAGGAATTCTTGCCATGTCTCGGAAGTGAATCGTGAGTCCTGGTCTGAGACGATGTCCAAGGGTAGCCCATGGTGCTTCCAGACTTCCCGGGTGAAGATGACCGCCAGGTCGGCCACTGTCTTCTTTTCTTTTCCCAGGGGGAGGAAATGCGCCATCTTTGTGAATCGGTCTATAACCACCCACAATTGGTCGCATCCTTCCGAGAATGGCAGCTCCGTAATGAAGTCCATTGCGATGGACTGCCAGGGGGCGTACGGTAGTTCCAAGGGGGAGGAAAGTCTGTACGGTTGGTGCCGGGCCGCCTTGTTTTTCTGGCATTCAGGGCAGCTTCGGACGAAGTCGATAATTCTTTCGTTCATCTTTGGCCACCAGAAGTTGTGCCGGATTAGCGCGATCATCTTGTCCTGGCCCATGTGGCCGGCAACCTTTGTGTCGTGTTCTGATTTGAGAATCAGGGTTTTGAGGTTGCCATCCTCTGGGATCCAGAGCATACCCTTTCGGTAGAGCAGCCCCTCCTTGATCTCGAGGACCTCCTCCGTCCTGACCTTTCGGTCCCTCTGCCGCACCTCACAAGGGTGGGCAGCTTCCTCCTCGACCTTCTGGTCATTCAGTGCCGCATTCCCCAGCACTGCTTCCAGTTCCTTTACCGCGCCTTGGTATTCATTGTCCTTTTTTCCTGCCTTTTTGACTGCTTCCGCAAATTCTTCTGACCATTGGTGTGGCTGGAGTGATGCCAACCTTGCCGAAGAGCAGATAAACGTTCTTTCCCATCTGTCTGGTTCTGTAAAGTTGTCTTTTCGCAAAACTGTCGTGATCGGCTGGTTTTCACTCCCCCCTTTTTCAGGGCGGTACTCCGAACGCCTTGAAAGAGCGTCTGGTTTCCTGTTTCGGTTTCCTAGTCGGTAGTCAATACGGAAGTTGATACCGGCCAATTCTTGTGCCCACCGTGCCTGGCATCGGTTGAGTATCTTTGTGGTTGTAAAGTACTCGAGGTTCTGGTGATCGCTGAATACCTGGACCTGATTCGTTGCTCCTTCGCAGTACCGGTGCCAGTGTTTGAAGGTATCGACGATTGTCAGAAGTTCCTTGTCGTGGATTTCGTAGTTGATTTCCGCCGGCTGGAACTTTCGGGAGTGGAAGGCAACCGGGTGGAGTCTCCCTTTGTCATCTCTTTGTGACAGGATGACGCCAATAGTGAAGTCGGAGGCGTCTGTTTCGATGATCACTGGTTTGGTGGCATCGAAATGGGCAAGTATTGGTGCCGTTGTGAACCGTTGCTTCAGCTCCCGAAAGGCTTCTTCCGCCTGTCGGTTCCATTCCCACTCCTTTTTTCCAACTTTCGTCAGTTCCGTTAGGGGTCTGGCAACTCGGGAGTAGTCCTTGATGAAGTGTCGGTAGAAATTGGCAAATCCCAGAAAGGACTGTACCTCTGTTAGCAATGCCGGAGTTTTCCATTCCAGCACTGCCTGCACTTTTCCTTTTGCCATTTTGATTCCATCCTGCCCGATGACGTATCCTAGGAATTCCACTTCCTGGATTTTCCAGACACACTTGTCTGGCGAGACTGCCAGTCGGTTTTCCTGCAACCTTCTCAACACTTCCTTAACTCATTGGTCATGCTCCTCCTCGGTTTTTGCATAGATCAGGAAATCGTCCATGTAAACCAGCAGGCCCAGGTCGATCATGTCGGAGAAGACATGGTTCATCATGTCTTGGAAGGTTGACGGAGCATTGGTTAATCCGAATGGCATGACTTGGAACTCGTAGAGCCCATAATGAGTTCGGAAGGCTGTTTTCCATTCATCACCTTCCCGAATGTGAATCAGGTTGAATCCATTTTTCAGATCTAGTTTAGTGAACCATTTGGCTCCCTGAACTCGGTCCTGTAGTTCCTGCATGAGGGGAAGGGGGTATCGGTTGGGAATCGTTATACGGTTGAGGGCCCAGTAGTCAACGCAGAGCCGTAGTCCTTTTCCGTTTGGTTTCGGTACGAACAGAATCAGAGATCCCGCTGGGGAGGTGGATCTCTGGATCTTGCCTGTCCGCAGCATCTCTTTAAGCTACTCTCGGAGGGTCTGGAGCTCATTCTCTGAAAGGGGGTAAATCGGTCCCCAGGGGGCGGTTTCTCCTTCCTTGAGGTCGATCTTGCAGTCATATGGTCGGTGTGCTGGTAGCGCCTCTGCCGCCTCCTGGCTCATAATGTCGAGATAACCCCTGAATTCCTTAGGGATCTGGTCCCGAGGGTCCTCCTCGTTTATTGCTGAGACGTACCCAATGACTTTGGCCCCTGGGTCAAGGGTGACCGCCTCATCCAGGGACAGAGAGAATTCTGCCGTTTCGAATCGCGTGCATTCTTCTAGGCAGTTGCGGCTGCTGAAGCGGAGTTCTTCTGAGTCCCATGCACCCTGGGGGGGGTACTTCGCAATCCACCACAATGGTAAGAAGAGGTCGACTTCTGGCTCTAATGGTGCGACCTCGAACACTTCCTGGGAATAGTGTTTTCAATGCTGGAGCAGGAGCGGCTCGGTGTTTTCCATTCCTGCCCCTTCGACTTCCTTCCCCAAACAGTTCAGTAGTGGGGCGGCCTTACTTCTGCGGATTCGGGGTATGTTGAGCTGCTCGGTAATCCTCGTGCTAATCAGAGGTACTGAGCAACCGGTGTTGAGTAGAACCTGCACCGCGTGTTGGGTCAGGCCCCACGAAATGATCATGGTGGTGATCGGTCTTTTGCCGCACTGTGGTTTGTTCGTAGACTTTTCGGGCGAGGCTTTGTTAGGGTTTAGCCTTCTTCGTTGTCTATCCTGCGAGGTTCCCGTACTTGGTTCCTCCGGACCCTTTCGTTTTCGGTTTGTCCCACAAATTATTGGGAAGGACTAGGGGTGCGGCGAGCCCCATCCTCCTAAAAATCCGAGTCGTCCTGCCAGGCTGACTGCAGCGTCACGGCTGCAGCTTCCCGTATGTCCTCGTCCTCGACCTTGACATGGGCGGCCTTGGCTTGTTTGGGGGCTGGAGCCTCCTCGGCATCCTCCCCTCTTTTCCTTTTCCCCTGGATCGCGCTCGCCTGCTTTGGGGCTTACGGTAGCTCCGTACCTTTGACCGTTGTTCGAGCGTAGCAGTCCTGGGTGGTGTGGCTATCCCAGCCACACCTCCAGCAGCTGGCCCTGCTGTTCTTGTGGGAGTCGATCTCATTTTGTGGGACTCCCTTGTAGGCGTTGCCCCCGCTTCCCCAGTGGCTCTCCGCCCACGATTTCCTTGGCTTTTCAGCCTTGCCCCCTGAGTCAGGCTTCCCAGCCTGCTTGGGGCCACCACTCTCCTTGCTCTTTCGGGCATTGCCTGGATTTTTCCCATCTGCGCCGTCCTTCCGTCCTGTGCAGCTCCCTGGCTGCGCTTCGCGGGCCGTTTTCAGGGCCTTTCTTCATTCCACGTGAAGACCGGCATTGTACATGGCCGTTAGGAAGTGTTCGTCGTCTATGAATTCTTCCATATAGTGGGCGAAGCGCATGTCCAGGATGTTGTCGGGCATAGCCTGGTCAATTTTCTCCCTCAGCCCTTCCCCGGTGGCTCGAGCGTATACGTTCAAGGCCCGGAATTCCGTGAAGTAGGCTTTGATGTCGCCCTTGTAGCGGAGTTGACTGAGCTTCAGCTGGGCGTTCGCTGCCTCCCGGGTGTCCCTGAATTCGGCCCGGATTGCTGCGGTGTATCGGGCCCAGGTGTCTCGGTCCACCATTGTCCTCCGACGGTGCTGGTGCCAGGCTTTCGCGGTATCTGACAGCAGCGTTCCTACCCAGGCGATCTTTTGGGCGTCGAGGGTTTCCGGGTAGAACCCGATGTATTCAAGAACCGATTCCCACCAGACGTTGAACGCTGAGGTGGGTTTCCTGTCGAAGGATTCTGGGTTCTTCAGCTTGAGCCGGGAAGTATTGGTTCTTACCTCCGAGGCCCTTTGGTCAGTCCGGGCTGCCGCGATACCTTCCCCCACAAGTCGAGCAATTTCTTCTGGGGTGAGCATGGTGACAAGGTGCCCTTGTTGGAGTGGGGTGGCTCCCGGTGGGGGCCTTCCAGTCACCGGGTTTCGCCGCCTCTCCGGGACTGTATACATGTCGTCGTCGTTGGTGTCGCCCGGGCTTCCATTCCCGGTGGGGTCCTCTGGTTCCGGGGAGGGAGACCGGAGTACCAACCTTGTTCGGGGTCGTCTTGGGGGATCTCCTCCAGCCCCTCCCACTACTGCTTCTGGGGTGCCTTCCCTTGAAGCTGGGAGGGAGACGTCTCTTGGGAGAGCCGACTGTAGGTAAGTGGGCGTGGTGGTCACCCGTTTAATGGCACTTACCTCTGTGCGCAGCCGTTGCTATTCCTTGGCCAGTCGTTCAGTTTCCTCCTGTTGGTTTATGGCCCACTTTTCACAGTTGGCATTCCAGGTTTGTTGTTCCTCCGCCCGTTTCCGGTCCGCTACCTGAAGAAACTGGACGGCATCGTTCAACCGCGTAATTCGGGTGATCTGGTGCCCATCCTTCTCGGCCTGGTCCTTATCGTGGGAGGTGATGGCTGTCCAGACATCGGTGGTGAATTTTTGAGCGGCGCTTGCAGTGCGCATCAGCTCGCTTTGCATCCATTCGTGGGATACAGTTGTGTTGGCCTCGGCCGTCTTGTAGACGTATTCGAGGGCTTGCGTGAGCAGTTGGTAGTTGCGCTCGATCGCGACGATTCGTCGGTTGGCCCAATTGTAGGCGTCACCGCACATCCCATGTAGCTGTTCCAGGTCCCATTGAGCTTGCTGATGCTGTGTAACGAGTAGCCGGACCCAGGCAGTGGGGTTCGGGAGGTCGATCGTCGGTTGATCGGTTTTGGTATCGCTGTATACCTCCAGGGCAGTCCGTGGGTACTCCAGCCGGAGCATATCGACATTGGATTCGGTCATTTTCCTAGTATAGGTCCAGAAAGTGTCCTGTGTAGATCGTTTCGTCGTCGTAAAATGTGTAGTCACAGATCTCTCGGAATTCGTATCCGTCGAGGTCAGCGCTTAGATTGTTAAGCGCGCAGTTGAACCAGTACTGAGTGTACCAGTTTTCGGGGGTGCAATCGATTGCTTCGGAGGGTATCGCTCCGTCGATTTCTTCGTCCCACTTTTCGTAGCTTGAAATCTCGCTGTCGATTGAGGAGAAGGTGTAGTCGAGCGAGTATTGAGATGTGGGTTCGAATATGTGGGAGAGTTCGAGCAGGTAGAAGTGGTCATGCTCGAACGAGGGCATGTGTGGTGTAAATCGAAGGTGACTTGTGAACCAAGATTATAGTGTGACACCTGGGTACACCAGTACAGAGGTGGAGGTAAAGATGAGTGTAGAGTCAGGTTCAATTTCTTTATTCACAGCGGAATAATCTTAGGTTCGTTGTGTGGGGTGAGTGTGATTTTCCGAGGATCGGGAGTACGGTTGTTGGTGAGGTTCGTTCTTGCGGTATATATGCAAAAACTTCTTTTTGTCACGTGATTCCCTTCTTCCTGTCGTAGCGCCAGGAATCCCTAGTTTTTCAGACGCGCGGCCTCAGAGGGCTCCGCACATGGGTGTGGTTGGTCCTGACCGGTTCTAGCGATAAGGGTGGAGGCTAACAGTCGGCGACCTCGTATTCCCCCCGGCGCTAGTCTTTCGGACCATGCAGGCTTCGTATCGAGGTCCTAGTCAGGATCGGTTGTAACTCTTTCGGAGCTCGCCGTCCTTCCTAGTTTGCCGCCATCCCTGCTCGGGAGTTATCCTTTCGTCCGTTCGTTCTCGGCCGTAAGGTCCTAACTCCGGGTCTTATCTCCCGTCTAGACTCTCCCAGACCTGTCTTGCGACTTTTAGGCCCCGCGTATGGCATGCGACTTGCAGGAAGCTAGTTCTGCCCTTATCTCGTTCTCGGACGCAGCGGCTACAAGAGTCGGCAGTGCATCGGGTCTACCCGGCAGGCTGGCCTAAGATCCATCACCTGCTGAGGTTACCCTCTGCTCTACCTGTTCTTGCCAAACTGCTTTTCCGAGGCCCCGAGATTTTATCAGGGATCCCTAGTCATGTGACTTACCATTGCTTATTTCCCTTGTACCTTTACCCCCTTTGTTACCCTCGGATGTAACAGTCAGCACCGGAAGGTCCGGGTTGGGCGGAGACATTGTAGGCAGGTCTGTAGGAGTCCGTCGTTTGGCGATTGTTGTACTGACGGGCATTCCCGATTACTTGATGTGTGTTGTCATATGGCCTGTTGTATCCTCGAGGCTGTCCCCGGTCCGTGTATCCTCGAGGCTGTCCCTGGTTGGTCTGGCCGTTGTACATTTTTTCCAGGTTTAGCTGTTCATCGTAATGTCCGATTTCCTCGATAAACGCCTGCAGGTTCTGGAACTCCTTACAGTAGCGGGCAGCAGGTGGGTCCAGCCCGATCCGAACCTGCAGGATTTTGTTTTCATCGTTTGCCTGCGGGTAGGCGTCCTCAACCATATTTAACTTCTGGAGGTCGTATTGCGTGTACGACTCACCGTATTCCTTTTTCCTCTTGTCACATGCAAGCTGTACCTATCCGGCTGAAGCTCGCCACTTCTCCGTAAACTTGGACTTCATAAAGGCCCAGCAACTGGGACGAGTTGTCATGAATTCGATGTCCGTGTTCCCGAGCGAGACAAACCAGTCTCGGATGACATCTCCTTCTGCTAGACAGTACATCAGTACTGAGGGGCATACCTTTTCTTCTCTGTAGGTCATGACGATAATGTCCATGAGCTTGATCCATTCCGCCAGGTTCTTGCCAAAAGCATACCTGGGAAGCTTCTTGGCATCAAATCCTTGTCCGGGGTTTGTGTCTGACATTGTCGTATTGGCGGGCAGATTGACAATAATGTCCGGTCCGGAAAGCTCCACTTCCGGACAGGTCCAGATTGCATTTCGGATCTTCTCCCTCTCCGCGTCTATCCGCTGAAGGTGGTCCTCATGCTGTCATCTGGCAGCCTGGAGTTTAGCGTCCCTTGCACGTGTAGGGATGTCTGGTGCCGTGCCACGTAGGGCGGCTACCTGGTCACGGAGGGGCTCGAGCTGTGCAGCCAGCATGGCGGCCACTGACGCCGTGACAGTATCGGTGATGTACTGTTGTAGTTCCTCACGGTTCATCCTGCTGAGGAATCGTAACACGTCGAATGTGGGTTTTTCGCTGGGTCGGAGGCCGACGCGGGAGGGTGTTTCCGGTCTCAGTAGGTTGATTCGGTGCTTGGTTACGTGGGGCGGTCTCCACAGGGGTGGGAGGTTGATCCGTAGCGGTATGGGTGGAGGGAGATCAGTTCGGAGTGGTACTGGTGGCGGCGTGGGTATGGCCGGCGGAGGTGTGGCCGGCGGAGGCAAAGCCGCCGGTGGTTCAGCCTGCTGCTCTGTGGTTCCCGGTCTGTGGTGTTGAAGGCGGGACAAGGCGAGTGCTCTAGACAGCCTTGAGTCCTTCCACGGAGTGGGGCGGGAAGTGGAGCTGGTGAGTTTCTGGAGGGCTTCTGGATCCAGCTCTCCCTCTGGTTCCAGTGTCTCAGCAAAGGGGTTCGGCCACGCTGGTTCCCTTGGTGGTGTCCCGGACGGAGAGCTCAAGGGGCTTCTCTCTCGGCTGCGATACCTTCTGAACTGGGCGGGGTCCCGCGGGTAGACGAGGCTGTGGCAGGGGGAGGCGGGAATTGCTTGTCTCGTCGGTCGATGTACTAAGCTCCTGGACACAGTGAACTCCGGTTGTGTAGGTGCGTATATATGTAGCAGGTCTCTGCGAGATCTCGTAGGGGATGGAGGTGAGGCTCGATTGAATTCTATGAGCAGGGCCTTGCTGGGTCCCTGCTGACTTCTGTCTTTGACTTCTTCTGCGGGTCTTAGTGGTGTTCTTGCTAAGACTAGGGCAGTAGAGGTTTTTGGGACGCGGGTGGGTGTGGGTGGGGAAGAATTCTCAGCTGAGGTTTCAGCTGAAGCTTGCTTCTCCTTCTTTCTTCTTGCTTCTGAGATATCACGAAGCCGGCGTCTCGGAGGAGGACGCTTGCTCGGTCTGTGCCAGTATGTGGCCTGATTGGGTGGGGGAAGTGGTGGAGGTGGAATTGTTGCTGTTTCTGAGAGTGCTGGCAGAATGCCGTGAGCGAGACAAGGACGAACCGTCCGTTGACGGCACTTGTAAGGAGCCGAAGAGGCCGAGCGGACCGCTACGGCTGATAGGCTCAAGGTTATCGGCCAAAGAGGGGCCGAGAGGACAGATCACGAGAAAGGATCACGGAGAGGGAGATGCAGGCGGACCGTCTGCAGCGAGTGGGGAAAAGTATGTATTGATGTCTAGTAAAGAGAGAGAGAGAGAGAGAGCAGCCGCACCTCGGCTGCGAACATAATCCAAAGCCAAGTCGCCAAGTCGCCAAGCCCTTCGGCTCTTGGCTTTCTCCCCTGACAGGGGTCCTACTTAATTGAGGCCAGCCAACACGCTAGCTATCGCGTATGTAGACCAGGGCCTTGGTCACGTCCGTCAACTAGATACTGGAGTTTGTGAATTAGCGTAAACTATAGAATGTAAACAAAGACGCTGATTGGATGGTAGCGCCCAGGATAGCAGACTACCTCTCGTGCCCATCTCCAACCACTTGACAACATACACAAACATGCACAAGTAACGATACATACCTTTACAAATTTCTCCTGATGATGTCGTTTCATCGATACTAATGGGTATAATGTATCACAACCCTTCTTCGCGGACCAAGCCAGCTGGTAAAGAACTACGCATCGAAGCGCCATATCACCTACGATCCAACGAATAAAATGTCTATCAATGATCACTACGATACCTGTTTTCTGGAATACGACCTCCGACTTATCTCTTGCGGCGCCGCTCACGACACCTGTCTTCGGTGGTCTTCGGAACCTACATGTCTAGATGTATCGCCCCCTGCTAGCTGTTTTGTGCATGGCCGCCCGCCCCCACTCCATAGTTCTAGTTTGTGGCTTGGGTTGCAGAACCTCTCATCCCTCACGAACAAGCTAAGCCCGCCTGGTACATAACCCTGGATAGTTGTAATTGTAGTGCGCAGAATCTGCAGATCTTCCCTATTGTACGCAAGTTTAACTACTTTATGTGCTTAGTATGTAGCATATTGCTGCCATGACTAAGCAAGCCAGCTCAAAACCTCGAACAGTGTACCGTCGCCCCGCTTCGACCGGCCCCCTGGAAAGCACAGTTCTGCGTGAGGAGCCTGAAACTCTCGACACGGAGCTGCTGCAAGAGGAGGAAGCGGAGGCGAAGGCAGTGGCGGAGAAGGAGAGACCGGGGCTCACCATGTTCACGGACGGGTCCCAGCTGGACAACGGAGCCGCCGGATACGCGGTGGTATGGCTACAACCAGGAGGCCTACGATGCAGAGTGCGCTGCTCTCGCAAGGGCACTGGAAGCGGCCTGGCGAAGACCGACCACGCCGGAGCGGGTCACGATCTTCACGGACGCGCAGGCAGCCATCAGAAGGATGGCCTCGGACGAACCCGGCCCCGGCCAGCAGTACGCGCTGCAGGCCAGGAAGCACATCGCGGCGCTATGAAGAGCAAAGCCAGACATCATCATCGAGATCCGATGGTGCCCGGCTTACAAGGGTATCGCCGGCAACGAGAAGGCCGACGAGTGGACGAAGATCGCAGCGGAGGAGCCAGACACCCGCGGGGTGGAATGGCTGAGCTACTCGGACCGTTTGGAGGCCCGCCCAATGCCGCTCCCCCGGTCTCTGGCGAACCTCAAGCGGGAGATCTCAGAGAAGAAGTGGGCGGAGGCGTGCCAATGGGCGGGGGGTCGAACCTCCAAGAAGAAGCACCGCATGCCGGGCAGTCAAAAGCCTGATGGCGCAGTGGCCAACAGCATCAAGAGGATCGCCTCTCGGTTCTACCAGCTGAAGACAGGGCACTGCCTGACCGGGCAGTACCTGAACTGGACGAAGCGCTGACCCACCCCACAGTGCTGGTGGTGCCGGTACCGTATGCAGACCCGGGACCACCTCGTCAAGGAGTGCCCCGAGTGGAAGCCGCAGCAGAAGATTCTGTGGGCGGAGGTGAAGAAAGAGACTGGGAGGTGGAAGGACCGGTGGAAGGTGCGGGACCTACTGGCCGACGGGAGGTGCAGCCGGGCGGTGCTGGACTTCCTCTCGACCACGGACGTGGGCGGGCGGGTGCCGGGGAAGGAGGACGACGGCGTGAGCGCGGTGTCTGAGCTGGAGGTGCGGGAGTGGATGGAGGAGCAAGGAGCGGGGGCCGAGGTGCCGGGCGCCGGGGGGGAATCACCGTTGTTCCTGCCCACACCCGACTTCATGGCTGTTGGAAATGCTTCTCGACCGCTCCGGCGTGGGGCGCCGACGGGAGCAACATCGTCGGGAGCTATGGCAATGGCAAGGGACCCTGGTCACGGTGGCTTGGCATTCCTCCATAGCAGCGTCTTTCACTTTCTTTCTTTTTTACTCTTATATACTACGATATACTTGACGATAAG
>Ga0307508_10003687_pt1 | contig 15347 bp, 13 predicted proteins | sample 9_EM_MG_FD_203089 | JGI IMG/M metagenome (GOLD analysis project Ga0307508, IMG submission 203089) | Populus trichocarpa ectomycorrhiza microbial communities from riparian zone in the Pacific Northwest, United States - 9_EM | ecosystem: Host-associated > Plants > Roots > Unclassified | place...
GCGCTGAAGGGCCTGGGCGGCTACCAGCTGGTGTGCGACGCGGACGATCCGGCGGCCGTGGCGGAGCTGCGGCGCCGCAAGCGCCGTCCGGCGAAACCGTTCGCCGTCATGGTCCGTGACCTCGCCGCGGCCGCCCGGCTGGCGCAGATCGGTGCCACCGAGTGCCAGGCGCTGACATCCCCGGCTCGCCCGGTGGTGCTGCTGGCCCGGCGCCGGTGGCACGGCGCGGCACCGCTCCCCCGCGAGGTGCACCCCGGCCTGTCACGCGTCGGCCTGTTCCTGCCCACCACCGGCCTGCACCACCTCCTCCTCGACGAGCTGGCCCGGCCGCTCGTCGTCACCAGCGGCAACCTCAGCGACGAGCCCATCGCCGTCGACGACGCCGAGGCCCGCCGCGCCCTGGCCGACGTCGCGGACGGTTTCCTCACGCACGACCGGCCGATCCGGTCCCGCTACGACGACTCCGTGGTGCAGTTCACCGGCCGGACCCTGATCACGGTCCGCCGGGCCCGTGGGCTGGCCCCCGCCCCGCTGCCCCTGCTCGCGCGGGAGCCGGTCGCCGGAGCCGGCGCCCAGCTCAAGCACACCTTCACGCTGGCCGCGGACGGCCGGGCCCACCTCGGTCCGCACACCGGAGACCTGGCCGATCTCGCGACCCACGAGGCGTTCCTGGCGTCCTACGAGCACCTCAAGCGGCTCACGGGCATCGAACCGGTCGCCCTCGCCCACGATCTGCACCCCGGCTATCTGTCCACGCAGTGGGCCGAGGTGCAGCCGCTGCGGCGGATCCCGGTGCAGCACCATCACGCGCACGTGGCAGCCTGCGCGGCCGAGCACGGGGTGCGGGGCCGGTTCCTCGGTGTCGCCTACGACGGTCTCGGGCTGGGCGACGACGGCACGCTGTGGGGCGGCGAGATCCTCGTCGCCGATCTGAGCGGCTACCGCCGCGTGGGCAGGTTCGCGACCGCGCCCCTGCCCGGCGGCGACGCGGCGGTACGGCATCCCTCCCGTACCGCGCTGGGCCAGCTGCTCGGTGGCGAGACGCTGGGCTCACCGCTCCCCTATCCGTGGCTCACCCGCCCCTTCACCGACCGGCTCGATCCGGCCGAGGTCGCTGCCGTACGCGCCATGGTCGCCAAGGACGTCAACTGTCCGCGAGCGTCGAGTGCCGGCCGGCTCTTCGACACGGTCGCCGCGCTGCTGGGCCTGTGCGACCAGGTGGGTTACGAGGGTGAGGCGGCCGTCCTGCTCGAGGCCGCGGCGGGCGCCGAGCACGCCGCGGCCCTCACCCACCGGGTCGTGCGGGTGCAGGGCCTGTGGGTGTACGACCCCGCCCCGACGCTTGCCGACCTCCTCGGGCGGCAGCGGGACGGGGAGCCGGTGGCCCGGCTGGCCGCGGCCTTCCACGTGACGCTCGCGCTCGTCACCGCGGAACTCGTCGCACGCGCCGTGGCCGAGGGCGCGCCGCGCACGGTGTGTCTGGGCGGCGGCTGCTTCGTCAATCGCCGGCTGCTGACGGAAGTGAAGCGCCGGCTGCACGCGCAGGGACTGCGGGTGCTGGTCGGCGGTCAGGTCCCCGTCGGGGACGGCGGCATCAGTTACGGCCAGTGCGCGGTCGCCGCCGCGCGGCTGGCCGGGGAGAGGTGAGTGCGTATGTGCCTGGGCATCCCGGGCCTGGTCGTGGAGATCCACGACGACGCCGGACTGCGCATGGCCACGGTGGATTTCGGCGGGATACGGCGAGAGGTGTGCCTCAGTTGCACGCCCGAGGCCGACGTCGGGTCGTACGTCATCGTGCACGTCGGGTTCGCGATCACGCAGGTCGACGAGGCAGAGGCACAGCGCACCCTCGATGTGCTGCGGGCGATGGCGGGGGCCGTGGAGAGCGAACTGGGTGAGCCCCTTCCGTAGGGCTCGGTCAGGAAGGCGGCCGGGAGCCGCAGGTGGTGTGTCGACCGCGGGGCCGTGTGTGGCTGGGCGCGCCCACGCGGCGGAGCCGCACGTGTCTCAGCCCCGCGGCCCTTGCGGGGCGCCGGAGGTCCGGTCGGCTTCTTCGGCGGGGCCGGTCGGCCCCTGCCCCGGGGGGCTGGATCAGTCGGAAGCTGGCAGTGAGCGAGTTACGAGGAGGAGCGACATGACCGCAACCCCGGCCGTGCTCGATCGGGACGGGCTCAGCACTCTGGTCACGGTACTGGTGGCACAGGGACGGACCGTCGTCGGACCGACCGTCCGCGACGGCGCGATCGTGCTGGCGGAGATGAACTCTGCGGACACGCTCCCGTACGGCTGGGGTGTCGAGCTCGACGCCGGACGGTACCGGCTGGTCCGCCGTGCGGACAGTGCCGCCTTCGCGCACAGCGCGGGCCCGCAGTCCTGGAAGTCCTACCTGCACCCGCAGCGCGAGCAGCTGTGGAGCGCCGACCGGACGCCGGAGGGCCTCACCTTCACCCCGCACGAGCCGGATGTCCCGTCGTACGCCTTCCTCGGCGTCCGGCCCTGCGACCTCAGGGCCATCGCGATCCAGGACCGCGTCCTGACGGGTGGGCGGTACGAGGACACCGGCTACGGGCAGCGGCGCCGGCGTGCGCTGTTGATCGCCGCCGAGTGCACCGAGCCCGGGGCGACCTGCTTCTGCGTCTCCACCGGCGGCGGGCCCGCCGCCGACGCCGGTTACGACCTGGCGCTCACCGAGGTGGTCGACGAGGACGGGCACCGGTTCCTCGTGCGTGTCGGCAGCGAGGAGGGCGCGCGGCTGCTGGAGCAAGTACCGCACCGCACCGCCGACACGGTCACCGAGACCACCGCCCGCGTCTCGGTGGACACCGCCCGCGACCGCATGGGCCGCTCGCTGCCGCCGGTCGACCTGCGTGCCCTGATGGGCGCGAGCCTTGACGCCGAGCGGTGGAACGACGTCGCCGAGCGCTGTCTGACCTGCGGAAACTGCACGATGGTCTGCCCCACCTGCTTCTGTACCACCACGGAGGAGGTCACCGACCTGACCGGTGACCACGCCGAGCGCTGGCAGCACTGGGACTCCTGCTTCGACCTGGACTTCTCGCACCTGCACGGCGGCCCGGTCCGTGCCTCGGCGCCGAGCCGCTACCGGCAATGGCTCACCCACAAACTCTCCACCTGGCACGACCAGTTCGACACGACGGGATGCGTCGGCTGCGGGCGCTGCATCGCCTGGTGCCCGGCCGGCATCGACATCACGGAGGAAGTCGCCGCGCTGGAGACCGAACTCGGAACGGAGACGGACTGATGCCCCCCTCGATCGCCCTGCGCATGAATCACGCCCTGCCCGCCGAGCACCGCGAGCGGCTGCTGCACGTCGCCCGCGAGGTGAGCTTCCCGCCGGGCGCCCGGCTGTTCGAGGAGGGCGGGCACGCGGACCGCTTCTGGATCGTCCGGAACGGTACGGCCGCCCTCGACATGCACGTGCCCGGCCGCCGCGCGCCCGTCGTCGAGACGCTCGGCGTCGGTGATCTCATCGGCTGGTCCTGGTTGTTCGAGCCGTTCGTCTGGCAGCTGGGCGCCGCGACCGTCACACCCCTCAGGGCCTACGAGTTCGACGCCGTCGCCGTCCGGCTGATGTGCCTGGACGACGCCGTGTTCGGGCGCGCCGTCGAGCACTGGGTCGGCCGGGTGCTGGCCCACCGGCTGCACGCGGCGCGGACCCGGCTGCTCGATCTCTACGGGCCCTACGGCAGCGGCGGTTCACGATGACGGACGTACCCGTGCCCCACCGCGTGGTCGCCCGGCGGCCGGAGACCGCGGACACAGTCACGCTGCGCCTGGAGCCGCTCGGCCAGCCGCTCGGTGACTTCGCTGCGGGGCAGTTCGCGATGGTGCACTGCTTCGGACGGGGCGAGATTCCCGTCTCGGTCAGCTCGGTGCAGTCCACCGGCGGTCTCGCGCACACGATCCGGGCGGTGGGCGCCGTCTCGGCGGGGCTGTGCGAGGCGCAGGCCGGGGACGTCCTGGGGCTGCGCGGACCGTACGGTGTCGGCTGGGAGCTCGAACGGGCGGGCAGGCAGGACGTGGTGGTGGTCGCGGGTGGTATCGGGCTCGCGCCGCTGCGGCCGCTGATCCTGCGCGCGCTGGCCGAACCGGCGCGGTACGGCCGGGTCAACGTGCTCATCGGTGCGCGGACTCCGGGCGACCTGATCGCCCCGAAGGAGGCGGCGCGCTGGCCCACCGCGTACACCGGCGTGACCGTCGACCGGCCCGACGAAGAGTGGCGCGGAGACGTCGGCCTGGTCACCCAGCTGCTGGACCGGGCGGACTTCGATGCGGCGAACGCCTGGGCGTTCGTCTGCGGGCCCGAGCCGATGATCCGCGCCACCGCCCGCGATCTCGCGCACCGCGGGGTGCCCCGCGAACGGATCCGGGTCTCGCTGGAACGCAATATGCGCTGCGCCACCGGGCACTGCGGGCACTGCCAGCTCGGCCCCCTCCTGTTGTGCCAGGACGGTCCGGTCGTGGACTGGAGCCAGGCCGAACCCCTGCTGTCGGTAAGGGAGTTGTGACATGTCGACGACCAAGACCCTACCGACGCTCGCGGTGTTCAAGCTGGCGTCCTGCGACGGCTGCCAGCTCACTTTGCTGGACTGCGAGGACGAACTCCTGGCGCTGACCGGCGAGGTGAGGATCGCGCACTTCCTGGAGGCGTCCAGCGCGGTGGAGCCCGGTCCCTACGATCTGTCCCTGGTCGAGGGCTCGGTCACCACGGCCGCGGACGCCGAGCGGCTCCGCGCAATCCGGGCCGCCTCGCGCCACCTGGTGACCATCGGGGCGTGCGCGACCGCCGGCGGCATCCAGGCCCTGAGGAACTTCGCAGACGTCGACGAGTACCGGCGCACGGTCTACGCCCACCCCGAATACATCGCCACGCTGGCCACCTCCACTCCCGTGTCGGACCATGTCGACGTCGACTTCGAGCTGCGCGGCTGCCCGATCGACCGGCGGCAGCTCATCGAGGTGATCACCGCGTTCCTCGCCGGACGCAAGCCGGACATCGCGAACCACAGCGTGTGCTTCGAGTGCAAGCGGCGCGGCACGGTGTGCGTCACCGTCGCCCACGGCACGCCCTGTCTGGGCCCGGTCACGCACGCCGGGTGCGGGGCGCTGTGCCCGGCCTACCAACGCGGCTGTTTCGGCTGCTTCGGCCCGTCCGGGTCGGTGAACCTGCCGGCGCTGATCCCGCTGCTGCGCCGCGACGGCCTCGACGAGGACGCCGTGATGCGCTTCCTGCACACCTTCAACACCGCCGCCTTCGAAAAGGAGTTGAACCCGTGACGCACCGCGGATCCCGTGTCCTGCACGTCGGCTCAATCTCCCGGGTCGAGGGCGAGGGCGCGCTGCGCCTGCATGTGCACGACGGCACGGTCACCGAGGCACGGCTGGAGATCTACGAGCCGCCGCGCTTCTTCGAGGCGTTCCTGCGCGGCCGTGCGTACACGGAGCCGCCGGACATCACGGCCCGGGTGTGCGGGATCTGCCCGGTGGCGTACCAGATGAGTGCGTGCGCGGCGATCGAGGACGCGTGCGGCGTGGCGGTCGATCCGGTGATCCGGGATCTGCGCAGGCTGCTGTACTGCGGCGAGTGGATCGAGAGCCAGGTCCTGCACATCTATCTGCTGCACGCCCCGGACTTCCTGGGCCTGGCGAGCGCGATCGAGCTGGCCCGCACGCACCGGGCCGAGGTCGAGCGGGGGCTCAGGCTGAAGAAGGCCGGCAACTCCCTGATGGAGTTGCTGGGCGGGCGGGCCGTGCACCCGGTGAACGTGCGCCTCGGCGGCTTCTACCGGGCCCCGACGCGCGCCGAACTGCGGCCGCTGGAGGAGGAGTTGAAGCGGGCCCTCGACGACGCGTGGGAGACCGTGCGCTGGGTCGCGGGCTTCGAGTTCCCCGACGGGCACACCGACGCCGACCTGCTCGCGCTGGCCGACCCTCACACGTACGCCATCGAGGGCGGCACGCCGACCGTGCTGCGCGCCGACGGGACCAGGACGTCCTTCCCCGTGCCGGACTTCACCGAGCACGTCGCCGAGACCCATGTGCCGCACTCCACCGCGCTGCATTCGCGGCTCGACGGACGCCTGCACCTGACCGGTTCGCTCGCCCGGTTCGCGATCAGCGGCCCGAAGCTGTCGCCGGTTGCTCTCCAGGCCGCCGTCGAGGCGGGGTTGGGCGATCCGCGCACGGGCGCCGTGTGCCGCAACCCGTTCCGTTCCATCCTGGTGCGGGCGGTGGAGGCGGTGTACGCGGTCGGCGAGGCGCTGCGGATCATCGCGGCGTACGAGCCGCCCGCCCGCCCGTATGTCGACGTGCCCCCGGTCGCGGGTGTCGGACACGGCGCCACCGAGGCGCCGCGGGGAGTGCTGTACCACCGCTACGAACTCGACGCCGACGGCATCGTGACCGACGCGCTGCTGGTGCCGCCCACCGCGCAGAACCAGGGCGCGATCGAGGACGACCTGCGGCGGCTGGCCCAGCACGCGATCGGCGAACACGACCCGGACGACGACGAGTTGACGGCCCTGTGCGAGCGGGCGATCCGCAACCACGACCCGTGCATCTCGTGCTCCACCCACTTCCTCGACCTGACCGTCGTCCGTACCTCGGAAGAAACCACGGGAGGCTGCGATGCCTGAATCTCCGTACACCGTGAGCGATGTGATGACGCACACCGTCGTCGCCGTCGGCAGTGAGGCGCCCTTCAAGGAGATCGTCGAACTGCTCGACCAGTGGAAGGTCAGCGCCCTGCCGGTGCTGGCCGGCGAGGGCCGGGTGGTGGGGGTGGTCTCCGAGGCGGATCTGATGGCCAAGGAGGAGTTCCGGGACACCGAGGAGGGCGATCCGGCCGCTCGGAAGAAGGCGGGCGCGGTGACCGCGGGCGAGCTGATGAGCGCCCCGGCCGTGACCGTGCACGCGGACGCCTCGCTGGCCGAGGCCGCCCGCATCATGGCCCGCCGGCACGTCAAGCGCCTACCTGTCGTCGACGGGGTCGATCTGCTGCAGGGCGTGGTCAGCCGCAGCGATCTGCTCAAGGTCTTCCTCCGCGACGACGAGGAGATCGCCGGGGAGATCCGGCGCAGTGTCCTGGGTCAGCTCCCGGTCACCAGTCCGCTGACGGTGAGCGTGACCGAGGGCGTGGTCACCCTCGGCGGTTCCCTGCCCGACCGGATGCTCGTGCCCGTGGTGGCGCGGGCGGTGCGGGCGGTGGAGGGGGTCGTGGACATCCGGCTCGATCTCACGCACCGATGAAGTACCTCGACGAGTACCGCGATCCTGTACTCGCCCGGCGGCTGCTGGACGAGCTGCGGGGCACCGCCACGCGCCCGTGGCGGATCATGGAGGTGTGCGGCGGGCAGACCCACACCCTGGTCCGCCAGGGCATCGACGAGCTGCTGCCCGCCGGGATGCGGATGATCCACGGCCCCGGCTGCCCGGTCTGTGTGACCCCGCTGGAGACCCTGGACCGGGCCATGGCCATCGCCGCCCGCCCCGGTGTGATCCTCACCAGCTTCGGCGACATGCTCCGCGTGCCCGGCACGGACACCGACCTGCTGTCGCTGCGGGCGCGGGGAGCGGACGTACGCGTGGTCTACGCCCCGATGGACGCGGTGCGCCTGGCCGCCGGCCATCCCGAGCGGGAGGTGGTCTTCCTCGCCGTCGGCTTCGAGACGACCGCGCCCGCCAACGCGATGGCAGTGCTGCACGCGGCCCGCCTCGGGCTGAGGAACTTCTCGATGCTGGTCAGCCATGTCCTCGTGCCGCCCGCCATGACGGCGCTGCTCGACGACCCGGACTGCGAGGTGCAGGCCTTCCTGGCGGCCGGGCATGTGTGTGCGGTGATGGGCTGGACCGAGTACGAGCCGATCGCCGCCGGCCACCGGGTGCCGATCGTGGTCACCGGCTTCGAGCCGCTGGACCTGCTGGAGGGCATCCTGATGGCCGTGCGGCAGCTGGAGTCGGGCCGGTACGAGGTGGAGAACCAGTACGTGCGGGCCGTGCGCCGTTCGGGCAACACCGCCGCCCAGGACACCGTGCGCAGGGCCTTCCGGGTCACCGACCGGGCCTGGCGCGGCATCGGGCCACTGCCCGACAGCGGCCTCGAACTCGCCGAGGAATACCGGGAGTTCGACGCGGCCCGCCGCTTCGACGTGGGCGGACTGTGCCCCGTCGAGGACCCGGAGTGCATCGCGGGCGCCATCCTCACCGGGGCCAGGCTGCCCACCGACTGCGCGGCGTACGGCACCCGCTGCACCCCCCGACACCCGCTCGGCGCACCGATGGTGTCGTCCGAGGGCACCTGCGCCGCCTTCCACGCGGCCGGACGCACTCCCACGAGGAGCACGGCATGAACATCGAATGCCCCACCCCCACCCACGAGGACGAGGTCGTCCTGCTGGGCCACGGCGCCGGCGGCCGTCTGACCGCCGAGCTGCTCGACGGGCTGATCCTGCCCGCCTTCGGCGGCTCGACGGGTCCGCTGGAGGACGCTGCGCTGCTGCCCGGTTACCGGGAGCTGGTGTTCAGCACCGACAGCTTCGTGGTCAGTCCGCTCTTCTTCCCGGGCGGGGACATCGGTTCCCTCGCCGTCCACGGCACCGTCAACGACCTCGCGATGCGGGGCGCCTGGCCGCTCGCACTGTCCGTCTCCCTGATCGTCGAGGAGGGGCTGCCGATGGCCGAACTCCGCTCCGTCCTGGAGTCGTTGGGGAAGGCGGCACAGGACGTCGGCGTGCCTGTCATCACCGGAGACACCAAGGTCGTGGGGCGTGGCGCCGCGGACCGGCTCTTCATCAACACCACCGGCGTCGGACAGCGGCACGGCCCGCTGCATCCGTCGGCCGCACTGGCCCGCCCCGGGGACGCGGTGCTGCTGTCCGGGCCGATCGGGCTGCACGGCACGACCGTGCTGAGCACCCGTGAGGGCCTCGGCTTCGAGAGCGACATCGCCTCGGACAGCCGGCCCCTGCACCGGCTGGTGGGGACCCTGGCCCCGCTCGGCGCCTCCGTCCACGTGCTGCGCGACCCCACCCGGGGAGGGCTCGCCACCGCCCTCAACGAGATCGCCCGCGACTCCGCCGTCGCCGTCGAGATCGAGGAGAGCGCGATCCCGGTGCCCACGGCCGTCGCCTCCGCCTGCGACCTGCTCGGCCTGGACCCGCTGATCGTCGCCAACGAGGGCTGCATGGTCGCCTTCGTCGACGCCGAGGCCGCCGAGGAGGCGCTGGCCGCGATGCGGTCCGTTCCCGAGGGCGCCGAGGCGGTGCGGATCGGCGAGGTGCTGCCGACGGAACCGGCCGGGCGGGTGACCGTGCGCACCCTGGTCGGCGCGCGACGCATCGTGGACATGCCGCTGGGCGAGCAACTCCCACGTATCTGCTGACCATTGGGGCAGGGCCGCCTGGGGGGGGTTCGGCCCGCGTCACCCCGGCCTGCGCCCCAAATGGGGACCGATCAGCGCCCACTCCGTGTCCCACTCCTCCAGTCGGCACCGGTCCGGGCGGGCGCCCGCGCCCCAGCCGAGGAGCAGCACCGCCGCGGCCACGCACACCGCCCCCACCGCGCCCAGCACGGCGCCCTGGAACTCTGCCTCCGGCCGTCGCGCGCTCGGGCACGAGGCGGCCCTTCGCGTCCAGAGACACCCGGGCGACGGTGCCGGCCGTGCATCCGGAGCCGCCCCGGGTGGCCCCCGGCCGGGTCTGCCGTCCGTGCCGGTGCGTTCAGTCGCCCTGCCGTTCCTCCACCAGTTCGCCGGCGACCCGTGCCGCCCACGCCTCGATCTCGGGGAAGTTCCGGAAGTCGCCGCCCTTTCCGTTGCGCACGATCATCCGGGCGATGCGCCCCTTGGCGCCCTCTTGCAGGCAGCCTCCGAAGGTGACGTGCCCCCTGGCGCCGAGCCGGGTCATGGTGCGCCGTACGCCGGGCACGGGCGCGATGTCCCGCTCCGACGCCGTGGCGTCGAGGGGGCCGCTGCTGAAGAACCACACCGGGCGTTCGGCCAGTGCGCGGCGGTGGCGGCGCACGAACCGGCGGGCGTCCTTGTGCCAGCGTCCGGCGTACAGTCCGCCCCCGACGACGACGGCGTCATACCGCGTCACGTCCGCGACGGACCCGGCCGACATCGTCTCGGCCGTGAGGCCTTCCTTGCGCAGGACCTCGGCCACGGCCTCGGCGATCTGCGCGGTCGATCCATTGGTCGTCCCGTAGGCGACCAGCACGCTGGTGGGCATGGCGGTCCGCCTCCTTTCCACTCACAGCTTGTTGTGCAGCCAGTCGTCGGCGATGCCCCGGAGCGCCTGCTCGTCGGGCCGGATGTGCGAGTCGTCCAGCCGGTGCGTGAGCTGGTCGACGACCGCGACCACCCCGTCGGTCTGACGGGTCATGGAGACGGCGATCTCCGTCTCGCTCTTGCGTTCCATGTGGCCGGAGAGAGTGACCACGCCCTCCACCACCTGGACGTCGATGCTGCGCGGAGACAGCCACATCGCGCGCACCAGCACATCCTCGACGATCTCCTCGCGGATCTCCGCGTCGGGCCGCAGGAAGACCTGCAGCAGGTCACGCCGGGTGACGATGCCGACGAGCCGGTTCTCCTCGTCGAGGACGGGCAGCCGCTCGACGCGGTGCTGGGCCATGCTCCGGGCGGCCTCGACGATGCTGTTGTCCGCGTGAACCGTGATGGGCGGCTCGGTCATCAGCTGGCCGGCGGTGCGGGCCCGGGTCTTCGCGGCCCGCGTCTTGCCTTCGTGGGTGAGAGCGGCAAGTCGGTGGTGCTTCTTCGGCTCGTACGGGTCCGGTGTCTCGGCCTGACGGACCATGAGGTCCGTCTCGGAGATGACACCGATGACCTTCTCGTCCTCGTCGACCACCGGCAGTCCGCTGATGCGGTGCTCGCCGAGCAGTCGTGCCACCTCCTTGAACGGGGTGCCGTACTCGGCGCGGACGACCTCCGTGGTCATCACGGAGCCGACCTTGTTGTGCTTCATGGCTGTTCCCTTCTCAGCGGAGTCGGCGCAGGTACGGGTCCTGGGGCCTGCGGGGCAGCAGGCGCACGCGCGCATCGAGCACACGGACTCCGCTCGGTGTCGCGAGAACCGGGTTGAAGTCGGCCTCGGCCAGCTGCGGCAGGTCGCTCGCCATCCGGGACAGCCGCAGCAGGAGTTGCTCCAGACCTTCGAGGTCGACGGGCCGCGCGCCGGTCGCGCCGAACAGCAGCGGGGCGCAGCGCGGGGCCGTGATCAGGTCGTGCACGTCGTGGTCGGTGAGCGGGGCGAGCCGGGCCGCGTGGTCGGCGAGCACCTCGGTCGCGGTGCCGCCGAGTCCGAACAGGACCAGCGGCCCGAACACCTCGTCCTGGACGACGCCCGCGAACAGTTCGGTGCCGCGGTCGGCGAGCGGCTGGAGCACCACGCCCGTCAGCAGTCCGGCGAACCGGGTTTCCAAGTCCCGGAAGGCGGCGCGCACTTGGGAGTCTCCGCGCAGGTCGAGGTGGACGGCGTGCTCCGCGCTCTTGTGCAGCAGACCCGGCCAGTGACCCTTCATGACCACCCGGCCGTCGGCACCGCGCAGCCGGTCGGCGGCGAGGACGGCGTCGTCCTCGGTCTCCGCCCAGGCCCACGGCAACTGGGGAATGCCGTAGCAGTCCAGGAGTTCGGCACAGGCGCGCGGATCGAGCCAGCCGCCGTCCGGGTGAGCGTCGAGGTAGGTCTCCACGACGGTGTGGGCGCGTGCCGTTTCGACGCCGTGGAGGTCGGGGACGGTCCCGGCGGGCCGTGCCAGCCAGGCCGCGCGACGGGCAGCGTGGGCCAAGGCCCGTGCCGCCGCCTGGGGTTCGGCGTACGACGGGACGGTACCGCCGTCGGCGGGCAGTAGTTCGACGGGCATGGCCTGTTCGAGCCGGACCGCGGCGATCGGCTTGGTCCGCCGGGCCGGGACGGGGGTCCCTCCGGTCGGGTTCATTCGAGACTGGGGGTGGGTGAGGGCACGGACGAGGTCGTCGCCGGTCGCCTCGGCGACCGCCGTGGGGACGAGGGCGACCAACACGGCGTCGACGCCGCTGTGCTCCATGATCCGGTCCACGCAGTCGGTGAGTTGCTCCTCCGTGACGGCGGCGGTCGCGTCGACGGGGTTGCCGACGGCGGCACCGTCGGGCAGTACGGCGAGCAGGGCGTCGATGAGTTTCGGGGTGGGCACCGGCAGGCTCAGCCCGGCCTCGGCGCAGGCGTCGGCGGCGAGTACGCCCGCTCCGCCCGCGTTGGTGACGATCGCGACCCGGGAGCCGGCGGGCAGCGGCTGGGAGTGCAACAGGGCGGCGGTTTCCAGGAGTTCGCCGACCGACCGGGTGGCGGTGATGCCGGCCTGGGTGAACAGCGCGCCACGGGTCATGGTGCGGGTGGCGGCGGCCGCGGTGTGCGAGGCGGCCGCGCGCCGGCCGGCGTCGGTGCGGCCGGCGTCGACGGTGAGTACCGGCAGCCGGCGGGTCACGCGCCGGGCGGTACGGGAGAACGCCCGCGGGTTGCCGAAGGACTCCAGGTGCAGCAGGGCGAGGTCGGTGCGGCCGTCGCTCTCCCACCACTGGAGCATGTCGTTGCCGCTGACGTCGAACTTGTCGCCGAGGGACACGAACGAGGAGACACCGATGCCGAGCCGGGACAACCCGTCGAGCAGGGCGATGCCGACGCCGCCGGACTGGACGGCCACGCCCGCGGTGCCGGGGCGCGGATGGCCGGCGGCGAAGGTGGCGTCGAGGCGCAGTGCCGGGTCGGTGTGGGAGATGCCGAGGCAGTTGGGGCCGACGAGCCGCATCCCGTGGGTGCGGCACACCGTCATCAGGGCCCGGGCCTGGTCGGCGTCGAGGCCCGCCGTGACGACGAGCAGGGCCCGTACGCCCGCCTTCCCGCATTCGTCGGCGGTTTCCGGGACCGCCGCGGCGGGCACGGCCAGGACCGCGAGGTCGGGGGTCCTGGGCAGGGCGGCGACCGACGGGTACGAGGGCACGCCGAGGATGTTGGTCGCGGCCGGATTCACGGCGAACAGACGCCGGGTGAAACCGCCGGCGTGCAGGTGGTGCAGGATCGCCCGGCCCACGGAGCCGGGTTTGCGGCCGGCACCGACCACGGCCACCGCTTTCGGCCGCAGCAGCGGCTCGAGGCTGGCGACGTCGGCGGCCCGGCCGCGTTCCTCAACGGCCGTGAGGTAGGTGTCGCTGTCGTCGAGTTCGATGGTGCAGCGCACCTCCGGGCCCTCGAAGCGGCGGGCGGTGCGCAGGCCGAGGTCGGCGAAGAGCCGTAGCACCTCGTGGTTCTCGCTGAGCGCATCGGCCGTGAAGGCCGAGACGCCCTGGGCGCGGGCGGCGGAGACCAGGTGCTCGATCAGGAGGGTGCCGACACCCCGGTGGTGCAGTCCGTCGGCGACCGCGATGGAGATCTCGGCCGTGGTCCCGGCGTCACCGGCGTCTCCGGTGTCGTACTCGGCCAGACCGATCACCTGGCCCTTCGCCTCCGCCAGCAGGGCGCGGTATCCGGGGCGCGGTGCGCCGCAGGCCCGGTCGGCCGCCATCTCGGCGGAGCGGTGGCTGGCCGCGAAGAACCGCAGTCGGAGGTTGTCCGGGGACATCTCCTCGTAGAGCCCCTGCAGCTGGTCGTGGTCGCCCTGGTGCACGGGACGGATGCACACGGTGGTGCCGTCCGCGAGCAGGGCGTGGGCCATGGGCCAGGTGAGCGCGTCGTTCGTCATGACGGAATCCCCTCCAGGTCTCTCGACACTTCGAGCGTCCAACGGAACGAGCGCCGGCCACAGGGGCTGTCCGGGCGGCTCGGGTGGGCCACTCGGCCCTCAATGACGGGCCAGGTCGGCAGCTCCCCCAAAGGGGCGCGGGGAACTGCGCGACCAGCCACGACGTGCCGCACACGACCGACGGCAATCGCGGCACTCACCGTTGTCGCGGCCCGACCGGCGGAGCGCCTACGCGTTCCAGGCCCAGTCCTCGACCTCGGGCAGATCGGTGCCGTACTCGCGGATCCAGGCCTGGTGGCGGGTACGGGCGTCGGCCATCGTCTGGCGTACGGCGGCGGCGCGCACGGCGAGCCCCGGGACGCGGTCGATGACGTCCATGACCAGCCGGTACCGGTCCAGGTCGTTGCGGACGACCATGTCGAACGGCGTGGTCGTGGTACCCGACTCCTTGTAGCCGCGCACGTGCAGGTTGCCGTGGCCCGTGCGCCGGTAGGCGAGCCGGTGGATCAGCCACGGGTAACCGTGGTAGGCGAAGATCACCGGCTTGTCCTTGGTGAACAGGCCGTCGTACTCGAAGTCGCTCATGCCGTGCGGGTGTTCCTCACGCGGCATCAGCCGGGCCATGTCGACGACATTGACCACGCGGACCGCGAGATCGGGCAGGTGACGGCGCAGCAACTGTGCCGCGGCCAGCACCTCCAGGGTGGGCACGTCGCCGGCGCAGGCCAGCACGACGTCCGGCTCCCCGCCGTTCTCGGTGCCCGCCCACTCCCAGATGCCGGCTCCGCGTGCGCAGTGGGCGCGCGCCTGGTCCATCGACAGCCAGTCGAAGCAGGGCTGCTTGCCGGCCACGATCACGTTCACGTAGTCGCGGCTGCGCAGCGCGTGGTCCGCCACCGACAGCAGTGTGTTGGCGTCCGGCGGCAGGTACACCCGTACGACCTCGGGGCTCTTGTTGAGGACGTGGTCGACGAAGCCGGGGTCCTGGTGGGAGAAGCCGTTGTGGTCCTGGCGCCACACGTGCGAGGTCAGCAGGTAGTTGAGGGAGGCGATGGGGGCGCGCCACGGCAACTGCCTGGATGTCTTCAGCCACTTGATGTGCTGGTTGACCATCGAGTCGACGATGTGCACGAACGCCTCGTAGCAGGAGAACAGCCCGTGCCGGCCGGTCAGCAGATAGCCCTCCAGCCAGCCCTGGCAGGTGTGTTCGGAGAGGATCTCCATCACCCGGCCGTGCCGGTCGAGGTGTTCGTCCACCGGAAGGTGCTGGGCCTGCCAGGCCTTGCCGCTGGCGTCGAAGACGGCCTGCAGCCGGTTGGAGGCGGTCTCGTCAGGGCCCACGACCCGGAAGTCGCGGCGGGCAGAGCTGTCCTCCATGACCCGCTCGAGGAGGTCGCCGAGGATCCGGGTGGGCTCGTGGAGGGTCGTGCCCGGCTTGTCCACCGGCACGGCGAACCGGTCGAGGGAAGGGACCGGCAGATCGCGCACGAGCAGGCCGCCGTTGGCGTGCGGGGTGGCGCCCAGGCGTACGGCCCCGTCGGGAACGCAGGCGAGGACGTCGGTGACGGGCCGGCCGTCGGCGTCGAACAGTTCCT